>Ga0307511_10002896_pt1 | contig 17787 bp, 16 predicted proteins | sample 13_EM_MG_FD_200266 | JGI IMG/M metagenome (GOLD analysis project Ga0307511, IMG submission 200266) | Populus trichocarpa ectomycorrhiza microbial communities from riparian zone in the Pacific Northwest, United States - 13_EM | ecosystem: Host-associated > Plants > Roots > Unclassified | place... | reverse complement strand
TTTTAAAAAAACACAAATGAAGACACAAAGATAACGTTTGGGAATGCGGTGCAAATCATGTTTTTAAAAATTTAATTTATTTTTTGTTAAAAATTAATTTTTTTATATGTTTTGGATCGTTTTGATACGCTGATCTCAAAAATAAGTTTTTTTAAAAATAAAAAAAATACTATTTTAATACATTTCAGCATAAAAAATATTTTAAAAAACAACCATAACCAATAAACAGGCCTTTTAAAGTTAAACTCGCATCCATTTTATATAGTTAACACTAATCACTTGAACGAAGAATCAAAATTAATATAAAATAATTAAAACAATATATTAAATTGTTAAACCGGCCATCATGATTTTTAGTTGTTTTAATAATTTAATAATTTTAACTTTTTGATTTTTTGAGATAAGTATTATTGTCTTAACTATTTTATTTATTTTTTTTTATTTTTCAAAGTATTTTTTTAATAAAAATATATTAAATAATATTTTTTTAATATCATTATATTATAACTATTTAAAAATATAATTAAAAAAAAACTTTAAATCTTTTCAGAAGCGATCCTGCACGGAAAAAACAATCGGTGCCTTAATTTTGTTAGATAGATATTTTTGTTGAAGAGAAATGGGGCTATTATTGGCTACTAGGCAGTGTAGAGCTTTTCTCATGCGGTCCTCTCTGACTCTCTCTCTATCCATCTACGGCTTTCTTCTTTATTTCCATGACACTCATTTCATGGCGTAAAACTTGGGGATTTGGTAGGTGCCCAGTTGATGAGTTGTTCAAAACTTTATGTCTCAAGTAATTGCTGATAGATAAAGAACCAAGCTTTAAAAGGGTTATCAATAATATCCATCTTTGGATGAACATGATTTTCTGCAAAAAGTTGAGACGTTGTTTTTAGATTGGTTGTGGAGAGTGAATTCAAAGCAAAGTTAAGATTTTACCAAAAAGTTTACTCATTTTTATTTGCTTGTAACAGTTGGATTTGACCTCTTCCGTTTGCTTGCTTACATTGTTTGGTATCCTTGAACTACTGAGTTTTCAAAGCAGACACTTGGTTTGGTGGTCATATCTTAGGATTAAGATTGTTGGTTTTTTCTTTAATGATGCTGGGTGTTTGTGTTTATTTGTAGCTACACAATGAAAATAATGGATTTTTGTGAGAGGGGATAGTGATGCTTTGGTGGCATTGGAGATGGACAGGAGGAGTTGGTTATGGAGAAGGAAGTCTTCAGAGAAGAGTCCTGGGGAGACAGAGAGTTCAGGATCCATCTCTTCTCATTCTGAAAGATTCTCTGATGATCAGGTTGGTTCAATTTTGGGTTTTGAGTTTCTTGCGCATTGCTACCCCTTGAACCTCTTTGTTAATTGAAAAAAGAGAGAAAGAAGAGCAAATGGGAGTGATCTTTGGATATTGGAATGGATTTTCCCAATTTAGGATTTTCTTTTTGTGCCGTATTTGTCATGTCCTGTCACTCTTAAGATTGGTCTCAAATTATGTCCTTTTGCTCATCTTTCTGAGTTCACAAAAAATACTCTCAAAAGAAATTTCCCAAACGAATCCTGCTGTTCTTATCCTAGGATAGTTTCTTCCCGCACCTCCAAGCAGAATCCTTCTTATTTTGTATTGTCTTGTTAGGCCGTGAAGGTGTTGCTCGCTTGAAGTGCTTGTTTGGTTTTGCCTTCTGACAGAATATCACTGCAAAAAATTATGAGCATTTTTTTCTACAGCTTTAATTCTGGAGGTTGGCTGAAGCAATTCAGATATAAATGAGCATTTCTAAATTGACTAGTATGAATCTATGGCCTAGGCTTGAGTCCATCTTCTCCTTAATAGAGGGAGTAAAGTTTGAATAGTGAATTCAATTCCTTGAACTCTTTGCAGTTCCAACAATCCCATCTCTTTCATAAAGTTTCGTCAGCATCTTCTTTAATGTCTGCTAGTTGCTCAGGCTCTTCACTTGTAGTGTTGCTGTCTGCTACCCTCCTCATTGTGATGTGAAGATTGAACACGGTTTAATACTTGCTCTACGGATTCTTGGATGTTGCTGGGGCTAGCTCCTACTTGACTTGAAACTTCTTGGACATAGCTAAAAAAAATTTCAAACTTGCCCAAAAAAATTTCTTCAACCATCTGAAATATGCTCTAGTATGGATTGCATCTGCTCTGCAAGGCATGCATCATCCATTCAGTTTCAGTGGAAGAAGAAGAAGCACAATTAGAATTAACAGCAGTTTCATGTGGGACCATATCCATATTTTAAAAATGTTCCTTTCCATTCTGAAGGTGAAATGGGTGTTTACGATCACTTGAGCAGTTGTCTATGAGGATACCTATACTTTTTGAATCTTAACCAATAGAATTCCGCTTGGCTTGAATCTTCATATTACATCACCCACTTAGTCTCTTCACCATCCTGATTCTACATGGATCAGGGATGATGATTTTTGTTCTGTGAATCTTAATTTATTAGGCTGGCACCTGCAGTTTAACTCTCTACAATCAATTTAGTTTCATTTTAGGTTCTGTTTAGTAGGTTGGAATTCCTATTCTTATTAAAAGGATGCCCACTCCTTTTCCTGTATCTATATAAAAACTCTGGTAAGCTTTTGAAACTGAGAATTGAATATCTTATTGTCTTATTGATTCTCCATTATATCATTGTGTCCTTGTTTTAATTGATGCTGGAGAAATTCTGATTTTTCTTTCTTTCTTCTTGGCAAAGGTATATCCAACTCATAATCCTCAATCACCAGAAGTTACATCTGAAGCTTTACTTACTGATGAAGACATTAGAGACAATGTGAGGACCTTAACAGATAAACTATCTGCTGCTCTCCTGAACCTTAGTGCCAAAGAAGAGTTGGTAAAGCAGCATGCCAAAGTTGCAGAAGAAGCAGTTTCAGGTATTTATTCGATTTTTTTCCTGCTCTCATTCAAGGTTGAGCTAGTGTTTGGTTTCTTCTAAATTAGAAGAATACAAACTTGTTAAATAAAAAATATATATCAAGGCCACCCCAGTTTGTAAAGCTAGTGTTGTTCCGAGATACCAGTTAAATCCCTCCCATGATATAGGTATAAGAGCAGGGAGGGATTAAAGCTGAAGGAGGGCTTTTCTCTATGGTGTAACCCGGCCATTAAAAAAAAAAACAAAAAAGTAAAAGAAAACAATCGATGGCATTTTTTAGAGATTGTCCACAAACCTCTTTTTTTTTTTTTTTTCCAACACCATCCCTTTTCTTATCCTAATTAGGATGCGATCTATAACCTTCTTCAAATATCTGTATTATCAGCTATTATTAATTTTTCTGCCTCAAATTCTAGGGTGGGAGAAAGCTGAAAAAGAACTGTCAGCTTTAAAGCAACAAATTGAGGCTGGTACTAAGAAGAACTCTGGACTTGAAGATAGAGTTTCTCATCTGGATGCAGCACTTAAGGAGTGTGTGAGGCAGCTAAGACAATCAAGAGAAGAGCAAGAGAGAAGGATCAATGAAGCTGTTACCAAGAAAATTTGCGAATGGGAATCAACAAAGTCTGAGCTTGAGGCCCAGCTCATTGAGCTCCAGGCTCGACTTCAAACTGCAAAAAGTGATGCCACTGTGTCAGCTGATTCTGAGTTATGGCAAAAGCTTAATGCTGTAGAGAAAGAGAATTTGTCCCTTAAGCGTGAGCTCTTTTCTCGAGCTGAGGAGATACAGGTTAGAATTTTGGAGAGGGACTTGAGCACCCAGGCTGCTGAAACAGCAAGCAAACTACAACTGGAAAGTATAAAGAAGCTTGCTAAACTTGAAGCTGAGTGTCGCAAGTTGAAAGCCATTGCTCGTAAAGCATCAGCTGCTAATGATCATAAATCTTTAACAGCCTCTTCAATTTGTGCTGAGTCTTTCACAGACAGCCAATCCGATAATGGGGAGAGGCTACTGGCAATTGAAAGTGATTCATGCAAGAGGAGCGGCTTGGAAATGAATGAATGTGATCAAATTTGCTCTGACTCATGGGCATGTGCTCATGCTACCGAACTTGATCAATCCAAGAAGCAGAGGCCTATTGGAAGAAACGTAATGGCCCCTTCTTTAGAAATTAATCTCATGGATGATTTTCTGGAAATGGAAAGACTTGCAGCTTTGCCAGATACAGAAAGTGGAATTTCTTACCTTGAGGCAGGACCTGTATCAGATAAAGGAAATGGTAGTGGAAACCCATTGAAAGAAGAACTTGAATCCATCATTAACAGGACTACTGAACTGGAGGAGAAGTTGGATAAGATGGAAGAAGAAAAATTTAAATCAGAAATGGCCTTGACTGAATGCCAGAGGCAGCTTGAGACATTAAGGAGTCAGCTGAAGGAAGCAGATGCAAAGATGGAGGAGCTGCAAGATCTGTTGACTCTTGCAAATGAATCAAGACAAGCTAGAGAGGAAGAGATAATGCGATCTGATTCAAAGAGAAAAGAGACAGAATCACAACTCAGAATTGCTGAAGCTGAGATCAAAACCTTGCTTTCTAAAATTGTTTCATTAGATGCAGAGGTTGAGAAGGAGCGTGCTTTGTCAGCTGAAAATGCTGCAAAGAGCCAGGAGTTGGAGGATGAGCTCTCAAAAATGAAATGTGAAGTTGAGCTCCAGCATGAGATTGAGCGCAAGCGTATTGCCAGCTTTAACGAAGAGTTGAAGATAACACAGGTCAGTATCTTAAGACTCACTTGAAGCTCGATATCTATTCCCATTTCAAATTCATAAACGTTGCATTTAATTTTAATTGAGTCCACTTACATGGTCTTTGGTGCCTAAAACTGCAATACATATTGATCCCCTTGCATTTTTCATCTTTGCCGCAATACTCTGTTACAGCAACTTATAGCAAGCCAAGTCAACTAAATTGTGGCGTGAAGCTCACCAATTAGAACACATAACAGATTTCTTTAAAACATTGATTTTGTGAATTCACAAATTTTTATTGCTTGTTTGTTATTTGACCATTTAAAGCCAATGCTTGACAGAATGGCAAATGTATTGTGAAAAATACAAGGCTATAAAATGAAGATTCAAACTCACCTTTCCCTGCATTGTTATATGCAAAACCCAAATTGTGGAATTTAATTGATAAATAAACCTACCGTCACTGTACTTTTCTGGAATAAAAATGTCCTGAATTCTTTCATAGTGATCTGCATTCTGGGATAATTCAACTGGTATTTATTTATTTATTTATTTTTCAAATTTCAAAGTCTCATGAGAGGGAATGTTTAGACTAGAAATACCATTGTTGATATTCCCTCTTGCTTGCCGATTTACAAGCCATTTAAACTTAAATTTTGCAAACTCAAGTCTCTCCATCTAATATCTTATACTCATTGTCCATTTCAAATTAACTTCCATATTGCAAATGTTCTACAAAAGCAATGGTCCCTGTTGCACTTTTGTTCTTTTCAATAATTTTCTTTTAGTTAGCCACTTGATTAAATTATTAGAAACGATATCTCAAAGAGATTAAAATATTTTCTTTATCATGCTTTTGGATTAATTTCCATTAAAACGTGCAGTTTTACCTTTACAAGAAAAAAAAAGGTTTCAAAGCCACTTTCAGATTTCCTTTCATGAATTTTTCAACGACATCCTTTGTCAGAATCATATTCGGTCTTGTAAAAACCAATTGGTATCACAGTTATGATTGATGTGAGATACCTAAAATCTTTGTATATCTGGATGCACGCTAATCATGACTTGATCTGTTAAACATAACTGGGTTAAAGAACAGGAGTAATTTGCTAAAAAACCTGCTTTCTTAATTTGGTATTCATATCTTCTGTTTCATGGCGCAGGAGAAAGAGCTAGCTGTTGCTGCAAGTAAACTTGCCGAGTGCCAGAAAACCATATCTTCTCTTGGTCTTCAATTGAAATCTCTTGCAACTTTGGAAGACCTGCTTGATTCTGATAAATCATCGGATGTCAGTAGTGAAGAATCAAAGGATCATGAGAATGGTGAACGCTGGAGATTAGATCTTGGAAATCAATCTTCAAGTAGAGATTCTGAGGCTATCCAGGTCACCGGAGGTGCTTTAAGATTAAAGAATGGCGGTGATTGGGAGTCGTCATTATCATTAAACTCGAGCTTTGTTTCTGAAAAAACCCGAAGTGGGTTTGGAAAGTTTTTCCCCAGAGGTCAGAGTAGGGCTCCCAATGAAAACTAGTATATGTTAAAAATGACATTTAAGGAATCCACTAGGTAATAAGTTTTCCATTGTAAAGCATTCATTCTTGTCATAAAAAAAATGCAGATTCCTTCTTTTGAATCTGCAGTTGTATTTATATACATATCACCTCTTGCACAAACAGATCATCCATGGAAAAATATATTTATACATAAGAAATAATGTTCTTCCTGCTATCATTTGGTGCCTTTCAGATTCATACGTTTATACATTGCACATCCCTATCCCTGTGTGCAAGTGTTCGCGTGTATGGGTTTGCATTTGCGTGTATCCACACGCATGTTAGAAACTTCGACAAATATGGATGTATTCCTCTTGAACTGACGAGGTCTCGTGGCTTCTCACACCTGTTTGGCTGGTTATAAAGACGAAAGCAACAATCCAATAGGGAATTTGCAACGAAAAAAGAACAAAATGATCTGTGCGGTTTGGCTGTTTTGGAGAGGTGAAAAAAAGACGGTGTCTCAAGGCGTATCTTTTTTTCCCCATAAAAAATATTAAAAAAATATAAAATTCAAGAGTGTTGGGTTTATCTATAAAAAAAATCAAAGAACTTTGGACCTTTTATTATTACAGACCCAAGAATCTTAGGTTTGACTGTAATCCGGACTCATTAAACTTGAGTCGGGACGCAAGATCCAAGGGCCTTGGGTCCGGACACCGGATCCAATAGCTTTGGATTTGAACACTGACCCAAGTGACTTTGCCCTGGCGGGGTTGGAAGACCCAAGAGACTTGGATTTGCGCCCTTGCCTCTCCCAAGCAACTTGGGTCAGACGAACCCTCCAACCCTAAGTTCTTGAGTCTGAAAGATATGTCTGACACAAGTTAGTAGTAGTAGTAGTAATAATAATAATAACAATAATAATAATAATTGATTATCCTTAAAATCAAATTTATGTTTTTTTTTATAGTAATAATATTTATTGTAATTTTAATAATATTAATAATAATATTTAACTTATCTGTGCTTATATTTTTCAATCTTTTAAATTTTTTTTTATGTTTTTCTTTGATGGTAGTAATATTTTTTTATTAAAATCAGGTAATGATAATAACAATAGTAATAATAATTCTTAATTTTACCCTTTAAATCAAATTTATTATTGTTTTTCAATATTAATAATATTTTCTACAAATTTATTAATTATTATATGAATAATATTAATTATAATACAAATTATAATAAAAATAATATTATTTTTAATATTAATAATATTTATTATAATAAAAATCATAATATTTATATCACAAATAATAATATTTTAATACTACTACTTTTAATTATAATAAAAGTAATAATATTTAGAATACAAATAATAATATTTATTATATTAATAATAATAATAAACTTGTCTAGCTAAAGTTTTTATAGTAATAATTGTTTTTTAAAAAAATTATTAACGGTAATGATAATAATAATAATAATAATTATTATTATTATTATTTTTTCATTTTTCTTTTCTGCAGGGTTTGCAGACCTAGCCGCCCGAGTATGCGAACCTAAGGCGTGGGTCAGAAGAGACCCCAACGTGCAGGTTTGCAACCAGCAAGCGGTTCTGCAGAGTCAGGCGCGCTGGGCCGCAGACCCCATGCTCGCCTGGGTCTTCACCCAACGCGCGGGCCTGCAGACCCATGCGCGTGGGCATGCAAACCTGGTCGTCAGGTCTTCAGCAAGGCGTGCGGGTTTCCTAGCTCCTGGGGCATGGCAGCCCAATGCCAGGTGTTTGCAGCTTGGTGCTGCTGCCAGGCTCGCTGGCTGTCCCTAACGTCAGGCCTTGACAACCCCAACACGAGGTGTTTATTTGCTGGGCTGCTGTTAGGTGTGCGGGTCTGGTCGTAGTGTCCTGACCTGAAGCCGAGCGCCAGGTGTCTGCAGCCTGGGTCATGTAGCCCTATCAAAATCCGAATTGACCATTTTCTTCCCAACCAAAAAGACAACCCCACCCCCTGTAGTCTCTGCAACTCTATGTGGTAAGGGTATCTCTGCCATTACACCTCCCCAACCCATAATGTTTTTAGCAAAGAGCAAACTCAAATAATGTAATCCACAATGAAAACACTCATAGTCTATAGTAATTCTCCTATAGTACCGAACAATACAATCTATAATAAAAGCACTTACAATTCATAATAATTCAGTTTATAGTAAAATATTGATTCCTTTTAGTTATAATTAATATGATAAATATGTAACAGCATTGTTTTTTTTATATATATAAAAAAACAAAAGTAAAATACATGGTTTAAATGTGAATAACCAGCGACTAAATGCTATGGATAAACAGGTAATCCACACCAAAATGTTTCTGACATTTCACCAAGATAAAGAAGAAACGATAGGGTGTAGAAGCACGTTGAGAATTGAAAGACCCTCTTCCATTTAATCTTTCTCGAGCAAATCATAGAAAACCTGTGGTTTTCTGTACTTTGAAACGCAGAGAGTCTGAAACCAAAAATACTTGATACATCAGTTCTATGAATAAATAGCATGAGCCTCGTATGAAAAGATCTTCAAGATTCAACACATTTCTCACAGGAGCATTGCAAGGGTTAGCTGCAATTGTACAAGTGATCAAGAAAAGATTCCTCCATGGATTAATTAATCAATTTAAATGCTATTTGGAAATACATCTCTGGATTCGGAAAAAAGTTAGAATAGCATATCATGCATATGGCTAAATTTGTGAATACTTGCACTGTTAAGCTTGTGAACATTTTAATACGAAACTTAAATATTCAAATTGAAGGCCAAAGAGAGAAATAATACAAAAATCTAAATCTCAGAACCTGATAATATACCTGCATAGCATATGCTATATGGATCAATGTTGGTTCTGACCATGGCCTTCCGATAAATTGGAGGCCTATAGGCAACCCATTTTTGTCATATCCAACCTGTCATACATAATTCAGGTTAGCAGAAGAAAACTGATACCGATGATGATGAGACAGCGATAAAGATCATTACTGGAACGGTAACTGCTGGCAATCCCAGAAAATTTCCTGCTATCTGATACCGAACTAGTGCAGCTGCAACAATGAAAATGGTTTGAGTGATTATTCAATTGTATTTGTATTTGGCTACTTTCATGTACAGTAAAGCAATTTGATACATTTTCTGTTAAAATCTTGTTATGTCCTGAACTTCATACCTCCATTAATGTAGTCCAGCTCACCAGTCTTGAGAGCATCATCGAAAATTGGGTATGCAGTTACGCTGTTTTGTAGAACAGATGAACATTAAGCATCGGAAGATGGAAGAGCATTTTGATGTCAAACTTCACTTTTTCATACATCCAAGATGCTTTACAGTATAGAACAAGAAGAATATAGAGTAACCTGAGCCCTTCAAAACAAATATAGGGAATCGTGTACAACACCAATAAAAGGAGAAAACAATACCCTACTGTCGGTGTGACAATGACATCTGCTTTTGTAAATATATTCCTGTGAAATTGCATCTGCCGGCTCCTGCAAATACATAGAATCTTGTATCATTCACGTATTCATGAAATGAGGACAACCAAATGAATAATTATGTAGGAGTCAAAATGGTAAGTGACTGGCTAATAACTAACAAGTAAACTCCACTGGGAAGTCATCTGTATTCGATGATGACTCAAAATGCTGATGACAAGTGATTGGCTTATTGAAGTTTAAAGATGAGCTCGAAGTCAGAATCAATGAAAGTGACTTGTGAACACTTTGATAGAATTTATACAAAAGTATATTATGACATAATACTAGAATTCACTACAGAATACGAGCAGGGGTTTGAAGGGAAATAGCCCTAAGCTTCAACAACTTTTGCATGAACCCGCTGCTGCTAGAACTGAATATACTAACCTGTGTTTAGGACTCTGACACTTTACCATAATGAAAAACTGGCCAGCTAAACAGTAGAATTACTTTGTCATAGATAACTAATAGCGCTAGAGGTACCGTGTAGATTTGGGGTGGAACAGAAAATCTTGCCATTGATATGTACTTAACACGAAGCTTCAGTAATGGAGTATTTGAAACAAGAAGTCACCACAAGATAAATACCAGAAAGGTTAATATAAAATGCAGCGTTTGAAGGCTTATCATGATGTTATTGCAGCATTTGAAGATAGATTCTCAGAATTTACTGATACAGGAAGCTGGCATTTGATTTAACATCAAATTTAATTTCAACTGTAAGCATAAAAGAAATTAAATAAATTTAGGCTGTAATGCACCTGAGTTTCTGAGCCTTTATATACTCTTCACCACTGAAAGAACCATATACACAAAGTGCTACCCTTAAATCCCATCCTGATTCTGCATTATCCCTATTTCAAGAGCACAGAATATCATCATCCACATTTTAAAATGTTTTATTGAAAAGAAGGATGAAAATGTGTTAGCCAGAGGTAACATACAACTTCTCTAGATAAGAACTAAGTGCAGCAGTGCACTCAGATCCGATTGTTAAGTAATGTGCGAGGCGCATTGATTCTATGTCTGGTATGGTAACATCTACAGTCTTGCATGTAAGAGGCCATAAAACATTAGCATAGAGTGGACAGGGACGAAACTAATGAAGAGCTTCCTTGAAAATATTGTAAACAAGTTTCTTTACAATAACAACATACTATTCGAGAAAATATATTTATTTTGATCAAAATTTGTAAAATATTTAATATTATATTGCCATACCTTCCACCCAAACTTCTCAGAAAGCTGGTGCAATGCTTGGGAACAACATGTTCTAATATCATCACCGCAATCACTAAACCACTAAGGGACCCGTTTAGTGGTTAAAGAATAAAAGAAAGGAATCAGAAGAATGATCCGGTGCGTGTAAAGTAACTTGAGACAACAACATATAGCGAATCCAAGGTTGAGAAATCCACTAACCTCCCCATATCTTGCCAATATGACGTTTGACACTGAATTTGTTGATTGCAGCAGTGGGAAGTATACCTTTGGCTGATAGTTTCAGAAACAAAGAGAGAAAAGATTGTCTTTTGTCAGATGTTACTCTGAAATAGTCTAGAAGGCCATTTTCAAAGAGTTCCCAGACCTGTAAAGAAAACTGCGGAGCAGTTTCTTACCAGCGGTATAGCAGAGGTTTCATGGGAAGGAAGTGGGCCATTTATAGCTGCATAACTGGAAAATAAAAAAAAAGATACTTTATACTCTACATGAAAATCATAAAATGGCATCCAAACAGACACTTAGAACTCAGATAAAAAGTTCAAATTAAGAGAGGACACTGACACTATAAACGCATCCTCTATCGTGCCTGCTAATACTCCTACCATCCCAACTGTCCAGTTCAGAGGAAGAACACTGAAAAAATGTAAAATTTATCTTCACAACATCGAAAACTCATCTACATTGAGAAATCCAAAGATTTATGAAATGAAATCAAGCTAGAAATGAGCTCTCACCCAGAGTGAGGTACACGCCCGAAAGTTGGTTTGAAACCAACAACACCACAAAGAGCTGCAGGCATTCTCACGGATCCTGATTACATTATGATGAAAGATGTATTTATTTAGACATTATTGACATGATACATGGTACTATAAGTAACAATTTTGAAGAATTTTCTGGCATAAACGTCAGAACCTTCCATCAAACATAAATTTATTAACTTGTTAAGAAATATTTTAATTGCATAGGAAATCTTGGGTTGCTGCAGAAAAGAAAGATTGATTTTCTTAGCTCAAGGAATTACAGAAAATACTCGCAGGGAAGTTAAAACAAGAATGAAGTTAGTGTCTGCCTATTGACATGGCAATGGACTTCATAAACTGGGAAATGGCAATTGCAGGTGTTATTCTTTTTCCGTGATTAGCTACTGTATTCAGTTATTCTACATATAAAACCAAAGAAAGATTACCGTTTAGTGAGAATGCTTCAACTCAGCTTGATAACAATAGAGTTTTCCAGTTAAGGATGGATTTAAATTACCTCCCCCATCAACACCAAGGGCAACAGGGCAAAGTCCTGCAGCTACCACAGCAGCTGATCCACTAGATGAACCTCCAGAGATCATGCCAGGATTGTATGGATTTCTAGTAGCCCTACAACATTCATAATTATGGAAATGCCATCATTGTCTTTAATAATCTTTCAGATGCGTTAAACATATAAGTATAATTTATTTATGACGTTACAAGAAACAAGAGATCGTAATGTATTTGGGTTACGAGTTTCAACGTTTCATGTAGGATATTATTCAAATTTATCAGTGGAGAAAGGAAGATTAGTCTTACCCATAGTGAGGATTTATTCCACTTGTTCCAGCTCCAAGCTCATGCATATTGGTTTTTCCAATAATTACAGCACCACATGATCTGAGACGCATAACACAGCAAGCATCACCTTTACAAGATCTGAATTTGTGCAACCACTTTGTCCCACCTAGAAAATTCAATTTTACATCATCAGTAAAACACACAAAAAGAAGATTTATAAGCACAAGAATCAAGTGGAGCAATTTTTCGAATAAAACAACATGGTCATTGATGAAGTACCTGTTGTCGGATAAGGGCTACAGTCTATTTCATCCTTTATTGCAATTGGAACTCCATCTAGAGCTGATATTGGCTCCCCTGGAATGAAACAGAACAAGTAGGAGTTTCAGAGCATGCTCAAAGCGACTAATATAAACTAGTGAACTAGAAGAATGAGACCATCAATAAATTCAGACCCAATACTTTTCACGAGATAAACAGTGCACCATTGATGGAAAGAGGGTTGAATGAAACTGCTACATTCTCATATGCAAAGATTTACTCATGAGTTTCAATTAAGACTACCTCTTTCATACCGACGAGTTGATTCTTTAGCCTGCCTTAAAATATCTTCAGCATCATAATTAATAAAAAATGCCATGTCCATTGGAGGACTGGAAGATTCACGGATGGCAGTTACTAATTGTTCTGCAACCTGTGCTAAGGAGAAAAGCATCAAGAACTTATGGAAAACTGCAGTATAAACTGCATTGATATAATTTACATGACAAACTTGTCGGCAACAAGAAAAGAGACTGAAAGAAATTCTTTGAATCATGTAATTAGACCTTTGAGGTTTCAAATGTATGCGCAAGTTACAGCGCTTACATTTGAAACCTCAAACAAAAAAGGAAAAGAGCATTTCATGAAAGAAATGGCTAAGAAATGATGTACCATGCATGGAGTTATTTCTCCTGAGCTGTAGGCTTTAGAATAATCCATTATTGTCCAGCGACGGAAAGATGGCTTCAATCCATTTACAATTTTCTCTGAAGGCAGAGGCAGACAGTTAATTGCCTGCTGAACTTGCTCAGACGGTGATAGACCAGAATCTATGTGCTTGACTTCTTGTTCATTGAGCTCTGCAGTGATGAACTCAAATCAAAATCTTTCTCATGGAACTCCAATGGAAGAAATACAAATGGCTGATAATGGTATAATTGTTTTAAATCTTGTAAGACCAGAATTTCCTCTTCAAGACGTAATCAATGCTAACTCTTCTGTAACTATAACCAATTTACAGCTTGTGAACAGTATCAAAGATAGTATAAGAGTTAGAAACTTAAAGGTAGTGAACCTACCTTCAAATGGATGCATAGGGACGTACACAGGCGATTCCTTCAGTTCTGCATTTGTAACTAGCTGCAAGAGTTGCAAGCATTCACGAGTATTTGACATAGAATATCAAAATTCAATGTGAGATAAATGCTTGTCCTTGCTAGGAAGGAAAAATGAGGCCTTAAAATGTGATTCTAATATACATAGGAACAGCTTGCAAGATGTGTATACATAGAATATCTGTTCATGCCAGTTTGATTTTGACTTTCATTTTTGAAACCCCAGGTGACATGGATGTCGAATTATGGCTCATGAATTCAGACCATTTCTATATATATCTACTGGGAAGCTTACATTATTCTACATGAAAAGCGCTCATAGCTGAATCCTAGTCAGAACATTCGCAAGTAAGATTTCTAACTGGAAACAAAAACCCTTTGTAATCCAATATCTGACTCTAAATTATTCTAATACCAAAAGAAAATATAATTCTGCATCAATAAATTTCAATGAATTATGCACACATTCTGTATATTTGGACTAAAAAATATGATTAGTTAATTATGTCTTGTAAATTTCTTCTGATGGGCAGTAGATTCGAGAGGACTGGATCCTATGAATAATAATAAGGAAACAGTAAAGCTACTGCCAGGTATCCAGTGGAACTCTTGACAACAGATTGAATGAGACAGTGCAGGTTTTGTTTCACATAGACTGGCTGTATTTTGAGACAAAAGTACAACCATTAAGACTCACACATTACTCTTTTGTCCCATTCCCCGACAAAGAGACACAGAATAATTTGTTGGTGGTTAATTTTTTTCACGTTAGGAGCTTATAATGGATCATAATCGGTTTGTTTTAATTTCATTTAAGGTAATATTATTACAAAGATTTAAGTACATGCTTCTGCAGATTTAAGTTTGGTGAGGAAAAAGAGAGCTTTGAAGTGAAGTTACGAAAAAGGTAGCTGTGGATGGATTGGGGCATGTGGGGTAACAAATGTAAACAAGTTTTAAGGCTCTGACAGCAAATGCACGTAACCTAGCTGCACCAATAACGACTACCATGTACAATTAGGAATATGTGGACCCTAGGGTAGTTTAAGCCTTAAAGATGATTCAGAAAAGTACAGGTGATGTTTCTTGATATGGTTTTGATTATATTCAATGATTAGTAAAATTTTGATGCAAAAGGGAAAGAAGATGCCGACAATTAACTAGAAATGCAAAAGTGAAAGAAGATGTTGACAATTAACTAGGAAGGAAATGTAACAAATTAGTAATTGCATGATTGGTCATTCATAAGATGAACGAAATTAAGAACTGAGCTACTACTAAAAAAAAACCACGATGAAAAAAATGGGAAAGACAGACCTTGTGAATCAGATTGTTTCTCTTCAAAATGTACAGCAGGAATGTTCCAAAAATCCGCGACTCGAGAAACCAGGCGAAAATCTTGACAGGAAATCCAGCCATGCGAGGAGCTTATGAAACAGACGCAAATTTTAGCATATATATGCACACATTAGCCAAACAGCATGAAAATTAACTCAAGCATATGTCTGCAACAAATATATTCAGGCAAGTATAGGCACATGCAGAAGGGCATATATGCTAAGCAAGACTTCAATAGCTTGCCTTGAAGTTTCTGCTTTTGGTAAATATGGTTTAAATTAAATGATGAAGAAAGGACCGGTTTTAATTAAATGATGAAGAAAGGACCTGAAGCCCAACGAAACTAGTCTAGAGTAAGTGATTTCACTATCATTGTTTCCAGGATTAATAAATTGTAAACATTATTTAAATCAAACAAACAAAAGTACTCTGCTGCAGGAAGATCTGTTCAAGCAACCTGACTTGATAGAATCTCTGTCCAAACAGTTAGTTTCAGTACCAAATTAACAAAAAGTCGAGAATTTTGCGAGAAAGAACATCCAAGCATGGTTGGCTTGATATTTATGATATGTTGGTTCAAGATTCTCTGCCTATAAAATGATAGAATGGTAAATGAATCTTAATGCTTCGAGATTAAAACACTGAAACTTGTCTACAAATATCTCATCAGCAAAAACTCATCAGCTTAACCCTACCATATTGAACTTGAACCTTGATTGTTTCTGTGATAAGGCTATATGCAAAAGAACCTTAGCAATCGAAAGTGAAGTATATGATGGAAGATGGAATTGAAAATGCAAACCTTTGACATTGGCTTGCAGATAGAATTCATCACTGTCAGGGCCAAGATTAACATTCTCCACAGGCTTGTAGACCACACCTTTAGCTCTGAACAATCCCATGTGAAAGTGGTAGGTTTTGGACAAAGAAGCAGTAGTGCTGAGAGAGGTTAGCAAGAACAAAGTGACACAGCCACCACCAAAAGATACATGTAGACGAGTCAAAACCAAAAAGGCGAAAACGATAAGAAAAATGCTGTGCTTGATTGAAAGCTAATATTAACTGCTCCAGTGATAAACAGTTATGGCACGAGAAGTGTAGAAAAAAGAAGAGAGAGGGAGAGAGTCGTTTTCAAGAAAGGTATGAATTTGGGTCGAGAAAATAAAAGAAGATGATGGATGGTCAGCAGCAACTCTTGTTTCTTAAAACAGTAGATTGCTTGGCGGGTCAAAACTGCAAGTCGAAAGGCTTATTTTGTTTGTTTCTTCTTTTCTTCTTGCTTAATGGTTTCTCTTGCTCTATTCCTCAATCCTCTGCATGTGACTCTGTCAAGGTCTTCTCAGTTTCTTGTCAAGCAATGAAAGAAATTCAAACGTAGATATACTAGCCCACTTGTCCTTTTACACAAAAGAAGAAGAAAAGGCTGTGCAGATTGATGTCATTAGGGGGTGACAATGGCTGGTTAACGAGGTTGAAAGTGACTTTTCAAATTATTTTATGTATTTTTCAATGGTTCTAACATCCTCCTATGACCACTGAAAAACATCTGCAGAAACAAGGAAGTCAAATTTAAGGAATTTTATTTTTATAAATTTATCTACAATAATGTCGTTTTATAGCTTTTGCATAGAAAAACCAAAACGATATCTTTTAAGAAAATTAAACTGGATTAACTTAGCTAACTGAATCCAGCAAACTTAAAGAACAGAAGAAAATCGCTTGGGGAGTTTAATGAAGAGCAGTGCCCCTCTGGATTCATTTGGAAACCAATGATGGCTAGAAGTGCAAAAAAAGCCATCTAACCGTTAGATGATTGTCTGTTTTGTGGAGTTTCATTGTTCAAATGAATAGTAAATTTTTTTTTTTTTTCTTTCACTTTTTTTTTTAATTTCTTCATAGAATTTAAATATTTAATATTATCATTAAACTCTTATGTTTGGTATTGTGATAGCTTTTGTGGTTATAGTTTTAAAAAATAAATTTTAAAAAATCACTTTTAATTGGATTCGTTTGATTAAAATATATGTTTGATTAAAATTATGATTGAAGTTGCTGTCTAGCAAAAACTATGTTCAATATATTTGATTAAAACAGTAATTGAAATTAATGTTATAATAAAATAACAAAAAAACATATTGTAATTTTTTATTTTGCAATTGCAATCCAAGCTTTGCAATCTACATCTCAACAAGAAATTCATTCAAACTTGCCAAAAAAAAAAAATTGGTCTTTTATTGCCAGAGTCAAACTCGCTTGATGTAGATCTATGCAAATACAAACTCTTAAAAACAATTTATAGCTCTTTTGTTAATACAGTTGTTTCTTGAACTAAGAAAAATTTCAAAAGTTGTTTCGGTCTATTTGTTTTATGAACAATAAAAAAAAAACCAATAATAAAAAAGAAACAAGTAAAAGAAAGTATAAGAGAGTGATTTACTGAAAGCATATAAAAACTACTTCAATTAAAACAAATTAAGATTGAACCTTATTTATTAATGAGTCTCATGAACCAAATCACGTGTTTTTTTTATAACCAAACATCATATAATTGGTCGCGTCCAAAACAGACAGTCCTAAGTAAGTATATTTGAAGTATATTTGAGAACCATGGGCCATTGCATTTAAGAGTG
>Ga0307511_10002895_pt1 | contig 17797 bp, 10 predicted proteins | sample 13_EM_MG_FD_200266 | JGI IMG/M metagenome (GOLD analysis project Ga0307511, IMG submission 200266) | Populus trichocarpa ectomycorrhiza microbial communities from riparian zone in the Pacific Northwest, United States - 13_EM | ecosystem: Host-associated > Plants > Roots > Unclassified | place... | reverse complement strand
GGGATGTCGTCTCGCAGATCTGTTTAATAATGGATAATCCGAGCCCGCTGTTCTCACTTTGGCTGGAGTTCTTATAAAACCGCCGGAAGATCCGGTCGGGGTCCAGCGGTTGGTCAATACCTGTGTTGCTTATGACCAGGGACTTTTCTTTACATTCGACATGTATGGCGCCGTTGGTGATATTGTGGCGTATTGCATTACTGAACAGGTTGTCCAGTAAGATATCCAGCAACTCTTTATTGGCAGGAATCAGCGTCGCCATCCCTTCAAAACTGTCGTGTAATTGTTTTGGGTGAAATAACTCCTGGAACTGTTGTATTTTATCCCGTAAAACCAGGTCAATGCGTATGTCCCTGATCTGCCCAAACTGCCGGTTATCAATTTTGGTAAGTAATAACAGTGATTGCTGCAGCCTGGACAGTTTGCGGACCGATGAATAGACCGACTGTAATAATTCACTTTGTTTCTCTGTCATGTTCTCCTGTGTCAATAAATCCAGGTTGGATCGCATGATGGCCAGGGGCGTTTGAATCTCATGCGAAGCATTTTCACTGAATTCCTTCAGGTTCCGGTAGTCACGTGTGGCATTTTCCGCAGCTTTTGTAAAATGGGCATTCATCAATTTAAATTCTTCAATTGGTGAATCCGGGAATACGGGGTGAACAGGATCGTTGACCTTAAATGTTCTTATCATTGCCAGTGACTGATAGAAGGGGCCCCATGTGCGTGATAATACCTGCCGGTTGATCAACATCAGCAATAACAGCGTCAGGGATATGGTAGCGATGGCGATCTTCACTATCAGGATGGTAAGGTGCCTGGTGCCCTCCAGGGGCTGGCTGATCATCACTTTCCAGGGCGCCTTTTTAATAAAGAGGGTAAAGATCAACTGGCGGGATACATGATATTTTTTTTGTTCGGGGATGTATTGTGTGGAGGAGTGGAAGCCGCTGTCTTTTGGAGAGGCTGTTCCTTTTTCAAACCGGATCACCTGGTCGTTGAATGAACTTATTTCGGGAATCCTGTCGTTCTGCCTTACATAATTTTCGACCCGGTTTTGGGTACGGAGAATGACTGCATCGACTTCATTTTGCAGCACGTTGCGGATGAGGAAATAGCTGCTGATGATGGAGACCAGGAATATTATAATAATGGCGGGGACGATGTTGCGGTTATACCGGGTAGTCAGTTTCATTTTTATGCGCTATTCAGGAAATGGAGAATTTGTAACCCATTCCGTAAACAGATTTTATGTAATCCGGGCAACCGGCTTCCGTCAGTTTTTTTCGAAGGTTCTTGATATGAGAATAAATGAAATCATGGGTATCCGTCATCTGGCTGTGCTCTCCCCATAAATGATCTACAATGGAGTCTTTGGTAACCACTCTGTTCTTATTGCTGGCGAAGTAAAGGAGTAGTTCATATTCTTTGCGGGTAAGGTCGAGGAAGGCTGTTTCTGTTTTGGCGCTCTTATCGAGGATGTTGATGCTGAGTTTGTCCAATACTATCGTGTTGTTGCCTTCGAAGGATCTTCTTCGGATAATAGCAGTAAGCCGGGCAGAGAGTTCGCCCAGGTGAAAGGGTTTGGTAAGGTAGTCGTCCGCCCCCAGCTCAAGGCCTGCTAATTTGTCGTCGAGGGAGTTTTTAGCGGAGATGATCAGTACGCCGTCAGATTTCTTGTCTTTTTTCAGCTGTCTTAATATTTCAAGTCCGCTACCGCCGGGCAGGGATATATCCAGGATGATGCAATCATATTTTCCGTCTGCCAGTTTGAGCGTTGCGGAGGGGAAATCGGCAGCCGTTTCACAAGTGAACATGTTCTGTAAAAGGTAGGTGGAGATATTTTTGGATAACTCCGGTTCGTCTTCAATTATGAGCAGGTTCAACGTGGTAGATTTTTAAAATAGATTCCCTGGATGGTAATAATAGTAAGGGGATTGGTTATATGGATGATTGGTGGATTATTTTATTGTAAACAAATTGTAAATGAGTTGTTAACAGGGGTGGGGGGATTTTTTTATGGCCATCATCGTTAAGATTGCCGAAAGGAAAAGAGAACCCGCCATAAAGATATAGGAGGCTCCGAATCCTCCTGTCGTGCCGTTCAGATAGCCTACTGCATATGACCCGGCGAAAGACCCCAGTGCGCCCAGGCTGTTGATCAGGGCAATGGCGCCCCCGGCAACATTTGCGGGCAATATTTCCGTGATAATGGCGAAGAAGGGCCCGTACGGGGCATACATGGCGCTGCCTGCAATGACCAGCAGTACGAATGACAGCCAGAAATTATGGGCGCCCACGAGGTACGAGCTATAGAAGGCGATGGCGCCGATCAGGAGGAATGGCCAGATAAAAACTTTCCGTTTCAATGTCCGGTCCGAAAACCAGGAGGCGCTCAACATGCTGATGATGGCAAAAAGATAGGGGACCGCCGACAGCCATCCCGTTCTTACCATATTCATGTCCGGCGCCGCATGGATGATGGAAGGCAGCCACATGACGAAACCATATACGCCGATACTCCATAATGCGTACTGAAGGCATAACAGGATAACGACCCTGGACTTAAATGCCTGGGCGTAGTTTCGAACCGGTTTGATCGCGGACTGTTCCTGTTGCAGCCTTTCGGCCAGTTCCTTCTTTTCCTCTTCCGTCAGCCATCGGGCATTTCCGGGGCTGTCTTCCACCAGCCGCCACCAGAAGAATGCCCAAATGATCGCCGGCAGACCTTCCCAGATAAACATCCACCGCCAGCCTACCGATCTTATTAAATAACCGGAGAGGACCGACATCCAGAGAATGGTGGCGGGATTGCCCAGGATTAAAAAGGTGTTTGCCCGGGAGCGTTCCGTTTTGGTGAACCACCTGCTGAGGAATACCAGCATGGAAGGCATGACGGCGCTCTCCACTACCCCGAGCATAAACCGGATACCGATCAGCAAATGTACATCGGTGATCATACCGGTAGCCATGGCCAGCAATCCCCACAGGATCAGGGACCAGAAGATTAATTTTTTGGCGCTCCTGTTAGCTGCGTATAAGGCGCCGGGGATCTGGAAGAAAAAATAGCCCAGGAAGAAAAGGGATCCCAGCAGGGAAGACATAGAGGCGGTAATATGCAGATCTGAGGCCATTCCTCCTGCCGCCGCGAACCCAAAATTGGCCCGGTCAAGATACGCAAGACTATAGGTGATAAAAGCGATAGGGATCAGGCGAAGCCAACGCTTGCGGGCAAGTGATGCGCTCATGGTGTCGTTCTAAGGGTTGATGTTGCTTACCAGGTTCTTTTACTCATGACTTCATCCAGGCGGGCCTTGGTCATTGTTCCCAATTCCGGATGGCCGGCCAGCCACTTTAAAAAAGCCTCTTTAATCTCTTCCGTCCATTGACTATCTATCTGGCCTGTCGAATAACGTCCCGACTTCACCATTTCAAATCCGAATTTATCTTTACGGGTGACAAACTCCGCGGTGCTGATGACCTGTTCAGCCAGTTGCGCCGGAATAAAAAGGACCCCTTCCCTGTTGGCGATGACCAGGTCTCCCGGTAAGACAATGGCTGAACCCATTCTGACGGGGGTATTGAGACCCATCAATACGACCCCTTCCAGGAAAGAGGGATGAAAGTCACGGACAAAGGCGTTGAACCCCTTTATTTCAGAGAGCCCCTCCACGTCACGGGCGGAGCCGTTAAAAATTACTCCATTTCCGGATTTACTGAAGATCGAATTGCCCAGCGTGCTTCCGATCAGCGTGCCGGCGGCGATTTTTCCAAACCCATCCGCTACATACACATCTCCGGGAGAGAGCACGTCAATAGGCCAGGAATTGGTATTGCCTTTTCTTCCCTGCTGCAATCCGCGTTCTTTGATATTCTTCTCCACATCCGGGCGGCTGGGCATATACATCGCTGTAAGCGCCCGCCCGATGACCGGGATGTCATTGACCGTTTTCCATCCGAATTCGAATTGATTGGTGTAGCCTGCATTTTTTAAGACTGTCCAGGCGTCGTCTATTCCGATGTTCCTGGCGCGTTGCAAGAGGTCGTCCGAAACTTTGGGACGTCCGTCGGGAAATCGTTCGCCCTTCCACTCCGAGGTTAAAAAGATCAATTCTTCTTTAGGGATGGTTTGCGCTGCCAGGGAGCCTATGTAGAAAAGTCCCAAAAACAGCCATCCGGCTATAGCCGTATACTTCATAATAATGATTTTTGCTACTAATACATTGAAGATCGTAAAATATCCGGTGCGCAGTGGTAACGTACCCGTTTTTTTGTTGGGAGGTTGAATAAATACTTTCCTTTATGTATCTTTAAAGCTGTATTTCCCGATTTCATGACCGCAGACACCCAATATGATGACAAGGCGCTGATAGCTCTTCTCCGGGAAGGGGACCTGTCTGCGTTTGAAATAATCTACCATCGTTATTTACCGGCCCTTTATTCCATTACGTATAAGCGATTACAGCACCGGGAGCAAACGGAGGATGTCTTGCAAGAGGTGTTTGCCCGGATCTGGACGGGGAGGGAGCGTCTTCATATAGAAGACCTGACGGCTTATCTGCATGCTGCTGTCCGCAATGAGACCATCAACTATATTACCCGGAATAAGAAGGTTCTTACTTTTTATGAGCCATTCGAAGCCATCTTCCTGGAGAACGATACACCGGAAGGCCGGCTGATAGCGAGGGAACTCCTGGACCTCGTTTATGCTTACGCGGCTACTCTCCCGGAAAAGAAAAGAGCCGTGTTCCTCCTGCATGTCCGTAATAAGCTGTCTACCCGGGAGATCGCTGACGAATTGGGCATTTCGGTCAAAACCGCTCAAAACCAGTTACGGAACGCTCTACAGGGACTGAAGACCCACCTTGCGCCGATGGTTGCGGTGATCATTGCCAGCCGGTTTTGATCTATTTCAATGTTTTTTTAAAAAAGTATGGGAGTTTTTCCCTGTTGCTGTGTATAGGTGTTGTAACGAAGTACTATGCAACCACCTGACCCTCCCCGGAATAGCCATCAAGAAAAATTGTTTGCCCTGCTGAAGAAGTACAGGGAAGGGCTTGCCACCCCGGAGGAGACAGCCTTCGTGGAGCTGTATTACGACTATTTCAAAACGGCGGAAGATGGCTATGATAGCCTTTCAGAAGCGGGGAAGCGGGACATGGCGAAGCTGTTATGGGGAAAGGTAGGTCGGCGTATTGAAGAGATTGAAGAGAGGGAACGGGGGGAAGGGGTTGCGTGGATGGGAGGGGCCGGGGGGAGAAGGCGCCTACTCCCGATGATGTCTGCGGCAGCGGCCGTGCTGTTACTGCTGGTATCCGCCTATCTTTTACTGCGGCCGGGAAAAAGGGCTACCGGGAAGACAGCGGTTGCCGTGGATCTGGCCCCGGGAGGCAACAAGGCCGTTCTCATCCTGGATGACGGAACGAAGATCGCGCTGGACAGTGCGGCAACCGGCACGGTAGCGACACAAGGTGTCGTCCATATCGTAAAGACTGCCACGGATGAATTGTCCTATCGGGCAACGGCCCATCCTGGTGAGGCGGTGTCGTATAATACCTTGCAAACGCCCCGCGGGGGGCAATACCGGCTGACGTTGCCGGACGGCACGCGGGTATGGCTTAATTCAGCCTCCTCTATCCGGTATCCCAGCGCGTTCACCGGAAAGGACCGGCAAGTGGAAGTATCCGGTGAAGCCTACTTTGATGTGGCGAAGGATGTACAGAAGCCTTTCCTGGTGAGGACCAGAAATATGCAGGTGCAGGTGTTGGGAACGGCCTTCAACCTGATGGCCTATGCTGATGAAGAGGAGGTGCAGACTACGCTGGTGACCGGCGCCGTCGAAGTGGTGAAGGATAAGGAACGACAACTGGTGAAGCCGGGGCAGCAGGCTGTGTTGGCGGATGGGGCTGCTTCCTTCCGGGTCGGTGAGGCGGATCTGAAATCGGTGTTAGCGTGGAAGGATGGTTTTTTCCGGTTTGACGGTGGGGGGATTGCAGCGATCATGCGCCAGATGGCCCGATGGTATGATGTGGAGATCGTCTATGAAGGCGCTCCTCCTGCTGAACAATTTTATGGATTTCTTCCAAGGCAACAATATGCCTCACAGATACTGGATGCGCTGGAGCTGACGCAAAATGTCCATTTCAGGATGGAGGGGAAGAAGATTGTTGTGATGGCGGGACCGAAGAGACCACGGAAATGAGAGGGACGCCGGTGACAGGATGATTGGGCGGCGACAGGATGCCGCGTATATAAAATGAAAGAAAAACCAATTAATAAAACCCCCTAACCCTAAAACCCCCTAAACCCTAAACCGATGCATCAATGAAGGGGCTCCGATTTTTTAACACTATAATTTTTTACACTTTATGAAGACTTGAGAACCAACACGCTGCTTTTAAGACGCTGAAAGCCCCAAAAAAAAACCGGAAGTGTTTGCTCCACTCCCGGCGGGATGGCGGGCTGATCGTAAAACCGACAATTGTCATTACCAGAATTACTATTTCACCACCAAAACTACACGGAAGTTATGCAATTAATTGTATCCGGCAAACCCCTATTCCGGTTACTGCCACCAAAACTACTGATGCGTATGAAGCTGACGGCATGTATTCTCCTCATCGCGGCCTTGCAGGTACACGCTGATGGTTTTTCCCAGAAGGTGACTATCTCGGGAAAGAATATGACGCTGGACCGGGTCTTTGAAGAAATCAAGCAACAGACGGGCTATGCGCTGATCATGAACAAGTCCTTATTTGAAAAGACCCAACGGGTTACGCTGCAGGTAAAAGATCTGCCTTTAACCGATCTGTTGGACCTCTGTCTGAAAGGACAAGGGCTGTCTTACCAGATCAGCAACCGGATCATCGTGATCACCGCCAGCCGGCCTGTGCCTCCTCCCGCTGCTGCGCCGGCTGCTGACCGGGCTGAGTCTTTACCACCTCCCCTTCTCATTACCGGGCTCGTGACAGATGAAGACGGCGTTCCGTTGAGCGGGGCTTCTGTCATGGTGAAGGGCACCCAACATGGAACCACCACCGACCGCAATGGCCAGTTCAGTCTGTCGGATGTTGCGCCGGATGCGCTGCTGGAGGTGTCCTATACGGGCTATAGTGCGAAGACCATGAAGGTTGCCGATATCAAGATAACGAAGCGACAAATCGGGAGCACTTCAGGGAACGTCTCCGGGACCGTTGACGGGGGCTTCCTGCTGATCCGGCTGAAACCTGCCACCAGTGAACTGGACCAGGTGCAGATCATCGCCTATGGACAAACGACGAGACGTCTGAACACGGGTGATGTGACGAAAGTGACTTCCGAGGAACTGGCAAGGCAACCAGTGTCCAATCCCCTGCTGGCCCTGGAAGGCCGGGTGCCGGGCATGGTCGTCACCGAAACATCCGGTCTGCCGGGCGCCACCGTCAAGGTGCAGCTCCGGGGGCGGCAGGCTTTCGACACCTACCTGACGAATGACGCTCCTCTGTTCATCATCGACGGGGTGCCGATGGCTGCGGGCAACGACAATATCAACCAGGTGACTTCCGCCCTTTACTATACGACCGGCATGGGACTGAGCCCCTTCGCCAGTGTGAATCTGAATGATATCGAAAGCATCGAGGTACTGAAGGATGCCGACGCTACGGCTATCTATGGCAGCCGCGGCGCGAATGGCGTCATACTGATCACTACGAAGAAAGGGAAGATCGGCAATACCAAGCTGGATGTGAACGTGTATACAGGCGCCAGTAAGGTGACCCGTACCGTGAAAATGATGAATACCCAGCAATATCTGCAGATGCGGAGGGAAGCATTCGCGAATGACAACAAGACGATGACCTCCGCCAATGCCTATGATCTCCTGTCCTGGGATACGACGCGTTATACGGATTTCAATAAGCTGCTCATCGGGGGAACTGCGCATATGACGGATGCGGAAGCCAGTCTTTCCGGCGGGAACACGCTCTCGCAATACCTGGTGGGCGCTAATTTTCACCGGCAGTCCACGGTGTACCCGGGTAATATGGCCGACCAACGCGGCACGCTGCATTTCAATGTCAACTCCAGCTCGAAGAACAAAAAATTCAACATGGGGTTAACCGGCAGTTATACGACGGACAATAACAACCTGACCAGCGTCGACCTCTCTACAGCCATGACGCTGCCGCCCAATTTCCGGATCTACGATTCCGTGGGTAAATTAGCCTGGAACGAGGGGGGCATTACCACAGTCGCTAACAACCCGCTGGCGTCCATCCTGCAACAGCCGTATAAGGCTACTACCGGCAATCTTCTGGGCAGCATGCAGTTGAACTATCGTCTTTTCGATGGATTTACGGTGCGGACCAGCCTGGGTTATAACAGCATGCAGGTCGACGAGACGAGAAAAAATCCGAAGGGGGCGCAGAATCCTGCTACGGCCACTACAGGGACCTCCGTTTTCGCGACCAACCAGCTTAAAAGCTGGATCGCGGAGCCGCAGATGGAATACCTGCGGCAGTTGGGAGGAGGGAAGCTGGATGTACTGGCAGGCGCTACGTTCAATGAAGTCGATCATAAGGCGTATACGATCACTGCTTCGGGCTATACCAATGATCAATTGTTGGGATCGATCAGCGGCGCCTCGGCGTATACGGCCACCAATACGCTCTCGACGTATAAATACCAGGCTTTTTTTGGCAGGATCAATTACAACTGGGAGGATAAATATGTGTTGAACCTTTCCGGCAGAAGGGATGGCTCCAGCCGGTTTGGCGCCGATTACCGCTTCTCCAATTTCGGAGCTGCCGGGGCGGCCTGGCTCTTCTCCAACGAGGCCTTCATGAAGAAGCTGCCGGTCCTGAGCTTCGGCAAACTGAGGGGCAGCTATGGAGTCACGGGCAATGACAAGATCGGCGAGTACCAGTACCTGGACAGTTGGACCGCCACTACGTATCCCTATACGGATACGTCTGCGCTGGCGCCCACCCGGTTGTATAACCCCTACCTGCACTGGGAAGGCAACAAAAAAATAGAAGTAGCCCTGGAACTGGGATTTCTGCAAGACCGTATCCTCACTACCGTCGCTGTCTACCGGGGATTGACCTATGATCCGCTGGTGAGCTATCCTTTGCCTGCTGCAGCCGGCTTTACGACGATCACTTCCAACCTGCAGGGAGTGGTGCTACAAAATGACGGCATCGACATCACGCTGAGCACCATCAATATCCGGAACAAGTCCTTCGAATGGAGAACGTCTTTTAACATGACCATTCCGAAATCCTTTTTGAAATCCTATCCTAATTTGTCCACTTCCAGCTATGCGACGACTTATTTTATCGGCAAATCGCTGAACCTCCTGTATTCGCTGACCTATACCGGAGTCGATTCGGCAACGGGATTGTATACTATAAAAGATGTGAATAAGGACGGGAAGATCGTTACCGCGGATGACTTTCAGGTACATGGCAACCTCGATCCCAAGCTCTATGGCGGTATGCAGAATTCGGTAGCCTATAAAAATTTCCGGTTGGATTTCTCCCTGCAGTACATGCGACGGATGGCGTTCAACTGGAAATCCTTTAATGGCTACAACGAGCCTGGCTCTATGTATAATCAACCGACCCTGGCACAGGATCGCTGGCGGAAACCCGGGGACAAAACGGATGTGCAGAAGTCTACGCTTTCTGCCGGTTCGCTGGCGGGCGTCTATTCGGGGTATTATTCCATGATGTTCTCTGACAACCGGTATTCCGATGCCTCTTATATCAGGCTGAAGAACCTGGCGATCTCCTATGAGCTGCCGGCCAAAAAATGGCTGGGGCAAAGTGGCGTGACCAGTTGCCGGGTGTACCTGCAGGCGCAGAACCTGCTGACCTTCACCGGGTATAAAGGTGGAGATCCTGAAACGTTGAATTACCTGTCGATGCCGCCGATGCGCACGTTTACGGCCGGGCTGCAGGTGAAATTGTAGATTCTTTATTAAAAAAATAAACCATGCGGTGTATCAATAAATATCGTTTTTTTATCGCATCCTGTATCCTGGCCTTGCTATGGACTTGTCAGGGATGCAAGAAATTCGTGGATGTAGACACTCCTGTCAACCAGGTGACCACGAGCGAGACCTTCAGTAACGAAACCCAGGCCGGCGCTGCCGTGCGGGGATTGTACAATACCATGATGGCTGGCCTTTTTACGGCCTGGGGTGGGGGCCTGAGTGTCCTGCCGGGCGTAAGTTCGGATGAGATGCTGACGACCAACACGGATTTCACGGGATTTTATACGAACCAGATCCTGCCTACCGACAACAGTAATTACAGCAACCTGTGGAAGGTACTGTATGCGGACATTTATAGCGCGAACGCCATTATTACCAATGTGGAAGCGTCGACCGGGATCGCCGCCGCGAATAAGCCCGGCCTGGAGGGGGAAGCGAAGTTCGTACGGGCGCTCTCTTATTTCTACCTGGTGAACCTGTATGACTCGGTGCCTTTTACTACCGGCACCAATTACCAGGCGAATGCGCTGCTGGCCCGAACCGCTCCTTCCGCCGTGTATGACCAGATCATCGCCGACCTGCAATCGGCGGGCAGCTCCCTGGGAACCAATTTTACGACCGTGAAGACCCGCATCCGGGCGAACAAATGGTCTGCCACCGCCCTGCTGGCGCGGGCCTATCTATACCGGCAACGGTGGAGCGACGCGGAGGCGGCTGCTTCCGCCGTCATCGGGTCGGGGACCTATTCCCTGGATAGCCTGAACAATATCTTTCTTAACAGCAGCAATGAGGCCATCCTGCAGTTGGCAAACTCCAGCGGAGTGGCCTATAGCTATGATGGATATCTTTTTTTGGCGCTGACGACCGGCAGTATACCAAGATACCAACTGGCGCCTACGGTGCTGAATGCCTTCGAACCGGGGGATCTGCGAAAGACCCGTTGGGTCAAGACTACCACGGTCAGCGGCACGGCTTATTATGCTCCTTATAAGTACAAGGTCAGCAGTGGAACGGGAATCCAACTGGAACCCACGATGATCCTGCGCCTGACAGAGCAGTATCTGATACGGGCTGAAGCCAGGGCGCAGCAGGGGAATACGACAGACGCAGCGAGTGACCTGAATATTATCCGCAAGCGGGCGGGGCTTGCCCCCACTACGGCGACTTCTGCGGCCGACCTGCTTACTGCCATTTACCACGAAAGACAGGTGGAGCTGTTTAGTGAGCTGGGCCATCGCTGGCTGGATGTGAAGCGGACGGGGCAGGCCGATGCGATTTTCGGCACAGACAAAAGCGGATGGGTCAGCACTGACGCCTTGTACCCGATCCCATATACGGATATTCAGCGGGATGTGAATCTGACGCAGAACGGGGGGTATTGATAAGGGGAGCCGGATATTGGCAGGGAGCCGGCCGGCTATTGGTAGGGAGCCAGCCGGGCTGATAGGATGGTGCGGGATACTGTATATTATTTCACACGATTAAAATTTTTTTAATGATAAAGTCATTTTTGTTTTTTACCTGTACCCTATTGTTGTCAGGGCTGGTAGTTGGTCAGAAAAAAGCTCCGGATAGTGTTGTGGTACAATTTATGAAAGCTATGTCGACGGAGGGATTTTACAAGCAGACCGATCTTTCTAAAAAGATCGGGATCTATGAGTCTATGCAAAAAGAAATACCGGAAGCTGCTTCCGCAAAGCTGTCTCTTTATTATGATTACATGCGGACTTCCCTTGCCGAAGACTATGCAAAGGTGGGCGATAAAAAAAACGCCGAAGTATGGATTGGGCGGATGCATATGCCCGGTATGCGTAATGAGGCCAGTGTCCGGGTCGGCTCGATCTTAGTGGAGAAGGGGGAATCGGCCTATGTCGAAGCGCAATTGCGGCCGGTGGCGGATAGTCTGCGGAGTGTCATTCTGGGCGGGGGAGCGGCTGGGGGAGCCGGGGGAGCGGCCGGGTCTGCGGCGGCGAAAAAACCTTACGGGGAGTGCCTCGTAGTCCTGGTGAAGGCGCTGCGTCTCAATCACAAGCCGGAAGACGTTGTCCATTACCTGGATCCCCTCTATGCCAAAAATGGCATGGGTTTCCAGAGCGATGTTATGACGAAATCCATGACCGATCCCCGCGAGTACCAACTCAGCGATAACCTCTCCTTTTGCTATGCCATGGCCCTGGTGGAAACAGGCCGGCAAAGAAGGGCCCTGGAAGTGCTGGCGGATATGGATGTGAACGGGCTGTATGCATCGGAGGAAGTCAAAGCGGCCATCCGGGAGCAGTTCGGGAAGCTGCCGGACGGGAAAGCTTTTTATCAGCACTATACGGACTCGGTCAGGAGCGCTTATAAAGGGAAGCTGGCATCGCTGACGACCTATAAGAAAGAGCTTAACGGGCGGCCCATTCAGCCGGGTGACCTGAAAGGGAAATATGTATTGCTTGACTTCTGGGGTAGTTGGTGCGGTCCCTGCCGGGCCAGCCATCCTCACCTGAAGGAATTGTACGGGAAGTATAAGGAGAGAGGTTTTGAAATCATTGGTATCGACCAGGAAAATGTCGGGACATCCGAAGAGCGCAGGAACTTGTGGACCACGGCCGTCGCCAAGGATAGCCTGCCCTGGCTGCAGTTGATGAATAATGAAGGACAGACCGCTTTCGACGCGGTGACGCAATATTCGGTGAGTGCGTTCCCCACGAAGATACTTTTGGATAAGGAAGGGAATATTGTTTCCCGCTATGTGGGGAATGGGAAGGGGAGTGAGGCGCTGACGATTAAATTGAAAGAGTTGTTGGGGGATTGAGGAATGGGGTTGAGTGTGGTTGGGAGATGGAGGATGGATGGTGTGTAGTTGGGAGGTTGAGGATGGATGGTGTGTAGTTGGGAGGTTGAGGATGGATCGTTAAATCAAACGAGTTATTACGATTTTGATGGTTAATGATAGGCTCTGATTCACTTAGTATGCTAAAGACCCGCTGAACAGGCGGGTCTTTGTTTGGGTAGATTCCGTATACTTCTAGGCCGGATAAGAGGTAATTATGCGGGGTGTTAAGGAAATTTTAACGTTCGGAACGAAGTCTTAACATGATGCTTAACATTGCGTGTCGTAGCTTTGTGTAAGCAAAGAAAGAAGAACAGTATTATCTCTATATAGATTTTCAACTTTTTCTCATAAGCAGTTAGTTTTGGTTAAACGGCCCCTGTGTCTACAGGGGCTTTTGTTATTTGGCCATTTTTCCTCTTATTGTATAGTAAATTTTCCGCCCAGGGTATAATACTTCCGTTGATCCATCAGGTCCTGCTTACTATTACGCACCAGCCCCCGGCTCTCCACAAATAGTTCTATCGAATGAAAGCTGTACCCTGCATAAATATTGGGGATTATTACCGAATTGACCAGTGAGGAGACATAAGTATTGCTACTAGAACGCCCGTACACGGTCTCATGAAAATGATACAAAAGATCCAGTCCTGCCGTAAACTTTTGCACGCGCACGCGATTCACCCAGCCCCCGGTCCACGATAATGGGTCCGAAGCTACCTCTCCCGGGCCTGGTTTCCCGGTTAACTCCTCGCGGTAAAACGTGTCTGTTTTATTTCGCAGTAAAGTTATATTCAGCCGTGACTCCCATTTCAGCGATGGTCCATCCAGTGGCCTTGCTGCAATTTCGAAGTGGTGCAGGGTGGCTGTCCAAATATGATAAGCGTATGATCCGGCATAACCAGTACCGGCGGGTAAGGTGTAATAACTAAGTGTAAAAAAATTCCGTCGCTCGAAGGCGTATTGCAGTTGTAACCGGTCTTTTACCGCAGAAAAGGTGGTTCCAGCTTGCCATGACCAGAATATGGGCTGCTTGAACGGAGCGGGAGGAAGAACAAATCCCCCCGTACTGCCCGGAACATAAATGGTACTGCCCGGAACATTACCATCTGTCAGTTCGGTGGAAAGACCGGTCAGCGCATAACTTCCAAAGGAGAACTGCGTTCGCTGTGCATACGAACCAAAGATTTTCAGGCTGCCTGCCCGCTCCTTCCCCCCCAATTTGAAAAGGTCCAGTGCCAGGCTCGCAAATGGAAATGACTTCCGTGGAGCAAGATGTTCTGAGCCAATATCGAGGATCACGCCGCCCGTAATGTCCAACGCCCTTTTATAAGTGATAGTTGCTGAGGGGGCAAGCATCCATACCTTTGCATACTGCGAAACCAAATGGTGGTAGGTAGAATAACCTGCTCCAACGTTGAGGGAAGTGTATGGTGGTGGCTGGTTGAATTGACTCCCCTGCCAGTATTCGTTATATTTTTCACTGATATTCTCATAGGACGCGATCACTCCGGGCTCGATTGTCCAGGCGCCCGCTGGCAGTATGTATCCCAGCCGGTCGCGTATCCTCAGATGATGTGCTGTTCTCGTGCTGTCGTCGCTCGTTACATAGGCTGGATTAAAATTGAAATTCAGGCTCTCCACCTGCTCATCCTGCAGTCGATAGCTCGAATTCAGATAGGTTGCCTGCAGCTCATTCTTCAGGCCAGGTAAAATTTCACTACGCCAGTTGACAACGGGCAGGGGAAAATATTGTTTGGAAGTCCCCGAATAAAAATGCGGATAAGGGGTATTGATTTTCCAGACGCCGGAATAATCAACTTCCGTACGCTGTGGCGTATAATTCATGGACAATTCCACCTGGGTCCATGTAGCCGGTCGCCAGCTAAAATAGCCATTCAGGCGCCAGCGCTGCAAATTAAGCGGCGTAGATGTATTTGTGCTGTCGTTCTGCAGAGGCCACACATCCCGTTGAAAACCCGCCGAAATGCCAAAGCTGATGGTGTTGAGATTACGATAGGCCCCTATATAATACTGATGATAAAGCCGGTTGTCGGTATTCACGCCATTTCCGCTCGCATTAACCAGCCCCGACTGCACACCCGCCGTGAATCCGGTTTTTGCCTTCCCTCTTCGGGTTCTCACCAGTACCAGCCGCTGCTGTCCGTCGATCGAGCCGGCCGTGCCTATTGCATTCTGCACCAGGACCACCTCTTCGATATCATGGATATCGTAGATGTTCGGATCAGTCACCGGGTTGCCATCCACTACATACAGCAGGGTTCCCGGAGTGGCATACGCCCCGTACGTCCACGGAGCGATCGCATCGCTCAAATTTGTAAAAGGCATCTTCTCCAGGTCCGCACCGTGAATGGTGATCGTCTGCGCAAACTCCTTTTTTAGCGTGAGAAAGCCCAGGTCCAATTGGGACGAGTCGATTTGGGCAAGAACTGTCTGAGACAGACAAGAGGCAAGGACTATGGCTACTGATAGCGTATATTTTCTCATAAGAGGGGTTCTGGCAGCTAAGATAAAACCTGTATGCCGAATCCCAAAACTATTTCGAATGGAGGTCAACACCTTCCAGACCAATAATGGATGTTGCTGTAGCTAATTTATATGTTGTTATTTTTTTGCATGTTTGGCAGACCACTCAATGGCCTGCTGTATCAGTTTCCGGAAATTCGGGTTGGAATAGCCGGAGGGTCCGTGGCCCAACTGTATATATAGAACATCTGAATTTCCGTAATGATTGATCCAGGCGAGATAGCGCATACTTTTGGGATGCGTGGTGCTGAGCAGCGGGTGGACAGTCTGCAATATTTCAACATCGCCGTACACCTCATCAACAATTTCAAAATCAGGGATGCCCCGGGTGATCGGATGCCTATTGTCTTCCACTTTCACGGGGATGTTCACATCGTGCTCGTAGTTGGCTTTCAGGGTATCGCCGTTGACCAACACGGGATGGGTATGGTATTGACCGCCCACGATCTTTATGAATTCAGGCCAGTTTTGGTACGATACCAGCGAATGATGGAGGAAGATCATGGATGCGCCCTTTTTCAGCAAGCTGATGTAAGCCTCCTGCTGTGCGGGAGAGATGAGATCGTACAGATCGTAAAACACGAGTACGTCATACTTGTTCACTTCCGGTGAAGCGATGAGTGCATTGGCCTGTGGCTGAACCAGGGTATCGTATGTAATGGAAGGGATGGAATCAAAAACGTTATAAAAAGGCTGGTGTTCGTATCCATGTCCCCCGCTCACGATAAGCACCCTGATCTTTTTCTGTTGCGCGAAAGAGAAATTTATACATGCGGTGAGAATAAAAAGGAGCAGGAAAGCTTTTGCCGTTAGCGGAGACATTTTTTTCATAAGTAATATTTTGTTCACGGGCAGTGAACGGGTAAAATTAGTGAACATTGAATAGTAGTAATCGGTAAATTAAGCATTCTTGTAGCTTAAATTGCCCTAAACGGCGAATTTGTTGATGGGAACCAATCAGTTGTGGGACATTCGTTGTTGATGCGCGCATGACACATTTGGGCGGTCAACTATTTTTTCATTTTCCTGTAACCATCTTTCAATTCAGCAGTAATCATATATAGCCTATCCATTCCTGTCCTGCATTTGGCAGCAAATGAAGGATGGGCTGAACGCATAACTGTCATCCGCTCAACCATAATTTTTTCCCATGCTAAAAAATTATTTCAAAACTGCTGTTCGCAACCTTGCAAAAAACAAGCTGCATTCCATCCTCAATATTGCCGGCTTATCTGCCGGAATAGCAGTAACTCTATTGATCGGGCTTTGGATCAATGATGAACTGTCTTTTGATAAGTACCACCGGAATTATGAGAGCATTGCCCAGGTCATGCAGCACCAGACGCTGAATGGGGAAGTTTATACGCAAACTACCATTCCAATGCCACTGGGAGCTGAATTACGAACGACCTATGGGAGTGAATTCAGGAAAATAGTAATGTCATCCAGCACCGGAAAGCACCTGTTAGCATCGGAGAATAATCATTTTGTAAAAACAGGGAATTATATGCAGGCGGATGCGCCTTCTTTGTTTTCATTGAAGATACTAAGAGGCTCTGGTGGCGGTTTGAAAGACCCGTACTCCATCCTGTTATCACGTACCGTTGCCACTGCTATTTTTGGCAATGAAGATCCGATAAACCGGATAATAAAATTCGATGACACAGCGAGCCTTACAGTTACGGGTGTTTATGAAGACCTCCCGGTGAACACAACACTGCATGATCTTGCATTCATTGTGCCCTGGGAGTTACAGGCGAAAGCAGTAAAAAACAACATTCAAAACTGGAACAATAATGGATGGCAAATTTATGTGCAGGTGGCAGATCATGTTGATATGAATAAAGCCTCTGCAAAGATCAAGGATGCGAAATATGCGAAAGCGGGTAGTGACAATCACAAGTATAAACCGGTGATTTTCCTTCATCCCATGAGCAAATGGCATTTGTATTCAGAATTTAAGAACGGTGTGAATGTGGGCGGCCGGATACAATATTTATGGCTGTTTGGTATAATTGGATTGTTTGTGCTGCTGCTGGCGTGCATCAATTTTATGAACCTGGCTACGGCGAAAAGCGAAAAACGGGCGAGAGAGGTGGGTATCCGAAAGGCTATAGGATCCCGAAGGACTCAGTTGATATACCAGTTTTTTAGTGAGTCATTGCTAATGGCCTTTATGGGGTTTGTTCTCTCTTTGTTGCTGGTGGTTCTGCTTCTCCCCCTCTTTAATGAAGTAGCGGGCAAAAATATGAGCCTACCCCTGAAGAATCCTTTGTTTTGGGCAGCGGGGCTCGGCTTTACCCTTGTGGCAGGTCTGATCGCGGGCAGTTACCCGGCGCTGTATCTTTCATCTTTTCAACCGGTGATGGTATTAAAAGGCACATACAAAGCAGGCCGGCTGGCGACTGTGCCGCGTAAGGTGCTGGTCATTTTACAGTTTACAGCATCCATAGCACTCATCA
>Ga0307511_10002894_pt1 | contig 17801 bp, 11 predicted proteins | sample 13_EM_MG_FD_200266 | JGI IMG/M metagenome (GOLD analysis project Ga0307511, IMG submission 200266) | Populus trichocarpa ectomycorrhiza microbial communities from riparian zone in the Pacific Northwest, United States - 13_EM | ecosystem: Host-associated > Plants > Roots > Unclassified | place... | reverse complement strand
ATATATATATATATATATATATATATAATATTACACTTATAATAGATTCATTAGTATCGGTAATTACCTTCCGGAAAATAGGAGAGAAAGTATTGATTAGTTATTCCAAAAGAATGGGTTAAGGTAATGATACCAAGAGATGAATATCTTGGTATTAAGTGAGAATTGATTCATAAGGAGATGGCGTTCGAAACCATTGAGTTGTGTTGAGATTTCTAAGATGAAATAATTCTCGGCAAATGGGATAGGATATTATATGAATATTGCTAATAGATGGAAAATACATGTTGTAAAAGAGATTTATGCCTAATTTTATGTGTCAAAAGAAATTCCATGGAAATTATTATCTGTCATTATTATTGTTTGTTACTACCTTTTTATATTTATATGTACATGTTAATTTTTATTTTCAAGTTTATCAGGGTCGCGTCAAGAGTAATCTTAGTTTAGTTATCTTTTGCTTTTAGCCATGTAATTATTTGTAAATTAAGAGACTTATCTTCTAAAACTTGAAATGTAATATTAACTCGTAAATTTGGATGTATGACTTTAATCTAATGTTTGTAATTATAAGTACCTATTTAACCATGCATGTTTATAAATTGAATCATTCACTTAAATTACATTATATGATGTTATTATACAAGATATAGTTTATATGAAGACATTATATAACAATTGAATTATGCACTATTATTTTGTGAATTTGAATTGTACGATGTTATTGAATATAATGTGTTGTGTTGATGATGATGAGTTGGGTTGAGATCCAGGATGATTGGATCGAGTTGTGAAATGAAATTGGAAGTGTAATATTATTTTGTCGATAACTTGGGATCTCCTAGTATATGGGAGACTCCGCTGAAATTTTGGTAGAAATTTCGGTGGAACCTGTATTAAAAAAAATTACTGAAAATTTCCAATGTATTGCAAAAAAAAATGTAGAAAATCAGGGTTGTTACAATAGGCGAGTTATATCTATCACCATTAATCTTGTGCACAAAACATCATTAATTTAGATGCCTAGCTCATGGTTGCTATATACATTTTAAACATGTTCGTGCGGATCTGCTAGACCATTATAATTGTCCAAAGTCATCATCGTGGAGATATACTACTTAAGAATGTTGGTGTGCAAGACTTACTTAGACAAAGGTGATCCCTTTATTTGATGAGGACTATAGACCTCTTCCTGGATGTGTTTGCCAGCTAATTGTTTTTCTAGATTTTTGTTTACTAGGCTCTATGAGCTGGAGAATTCTAGCGTGGAATGGCAAGATCGGTAGCTAACTTCTATCACATGGTGGCTAGAGGGATTAAATCTAGAATGACCACTTAGTGCGAGAGTATCACATCGGTGAGAATGACCTCTAGGGGGTCTAGGAGATTGTTAGGGTTGAAAACACTCAATTTCATTTTTCCTAGCCTTATTTGGATAATGTAATTGTCTTTTAGCAGAGAGGGAATCTTGTGGTTAAAAAGCTGGGACCGAGGATGCTACCTCGTGTTCCAAGACTTATTGAAGTTGTTGGGTTTAATATTACGCTTGAGCGGCTAGCATAGCCTTAGTGAAGAGCCAAACCTGATTAAAGAGTTGTTGAAGATATGATGGGGTAGATGTACCCATAATTATAAGAAGGTATTTGACACGTCCCATCACAGGTGCATCTTGATTGTCTACCATGAACTAGCTTCAAAGGTCAAGAAACAAATCTAGAAAAGAGTTGATGGCTTGTTTATCACTTTCCCATAGACTACGTCAAATGATGATGTTTCAAAATCTAGTATTCTTATGAATGAGGTTTTTTGCTATTTGAATAATGGGAAATCATATGTTCATGTAAATATTTCATTCTTCAAAGCATATGAAGTGGATGATTGATGGTAGAGGGCCTAACACCTGCAAAACAATCCTTTTTTGTGGTGTTTAGGAACCCTCAGATGATAAAATCAATAACTTTTAAGAAAATATTACAATAAATAAGAGAATGATCATTAAATTCCAAGAACAAGAATGTTTATTCTTGTTTTGGTATGATAAAATCTCTGGGATTTAAAAGTATTATTGTCTAGAGAATAGAAATTGTGAACCCCTTACCTAATGACTCATGGGGTATTTATAGTCTATGAATCTTATTTTTTAGTTTGAGTGGAGGGGCTGGAGTGTAATTTTGCCCTGCTAGCATTAATAAAGGATAAATATCTCTTACACAAATATTAATGAGAAACAAATATCCCTTACACATATATTAACAATAGATAAATATCTTTAACTTTAATATTTTATATTACAAGTTATAAAAGTAAGCAAATAGAGTCTTCCTACTCAACATGAGACCTATAATGATTTCTAGGCCAGCACGCTGCCAAACCCATGATCAATGGGTATGGTAGCGAGCCATAAACATGCTCATTTGAGCTTGGCACGTAACCAAGTTTTAGCTTGACTCATGCCATCCAGGCTAAGCATTTTGCCAAACCTAGGGATGTTAGGTATAGATGCGAGACCTACCCACTTATCAAGGCATTATCACCCTGTCTTTGGACCTTCGAAACAAGGATATAGGCTCAAATTCATTTTTTATAAAGTTGCCAAAAATATAGATTCGTCAATATTGTTATTTTTCTTATACAAATAAAGACTAAAGAAAAAAGAATTCAAAATATCTTAAGCTTTTCATAGTTTATCACAGTTTAGTAGCTATGTATCACTTACACTCTTATATCCTTTCAATATAATCAAATTGTGAAGAGCTTATTATAATGATTAAAAATATTCACAATGATATTCCTAAGAAATCACTCTCCGACTTTATTGGATCAATATTTTTTTAAACAGAGAAATGATAGTTGCACGCTCGATTCCTATATATATATATATATATATATAGTTTAGTCCTAAAATTTTATCATAACACAGACAAGTCAATATACTAAAAATTTTACTATCTTCTATAATGGTTTTGCTCTTACATCCTTCAAAAAATAATTGCATAGTTATAAAGTACAATTTTATTTTTTAATTTAAAAAAAATGCATTCTCATTATTTATTCAAATTGGGATAAAAAAACATCACTATGGTAAAATAGGACATAAAAGATATGAAAAATTACCAAAACTCATAACGCGTATCATGGACCCTACTAGATTTAGAAAAAAATTATTTATTTTTATTTAATGATATGATAATAAAAATAAAAACTTATAAAATTGAGTACTAATCAAATAGTAAAGCGTTTGTTTGAGATTGCGATAATCTCAATCGAAATAAATTATGATGACCAATTAAATTTAATAAAATATTAAAAGATAAAATTAAAAGAAAAGGAAAAAAAAGCATTTAATAAAAATAAACAAAATACATGAAAATAAAAAAAGAAGAAGATAGAATTAAAAAAAAAAACAAAAAAACAAAAACCTCATTCATTGTTTATATAAATAATGAAAGAGATGAGGAAACCCCAATTTATTTATTGTAGTAGTTAATTTTTCATATCTTTAATGAGTACGTTTTAAACTCCAAGTTTTGATATACATGACCTCTCAAAATCTCACATACGAAAAAGTTAGTTTTCAATCTTATGGTGATTACAATAAGATGTTTGGAAGTAGACGAGATCTTTATTTGAGTTTAATATAAATAAATGAATCTATTATACAATATATATGATTTAAATTTCTAAACTTGTTTATTAAATTGATGAGATATGGATTTATTAATATGTTTTTTTGGGTGAGTTTTGAAGAAAAGGAACGTGTTGCATAAGATATTTAAAGATTAAATGAAGAAAATTTAATAAAAATAGTGTCAATCAAACATCATAAACTTTTAGGCCCGTATATGTTTCATGGAAAATGGTTTTTTAGAAATTATTTTCTAAATTTATTTGTATTTGTTTAATATTAAAAAAGTTAGTCAATAAAAAATATTTTTCAATTAAAAAAAAAATTTGGTTTGGTTTTCAGAAAAATATTTTCTTTTAATTTTAAGTAGAAAATACTTTTCAGAAGTTATAAAAAACTTTAAAATATCTTATTATTTATTAATTATATCAAATTTAATTCTAATCTTTTAGTTGCTATATATTTTATTTTAATTTTATCTTTTAAAATTTAATTTAATTCTTATACGAAACTTTAATCCCAATTCTTGTATAATAATTGAAATTAGAGAATATAATTATAAGGGTTGTCAGTAAAAAATGCCAACGTTTACGCGGTTTAACTTCTTATGAATTTTGTTTTGGACAACTAAGTGCAAAATAATTATTATGAAGCATTGAGGGGCATAAATTATATTACACTAAAAAATTAACATAGACCTGTATATGGTAACACCCAAGAACTGTTCTTTTTTTGTTGAGTTGTTAGCCAAAGATCCACATTAGATATTTCTTTTGGTGCATGAACGTTGTTTCTTAGAGATCAAAAGGCATATATTTCTTTAACTCTGTCCTGATATATATATATATATGGGTCCACACATGAGATTTAATTTGTTAATAAATTAAACTCTTAAAGAAGGACTCTCAGAGACCTTAAAGATTAGGGATGAAGTTTCTTTTTATCTAAACTTTAGTGGAGGCATGTACTTCTTTTAACTCTTCTATGGCCTCGCTTTTGATCTCTAGCTTTTCCTTAAAAGACTCTTGTTGTTCAAAACCAAAAACTTATTCCTTTTCAAACATGTATAGGCACAATGCCTAGAGCCCTCTTGATTTCCTCTCATAATAGACACCCTTTTTAAAGTATGTAATTTCAAGATCAAATACTAGATGCTAATGGCTGCATTGATCTTGTGCAAAAGAGGCTTTCTCATTATAATGTTATAGGTGAGTTATATCTATCACCATGAAGATCTATTGAAGAGTAAAACACTTAGGATAAATACATATTGTGACCGGGATCTTCAAGGTGCCTTTTACTGGCTTTTTTCACCCTTCAATCCTAATAAAAAAGGTCTATCTTGTTAAATATAGACATGCTCCTTTACAAACTGTTTAAGATAACTCTTAAAAATCAGTCGTTCAATCTCTTTTTTCAACATGAAACAATCCTCAATATCATGTCCTTTGTTCTTATGGAACAAATAAAATATTTTGGAGGAGTGTGTGTGTGGAGGCATTTTCAAAGCATGTGGATATCGAACAGAATCTTTCCCTTTAATGGATGTAAAGACTTTTGTGAGGGTGGCATTCAACAGGGTTGTATATCTCTTAGGGTATGTCATATACTCTCTAACTGGCTTTTTCTAATTTTTCTTGGAACTATTATCTTTGATAGGAGAGTGATTCCATTTGAAAGGTTTCTCATCGTGAATCTCCTAGTAAAAACAAGATGGCTCATGCCTCAATATATTGGCTTATTCCACTTGTATATGATTTTCTATAACTTGTTTCACCTTCAACAGGCTTTTGTCCGGTAATGCATAAAAATCCTTCCACAAAGAACATTCTCTCACTCCACTAATCAAAGCGTATGAGGCTACTAGCTCAATCAGTTCCTCTACTTTGAGCATTTCTTTATTAAACATTTTTAAATATACTCTAGTTAATTATGTTATAATTGAGTAATGCCAAAACATTTTGTAAAACTCATCTTGGCTAGTATATTGGTGTTCAGATGTGATACAAGTTTATCATAAAGGTCACTCAAACAAATGATAGGCTCTACTTCAAGTTATTGTATCAGGCTCATGTTGACCCCCTAAAAGTTGTAGAAAGGATTTTGCACAAAACATCATTATTCTAGATGACTAGATCATGGTTGCTATGAACATTTCAAACATGTCCATGTGGATCTGCTAGACCATTATAATTGTTCAAAGTCATTTTTATATAGATATACTCCTTAAAGATGTGGGTGTGCAAGACTCACTTAGACAAAGGTGATCCCTTTATCTAATGATGACTAAAAACCTCTTCCTGGATGTGTTTACCAGCTAGATTTTTTCTAGACTTTTGTTTACTAGACTCTAGGAGCTGGAGAATTCTGGCGTGGAACGACGTGATCGGTAGCTAACTTCTATCCCACGTTGGCCAAAGGGAATACATCTAGAATGACCATTTAGTATGAGAGCTTTATGTCGGTAAGAATGACCTCTAGAGGGACTAAGAGATTGTTAGGTTGAAAACACTCAGTTTAATTTTGCCCAGCCTTATTTGGATAATGTAATTGTCTCCTAGCTAAGAGGGAATCTTGTGGTTGAAAAGCTGGGATTGAGGATGCTACCTCATGTGCTAAGGTTGTTGGGCCTGGTTTTACCCTTAAGTGGCTATCACAACCTTAGTGAGGAGTTAAACCTAATTAAAAAGTTGTTGAAAATCTAAAAGGGTGGATGAGCTCACAATCATATAGAGGTATGTCACATGTCTCATCTCAGGTGTATCTTGATTGTCTACCATGGACTAGCTCAGAAAGGTCAAGAAACAAGTCTAGAAAATAGTTGATAGCTTTTTTTATCACTTTTCAACATACGACACCAAATGATGATGTTCTTAAATCAAGTATGCCTGGATTGATTTTCAGGAAAGTTTTTTTTTTAATTTTGAACGGAAAATACTTTTTAGAAGTTGTAAAAAACTTTAAAATATTTTATTATTTATTAATTATATCAAATTTAGTGCTAATCTTTTAATTGCTGTATTTTTTTTATTTCATCCTTTTAAAATTTAATTTAATTTGTATACCAACTTTAATCTCATTCTTTTTTTTCTTTTCTTATTATTGAAATTACAGAAGATAATCATTAGAGTTGTAAATAAAAAATGCCAACGTGGTTTAACCTACTTCTTATTTTTTTATGAAACATTGACGGGCACAAATTATATTACACTAAAAAATTAACAGACATGTATAAGGTAACACCCAAGAACTGTTCTTTTTTGTTGAGTTGTTAGCCAAAGATCCACAATATTTATTTCTTTTGGTGCATGAACGTTGTTTCTTAGAAATCAAAAGGCATATATTTCTTTAACTTTGTCCTGATATATATATTTAGACCATCCTTCATCTTGAACAATTTATTTAAGTCTCAAAGTGGACCAACGGGCAATAAAAGTTGGAAAGAATCTAGAGAGTGAAAGTTCGATGCTCCGATGAGGAAGCTGCCATGAAATTCCTCTCAAGTCCACACACTTTACACATCATCAACACAAGAAATTAGAAAACTAGCATATAATGATGCTTTACTTCGTTTCTCAAGAAAGAAAACACGATAGGAAATCCAGTTCCCCGGAAAAGATTTCCATCTACCCAAAACAGCCCAGAAACCATTTTCCTCTTTACTTCAGTTCCTCACTAGTTGTTGTACAAAAATCAGCTGATTTTTCTTTGTGAAAAAAAAGCCATGGCAGGTCAAGTTGTGGTATCAGCAGTTGCTGGGGCTGGTTTCGAGATAATTTTTGATAATTTCTTAAAGGGGTTTTTAAATGCACAGAAAAACAACTCCCAGTTCAAGCAAAGCTTGAAGCGCCTAGAGGAAATGTTGGAAGACATGGCTCCAATTATCAAGAGAATAGAATCTTTAACGCAGAACTTTATCAACCAAAGCAACTTGAAAGGCTCAAAGGATTAATGGCAGAAGGCAATGATTTAGTCAATAAATGCTCAAAAATCCATAAATACAACTTTTTTAAGAAGTCTCCTTATAACATGAAACTTCTCAACTTAGAGAAGGATATTCGTGATCATATTAGCAGTGTTTTGCAACTTCAGGAAGTAGGAGATACAAAAGGTGTTTCTTCTGGCGTAAGACAGTTAAGTGATCAATTCGGGAAGTTAAGCATGACTCTAAGCAAGGGTAGTAGGGTGGATTCAAGCAAGAGCTATAGTAATATTACTTTAGCTGGTTCTGTTAGTATCTGAGGTAAATTGCTGCTGTTTTCCGTTTTGTTTTTCTGGTCTAATGTGTATCTCTATTCAGCTTCATGTACATTCTCTTGTTGAATTATTCATTTTTCAAGAAATAAAAAGGGATGCTTTTGTCATGTTGAATTGTAACCACACATAAAGACTTGTGTTTCTGCAGAATTGTGGGGCTGTTATTGATTGAAATAAGCAAATGTATGATATTTTAGACTCAGTTCATTACTTGGAACTCTTTAGCAGAGTAAATGAATCAATTCCCATATTTTTGCTTTTAGTTTTTCTGAGGATTAGAATTTGGAGTTCCACATGTAGGCTCTTGTCTCCGTCTTTATTTAGCTATATGTGAAAACATAAGAATTTCTGGAGAAATTTCATTACAGCTTTCTTCTTTTCCGCCTTTTCAGATAAATTCAAGAGCAACATCTTCTTTATCAACGTTTCAAAGCTGCGCAACCTGCTGGTCATTGTGAAGATGATAATATTCCAGCATAAAGAAATCGAGTTACCTGAACAAGCTCAAGTTCCGAATAGAAAATTACAAGATTTTGGTGACATCAAGATATGAATTTCAAAGTTTTGGATCAACATATAAATTGGAAACATTGAATCTTGCAGATGCCATGACCCTTTTTCAGAAATTGGCATTACCATCGGATCAGCAGTCATATGCTCCAGATCAAAAAAGTCTAGAGGAGGTGATTTATTCTGGTCAAATAGGATAGAATATTAGATGGATATTGGTAATAGATGAAAAATGTATGTTGTAAAAGAGATTTATGTTTAATTTTATGTGTCGCACATCACCGTGCGGCGTCGGCTGGCGATTTTCTAGTTCATTTGCTTAATTCGTTAGGAGTCGCCACCTAGTATTATGGTAACTAGGAACCTATGATCTGCGAGAGTCTGGGTAAGGGACTGGTTGTGCAAAGGAAAGACGCATCACCCCCAATGCACCCTACCTAAGGTAAACTGCATTGTTATTTGATTGTTTTTTAAGTCGAGTTTCTATTTGTTGGTCTTTTCTAAAGTTCAAGGTAGATCTCTCTTCATGAGAAAGTCTCTACCTTATTGGATTAAATCCTAACCATTCTAAAATCTAAATTTTAGCATCGTATTTATTTATACCTTGTATCTTTAATACCTGAGGGTGTACTTTATCATGTAATTTTACACCCACAAATATTAAAGTTTACATTTGGATCTTAAAAAAATTGAAAAAAAGGTTTTTGATATTTTGGCCAAACCTTAATGGATGATCATAAACCAGTCATGATATCCATTTCTATTTTCAAAACATGGGAAAGATGCAAGTCTTTTTTTAAAAAATAAATATGCTTGGAAAAGTTTTTAGGTTTTGGTCGTATGCATGAAATTCTTCTTCTTCTTTTTTTCCGGAGAAAATCGGGTATTTAATACCGGATTTGTATTTTACAATGTAAATATACAACCCGATATTATGCAAAATTGGTAGAAAAATATTTGAGAAAATCACAAATGTTTTTTAAAGGATTTTTTGAAATTTTTTTGGAATTTTTTTTGTTTTTTTTAATATTATAATATATTATTATAAATAAATAAATAAAAATAAAATAAAAATCTACATGGGCTGGGCCAGGCTCAGCCATAGAAGAGGTTGGGCCGATTTCGGCCCAAAATGATTGGGTCGATCTCGGCCCGAAACGGTTGGGCCTATCTCGGCCCAACACTTTTTATTTATTTCTTTAGGGTCGGGCTGGACCTTGCCCAGAACTTTGGGCTGGGCCAGATTTGGCCCGGCCCTAAAGAAATAAATAAAAAGTGTTGGGCCGAGGTCGGCCCAACCGTTTCGGGCCGAGATCGGCCCATCCTCTTCTATGGCTGAGCCTGGCCCAGTTAGCTGGGCCGGCCTAGCCCATGTAGATTTTTATTTATTTATTTATTTATAATAATATATTATAATATTAAAAAAAAAACGAAAAAAATTCCAAAAAATTTCAAAAAATCCTTAAAAAAAATTTGTGATTTTCTCAAATGTTTTTCTACCAATTTTGCATAATATCGGGTTGTATATTTACATTATAAAATATAAATCCGGTATTAAATACCTGATTTTCTCCGGAAAAAAAAAGAAGAAGAAGAATTTCATGCATACGACCAAAACCTAAAAACTTTTCCAAGCATATTTTTTTTTAAAAAAAAAAGACTTGCATCTTTCCCATGTTTTGAAAATAGAAATGGATATCATGACTGGTTTACGATCATCCATTAGGGTTTGGCCAAAATATCAAAAATCTTTTTTTCAATTTTTTTTAAGATCCAAATGTAAACTTTAAAATTTGTGGGTATAAAATTACACGATAAAGTACACCCTCAGGTATTAAAGATACAAGGTATAAATAAATACGATGCTAAAATTTAGACTTTAGAACGGTTAGGATTTAATCCAATAAGGTAGAGACTTTCTCATGAAAAGAGATCTACCTTGAACCTTAAAAAAGACCAACAAATAGAAACTCGACTTAAAAAACAATCAAATAACAATGCAGTTTACCTTAGGTAGGGTGTATTGGGGGTGATGCGTCTTCCCCTTGCACAACCAGTCCCTTACCCAGACTCTCGCAGATCATAGGTTCCTAGCTACCATAATACTAGGTGGCGACTCCTAATGAATTAAGCAAATGAACTAGAAAATCGCCAGCCGACGCCACGCGGTGACGTGCGACAGAATGGCGACTCCACTAGGGACCGCCTTGTTTAGTCGGACTAAGCTTTGTTTGTTTGATTGTTTGATTATCTGTTTTGGTCTGTTTAACTTTACTGTTTCAACACTTTTATTTCCTGTTCATACATAAATACATCAAGATTAATGCATTCATGCATTTTTATTTGTGCAAGAAGACCCAATTCTAGGATAGGTGGGGAGTAGCGGTCTGCCTCATGACTTTCAGTTGGGGTTCAGATTCGTGAAACATCCAACTATGAGCTGAGTGTTTACTTGGTGATGGTGGTCACATAGTGCCCCAACCATCCCCTTGTAAACCCTTATACTGCCTTCATGAAAGGTAGTCACTGGGCAGTTCATAGACCTTTTGAGACCAGTTAGAAAACATATCCCTCATATAATAACCTAGAATTTTTCTGGACTTTACAGGATTTTTGAGCTAAGACCATGACTTCCCTTACCTTTTCAGAATATGGGGAAAGATCTGAGATGATGCAATTAGTCGAAGGGGATTGCCCAAAAACCAAGGTTGAAGAATTACCACACATAACCAAAGTGCACTGTTCCGTAGACAGTATAAAGAAGTTGGCCCCTATTCTGGGATATATTGATGAGAATCTGTTTGAGAAGAAGTATGGAAGAATTGCTCATCTAATAAGAATGCCTATTCAGATTTCAGCAGTCAAAGCCTTGATGCATTTCTGGGATCCGAGCTACAGATGTTTTACTTTTGGGGATATTGATATGACCCCTACTCTTGAAGAGTATGCTCAGATCTTGAGTTTTCTGAATGACCCTTACAAAGTGTACTTCAGGCAAAGAATTGAGAGTACAGCTACAGCAGTTGCCAAACTTCTCCATTTGGATCAAGTTGATCAGTACAGGACATCCAATGGAGGGTTCAAGTGGAAAATGATCGAGAATAAATTGAAGACAGATAAGGAAAAAGGGAAGTTGGGTGAAGAAAGATATCAGATAATTGCTTTTGCCATTTTTGGGTTGGTTCTGTTTCCTTCAAAAGCCGCTGGAATTATTAGCATTAAAGCTGCTAACGCCTTTCTTGAATTTGAAGAGACAAAGAATAACCCTACTTCAGCTATCTTAGCTGAAACCTTCTTATCTCTAAATCATTGTAGATTGCTTGGGAAAGGGGCGATGAGATGTTGTATTCCTCTCTTATTCATGTGGATAGTTAGCCATTTGGAAGCGTCAAAAGAAGTCTTCAATAATTTCTAGTGGTTTAACATGAGGCCTCTTGAGTTAGTGCTGACTGAAGAGTGGAATGATTTGGATGAAAAGGCGTGGGTAGAGAAATACCGAGAACTTCCCCAGAGTAATTTCAGATGGAAAGCTCCTTGGGTAAGTGGTTCATCTTACCTCATGAGTTGCGGCGACAAAGCATGGGTCCCATTAATTGGCTTGACTGGTTATATCAACTACTCACCCTCATTGGTGGCTAGACAGTTTGGAGGAGTACAATACATACCAAGAACTTGGGGATTAGCTGAATATACCAGTCCGTTTAAAGAAGCTAGTTCTTTGGATGAGTTAGACGCCATAAAAAATGACTAGAAGCAGCCTATTTTGGTTCGTAAAGAGGAGTTTCAAAAAGAGTTCTCAATTAGCCCTGATTATTCAATATGGAGGAGTGGCAATTCATTGAAAATACTTTAAGAGGCAACAGAGCTAGGGGTAACCCAAGATAAGTCATCCATGACATTGGAGCTCAAAAGAAAAAGGGTCAACAACGAGGAAAATCTCCAAGAAGAACTGGATAAGCTGAGGATTGAGCTTAGCAAGAGCATGATTCATCAGAAATTCCTGGAAAACCAACTCTTGAAAGAAGATAAGATGAAGGCCTCTCTAGATTAGCAATTGAAAGAAAAAGATGAGCAAATTGTTAAGTTAAGAAAGAACCAGCACGAAGCAAATAAGTAATTGGAAGAAGGGAAGGTCAAGTATGATGAGTTGGTGAACAAGCATGTAATGATGGAGCAAGAATTTGTGACTCTAAAAAGGGCCTCAGAAAATAGAAAGTTTGCTGACGAAGAGACAATAGCTTCTCTGAAGAAAGAAAGGGACCAGTATAAATTAAAATGGGAAGCTGAAAAAGAGAAGAACAGATTGGCAGAACTCACCATTGAAGAAGAAAGAAGCTTAAGAACTCGATATCAGGTCCAAGCTGATGATGAGAGAGAAGCAAAGAGGATAGCTGAGTCGGATATGAAGGAATACCTGGACAGAATAAATGGTATGAGAAACCGAGTTTCTGTGATACAAGCCGAGCTTGAGTCCCGAGAGGAAGAAGCAAAGAAGATGCAAGAACGGTTTGAGGAATGGCAAGACTATATCAGCAGCCTCGACGTACAACTAAACACTAAGGTAGTCGAGCTTGATATAGAGAAGGAAGAATTGCAAAGGGCCAGAAAGCAGATTCAGCAGTTGGAAAAGATGGTTCAAATTTGGAGACAAACAATGAATCATTAGCCGCTAGTAATGGAACACTGCTTCAAGATAACACCCTGTTCCATTACAAGATCGAACAAACGGACAGGCTAATTGACATGGTGGCTAGAAAGGCAAATGAGCTACGAGTGAAGGCTGCCAGGATTGCCAACAACCATCATAGATATGAGGAGTATTTGAATGAAGTTTCCTCTTTCATCAAGAATGTAGCCAATAGAGGAATATCATTTGAATGAAGACACTTTGTATGAACCATCTGTATTATGTCTACTTTTGAACTTTTACAATGTGTATGGAATTTAATCAATCAAAGGAATTGGGTAAAACCTCTTTGTGTATATCAGACTTCGGATGCTACCTGTATTTGACAAAGGAAGTCACGGATTAGCTCTTTAATCCATATACATGCATTTCTCATTTGCATCCATATTCATACATTCATTCATTATAACACACATGCATACGCCAGGTCAAAATATAGGTCCCCAAAGAGTCTACAACACTCAACTTCGAGCAAGGAACATGGAAGATGAAGAACGTGCTTACCGTGAAGCTCATTTCCAAGAAGAGTTGGATTCTTTAAAGGATAGTGTGGCTCGCCTCACTAGTTTACTCGAGCAAGCACTAAGGAATACCTCTGGTGAAGGCCCTTCAACTAGACCTGCCACTTTCCCAGCAAACCAACCTGAAGAAATAATAGGAGAACATGCACAGGAGCCCTAACACAATCCAGCATTTGTGCAGTCAACAACACCAGTACCAACACCTGCAGTCACAGATGCATTCGTTAATGAATCCCACAAAACCAAGCCATCTGATGACATTGATCAGGACAAGATGGCAACACTAGAGGCCAGGATCAGGGCCATTGAGGGAGTAGACTTATATGACCCTGTGCGAGCTGCAGAAATGTGTCTAGTCCCTAATGTGGTGGTACCAAAGAAATTTCAAGTTCCTGAATTTATCAAATATACCGGAACTCAATGCCCTATTACCCATCTCAAATCCTATTGCAATAAAATGGTAGAAGTAGTGCACGATGAGAAGCTACTAATGCATTTCTTCCAAGACAGTTTGAGTGGAGTGGCGTTGAGCTGGTATATGAGGTTAGATAATACCAGGATCCATACATGGAAGGATCCCGTAGATGCTTTCATCAAGCAATACAAATACAACATGGATATTGCTCCTGATAGAACCAGTCTGTCTAATCTGGAGAAATGAGACAAAGAAAGCATAAGGGAGTATGCCCAGAGATGGAGAGATTTGGCAGCACAGGTACATCCCCCTCTCCTAGAAAAGGAAATGGTTGCTCTGTTTGCTAACACGCTAAAAGCGCCATACTATGAACACGTGATGGGTAGTTCGGCTCAACAATTCACTGATGTCGTGGCAGTAGCAGAACGAATAGAGCAAGGAGTAAAGAGTGGGAGAATCTCTGCACCCATGGAGAAAAAAGGTTTTGGAGTAAAAAAGAGAGAGATTGATCATCTTGAAAGTAGTTATAAAAGCAAAAAAGGCCAATTCCAAAGATATAACACTCAATCCTCTTCATCCCAAATTGCCAACACCAATTTCAACTTCCCGATCCCAGCCAGAAAACTTGAACCCCAAAACCACCAAGTAAACAACCAAGCTGAAAGTTTCTCCAAAAAGAACTACCAAAGAACCCAAGAACAATTGCCTCCGTTGTCGTTACCCCTAAATGAAATGTACCAAAAGCTACTAAGTATCGGACAAGTAGCCCCCGTGCCTTTGACACCCCTACAACAACCTTACCCCAGCTGGTATAAGCCGGATCTCACTTGCGAATACCATGCCGATGTAGCTGGACATAGCATCCATACCTGCAACGCCTTTAAGAGAAAGCTTCTGCAATTGATCAAAGCAGGATGGATAACATTTGAAGATGCCCCTAATGTGAATATGAACCCTCTACCCAATCATGCTTCAGGTAGTGGGTCTGTAAACATGTTAGAAGTAGAACACTCAAAAATCTTAAAGGTGTCAATGGATAGGATCTACCAAATGATGGTAGATGCAAGGTACAAAAAGGGTAGCGAGAAGTGTTGTGAACATCATAATATAGAAGGCCATGTGATCAGCCATTGTGAGGGCTTTCATAAAAAAATGATGCAAATGATCAGTCGTGGGTTGCTACGAATTGAGAAAGCAACAAGTGAAGAGGTGTTCATGATGGAGGCACCAAATAAAGAGGTGTGTCGAGTAGAATTCACTACAGGAAGGCCACCCAAATTGGTCTTATCCAAACCAGTAGTAGAACATAAAGGGAATTATAGTGCTTTACCTCATGACTATGGGTATTCTTTCAAAAGCACTCAGCAACCGCCTATTTTTCAAGCAGAAATTGGAGGATTGACCCGCAGTGGTAGATGTTTCACTCTAGAAGAGCTAGAAAAACAAAGAAAAGCTAAGGGTAAAGAGGGGGTTGATGTGACTGAGGAAATAAACAAACCTGTCACGGAAGAGGAAACCAATGAATTCTTAAAGCTGATGAAACACAGTGAATATAGTGTTGTTGAACAGCTCAAGAAAACTCCAGCAAGAATATCGTTATTGTCTCTGATTCTAAGCTCTGAGCCACATAGGAAGGCTCTACAAAAGGTTTTGAATGAAGCATATGTTCCTCAAGACATCAATCAAGAAGCCATGGAACATTTAGTGGGAAGAATCCAGGCCTCGAATTATGTATACTTCACTGAAGATGAATTGAGTCCCGATGGTACTGGGCACAACAAGCCACTATACATTACAGTGCGTTGTAAGGACATTCTGATCGGAAAGGTACTCATCGATAATGGTTCCGCATTGAATGTCCTACCAATGCATATGTTAAAAGAAATGCTTGTTGATGAGTCACACATGAAACCTAGCACCTTGATGGCTAAAGCATATGATGGTTCGCCAAGACAGATAATTGGAACCCTAGAAGTGGAGCTATATGTGGGGCCGCAGATGTTCTTGATAACATTACAGGTAATGGACATTCACCCATCTTACAGCATATTATTAGGAAGGCTGTGGATTCATGCAGCTGGAGCATTAGCTTCTTCATTGCACCAGTGTTTAAAGTATATCATGAATGGAATGCTGATAACTGTCAAAGCTGAAGAGACAGTTTCCATGATAAAAAATGTGGTCATACCCTTCATTGAAGCAGAAGATTGTAGAGATGGGAATATTCATGCTTTTGAAATTGTGAACACAGAATGGGTTCCTGAAGGTGCAGTGCTGAGAAAGCCTAGAATTCCAGAAACAGCAAAGATGGCTGCCAAATGCTTTCTAAAGAATGGGGCTCCTTTTCAATGTAATCCTGAGACTGGAATGCCTAGGCTGATCAAGCTAAAGTGTGCAAATCAAAGATTTGGGCTTGGATATAAGCCCAAGAAAGACGATTACAAGCGGGTCACTCAGATTAAAAGAGAGGCAAGAATGGCGAGGATTGAAAGAAGAGAGCCAGAAGAGGAGGTGTCGCACGTCAAATCCACGCAGCATCGGCTGGCGATTTTTCATTTCATTTGCGTTTTGATTGGTTCGTTGGAGTCGCTACCTAGTATTTAATTGAAGGCTACTAGGAAACCCTGGTGCTGGTCTTGTCAGAGATTCATGGGTAAGGGACTGGTTGTGGTTAGGGAAGGTATTAGCATCCCTAACACACCCTACCTGAAGTAAACTGCTTCGTGGACTTAATGTGTTAAAGAAGTTTTAAAAATTCTGTTCTTTCATCAAATTTTAGAAATACGACTTACATATAAGTTCATAATTCTTTATCTGTGAGCAAATCAAAATATTAAATTCTTCTTTATTCTTCCAATTTTATCGTACAAAAAAAACATTCATAAACAAAATACAAATCACACATTTCCTTTTCACTATACTTTTCTTTTTTTCTTTTTTCTTTTTTTTTTCTTTTCTTTTCTTTTTTATTACATCAACACTACAAATTATAAAAAGTCAACTAAACAAAAAAACATTAAACAATTTTTACAATTACAAAAATTAGCCCCAAAACAATCTGAAATTACAGGGATAGCCTTCTGCACCCGCAGGAACACTGGCGGCGCGTCTCTCCACGCGCCACCGTCACTGGCGGCGCGTGGGTTCACGCGCCGCCGCAAGAAAATCCAAGCGCGCAGGAGGGTCAGTCACGGCTTCCTCTCTTCTTCCCCTCCTCGCCGGCGGTGACCTGCAAAACACCAAAAAGGCAATAGGCACACTGTTTTAATCTTCTTTCACGGTTTTCGGATCTGCCTCTCTCTCTTCTCCTTTAGATCTGCTTCACTGCAGATCGGTTCTTCCATGGGTTTTTTCATCTTCTCCTCCGCTTCGGGTAGCTGGCAGGAGGAAGGATGGCTGCTGATCTGTAGGTGCCGCTGTGTTCGGGCCGCCGCTGGAGACTGCTGGGTCTGTGGGCGCTGCTGGAGGGAGAAGGCGGGCAGGAGGCCAATTGCAGAAGATGAAGAAGAGTGGTGCCCCGGCGTTGCCGTGTGGGGGCTGGTGGCTCACTGGTGAGGACGGCGCTGCTGCTGCTGGCGGCGACAAATAGCTGAGAGAAATGTAGTGGCCGGCTGCTACGGGGAGGTGCAGAAGCCGGTCTCTGTCTGTGTTGCCAGAGAGGGAAAGTCTTGTGCTGGAAGGAAACAGCTGTGACGGTGATGAGAGGAAATGGGGGGAAAAGTTGAGCCGGCTGGAGAGGGAAAGACGAGGTGGCTGAGAGAGAGAACCGGCTGAGGGAAAGGGAAG
>Ga0307511_10002893_pt1 | contig 17801 bp, 21 predicted proteins | sample 13_EM_MG_FD_200266 | JGI IMG/M metagenome (GOLD analysis project Ga0307511, IMG submission 200266) | Populus trichocarpa ectomycorrhiza microbial communities from riparian zone in the Pacific Northwest, United States - 13_EM | ecosystem: Host-associated > Plants > Roots > Unclassified | place... | reverse complement strand
ACCCACTCTGAAGAAATCCGCGGTTACCCCACAACTTCGTGTACCGAGCTCTAAAGGAGACTAGCATCGGTTCAGTAGGCCTGTTGGCGAGGTCGGTTCTGACAATTTCCTTGTGATGTACTTGCAATGTACCGGCCTGGTAAATGAGCCCTTGTCCCCAGTGTTACAGCCTCACTGCCCGAAATGCCTGGCTGGGTCACTGGGTCCCGTGGGTCTATCCCGGCCCGGGCCCGGTGTCAAGGTCGCTAATCATTGGAGGGCATTGAGGTTTTTTTTGGCGCCTAGCGCACTTCCCGTCAAAACCCTCGGTACGTAAAAAGAGGACGGCAGGTGGCACCAAAGTCATTCCAAGTCAGGTGCGATGGTACTCGTCATCAATCATCGGCGGCTGCCGTCGCTCGGAGACTGTGATCTGAGCGCCCAACGGCAGTTACACCCTCCCTTCCCTTCCCTCCCCTCCACCAAGCAGACGTGTTTCGTTCCCCACGAGGTGATGCAGACGCGACAAGAATCGACCCCTGAATTATGGCGCGCACTCATGACCTCCACTTTCTCTGACTATCTCCAACGCCTTCCACCGATGCCCGTCCCGCTATCGATGGCAATGTCCCTACCTCCCATCTTCTTGACCATGGCAAGCACGGATATCAATTCCAAGGATTTCCTGTCGATCTTAAAACGATTACTCCGGAGCAAGGGAGAGCACAAGCTGCTCGCACAACTAGAGGGACCGACCGCAATTTATGTCGCCGATATCCTAGATAACGTGGGTGACCACTGGACGGCAGCATCCCATGAAACTTGAGCTAATTTTTTTGTAGCTTTTGGATGTGCTTCTGCTTTCCCGACTCCCAGAACTCTATAAATCTACCCTCCGCCTCCTGCAGTCACTCTGCAGGTCGTGGGGGATATTGCCTACCTCCTACACGTTCCGACGAGAAGTGACAGTTTTGGACGAACACCCATTTTTCCGTTCAAATTCTGCCGAAGTGTTCAGGGGGATATCGGGTGAGGAAAGGGTGGCTGTTAAGGCCCTCACGATATGTATGTCCGATAAACCCGCCAGATTAAATAAAGTAGGTTTCGTACCGACCCTTCCACTCCACATGCGTCAGCTGACCACTGTTTAGCGGTTGTCCAAGGAAGCCATCGTTTGGAAATGCTTGAAGCATCCGAACGTCCTTCCGTTCTATGGGGTTATCCACCGAGGCACTCAACCATGTTTAGTTTCGCCGTGGATGTTGAATGGCAACATCCGTGATTTCGTCAGCGGGAACCACTATATCAACCGATTCAAACTGGTAGGTTCTCTGTATCAGCCATTGGAACCTTGGCTAATTTTCCTCAGCTGGTGGATGTATGCAAGGGCCTTCAGTACTTGCACGAACAAGATATTGTCCATGGTGATCTCAAAGGGGTATGTGTTTTTCTGTTTGTTTTTTCCGAAGACATGTTTAGACTGTTTGTGTTAGGACAACGTGCTCATTGATAATGACTACAACGCCCGCCTGTCTGATTTCGGTCTAGCAAGTTTTGACCGCTCTCATTGGCCTGGTGTTTCATCCAACTCGAGTGACCCAGGAGGGACCACTGCTTATATGGCCCCAGAGCTCTTTTACCGTGAACACCAGGAGGGTCGACCAAAGCTACCCCTGATGAGGAAGGAAGTAGATGTCTACGCCTTAGGAATGCTGATGTATGAAGTGCGACTCCTGATTAAGTATTCAGGCGGTGGAACGCTGATCACACTCCTAGGTCCTGTCCGGAAAAAGACCGTTCTACAATGTGCACAAGCAAACGGTCATCCTGAAGGTTTTCCGTGGGGAGCGACCGCGACGGCCATCAACGACACCGATCCCGGATCCTATCTGGGAAATAATGCGAGCGTGTTGGAGCGATGAGCCCACCCAGAGGCCGACAGTTGAGCGTGTCATGAGCGTGTGCACTGCTTACGCATCGCAGAACGTGCTATCGGTGTGGCCCTCGGTGAGTTTATCCGACCGTTCCAGAGGTGCGCACCCGTCCAAAGTCACAGAGGTATGAACTTCTCTGCGGGCTCCTTTCGCCGTTCACCATCATTCTGAGTCCCAAATCAAAGACCCATTCTAGCACTCCACTATGGTGCTCCAGCTCCGCCAGCGGCTGAGAGTGTATTGACATGGGATCACTGGGAATCCGGGGGCAAGAGCGACGGCTGGAATATCGTCGAGGTTGCTGAGCGACCGCGACTGTCGGATTCGTACTTCGCAACCTAATTTATGCAGAATTTTTCTTCCGTGTCTTGAGTTCTGTAGTATGTTTAATTGTATGCAAGCTCCATTGAGTGTAACGCTGGCGTTGGGGAGCGGATGAACTCGATATCGGGGGCTGTACATACGTGTAGCTTTATGAAACGGGAAACGGGAAACCCATTCCCAATCGGACAAACACGTAGCTCTGCCGCCAACTGAGGTATTCCAAGCTATGATCCCCTCACATTGTCTAACGAGGTCCTGTGGTGCTTCGCAGCGCTGATGAGTTCGAACCATCGCCGTGGAACGGACTTCGACATAGCCCTTGCCTGAGTGCCGGCTCCGGCAGGTCACTAGGTCACTGGTTAGCAGTGTGCATGCCTTGCACCGCCTTCGGTGATTGCCTTCGCTCGAGCAGTCATCCGGCCCGATTCCGGGTACACGCTGAACGTGACCAAACCATCAACTGGAGTCTCCCCTTCCCTCTCTTCCCCTCCACCATGCAGACGCGTCCAGTGCATAGCGAGGTGATGCAGACGCGACAACTTGCTCTCCCAAGGCCCCGGCGCGCGCGCATAACCTCCGCTCTCTCCCGCCTCAGCGACCTTCCACCTAGTACACTCACCACGCCGCCAGTGTCCCTACCTCCGATCTTCTCGACCTTACCAAGGGTAGACCCCAATTCTGAGGAGTTTCTGCCGATATTGGGACTCTTTATTCAGAATAAAGGAGAACACAAACTGCTCGCTCGGCTAAAGGGATCTGCCGCGGTTTACGTTGCCGATATCCTGGACAAGGTGAGCAACCACCGGGCGGTGGGATCCCATGAAACTTGGGCTGATTTTCGCGTAGCTTTTGGATGTGCTTCCTACTTCCCACCCCCAAAAACATTTTAAATACATCCTCCACCTCCTGCGGTCACTATGTGGGTCTTGGGGGGTATTGCCTACCTCCTACACGATTCAACAGGAAGTGCCGTCTTTAAGCCAACACCCGTGGACCCGTTCAAACTCGTCCGAAGTGTTCAAGGAGATATCGGGTGGGGAAACGGTCACTGTAAAGGTGCTCAGGGTACGCTCATCTAATGATCCTGGCAGATTGAACAAGGTAGGCACCACATCCGGTCCCGTCAACGTCTACATCTCGCGTGCATTCGACTGAGCACCGTTTAGCGGTTTTCTAGGGAAGCCATCATTTGGAAACGCTTGAAACACCCGAACGTCCTCCCATTCTACGGAGTTTCCTACCGTGGCACGCGACCATGTTTAGTTTCCCCATGGATGGAGAACGGCAACATCGTGCTTTCGTCACCAAAAACCCCCACATTAACAGATTCAAGCTGGTGAGTTATCTTTACCTGCCATTGGGACATTGCCTAATTCTCCTCAGTTAGTAGATGTATGCACGGCTCTTCAGTACCTGCACGATCAAGACATCGTCCACGGCGATCTTAAAGGGGTACGTGTTTCCCTTTCTTTCCTACCGAAGATGTGTTCAACCCATTCACTTTAGGATAACGTGCTTATTGATGAAGGCCACAGCGCCCGCCTGTCGGATTTCGGTTTGGCAAACTTCGACCGCTCCCGTTGGCTTGGTGTCACATCCAACTCGAGTGACCCAGGAGGGACCACTCCTTACATGGCCCCAGAGCTATTCCCCCGTGAACCCAAGGGGTGTCAGCTGAGGGGATCCTTGATGAGGAAGGAAGCGGACGTTTACGCCCTGGGAATGCTGATCTACGAAGTACGAGTCCTGGTTGTGGATTTCTGTGGTAGAACGCTGACATACTCTCAGGTGCTGACCGGAAATAGGCCCTTCTACAACGTGCGCCAAGAGACGATTAGACACAGGGTCATTCGTGGGGAGCGGCCGCGACGACATTCATCAATGCTGATCCCTGATCAGCTTTGGGAAATCGTACAAGCATGCTGGAGCAAGGATCCGACCCAGAGGCCAACGGTGGGGGACGTCCTTATGGTGTGTGCGGCTCAGGCATCGCAGAACGTACCAGCGGTGTGGCCTTTGAGGAATTTATTTAACTGTTCCAGGGCTAAACATCCATCCAAAGCCATAGAGGTATGGACTTCTTTGCGGGCTCCTTTCGCCGTTCCCTACCATTCTAACTGCCCAATTAAAGACCGACTCTAGCGCTGCACTGTGGTGCTCCAGCCCCGTCAGCGGCTAAGAATGTGCGAAGACTGAATCACTGTGGACTCGGGGCGAGAGAAAATAGTTGAGGTCGTTGAGGTTGGGATTGTGGCCCTTGGACTTGAAATTCGGAACCTAATCTATGTAGTTTCTTCATTCCGGTCTCGGATTTGTTGTATGTTTAGTTGTATTCTTCCAGGCTTCTGTCACCGACGTTAGGGAGTGAACTCAAATGTGGGTGAGGTTTGAGCTGGGCGTTGAAACAAGAGGGAAATCCAGATCCCGATCAACCAAACATGTACAACGCTGATGGGTCTGTACTCTTGGATTTCCCGCCAGTAGAAGTACCCCACAAGTATGACCCCCTCATGTTGCCTAACGAGATTCTGTGGTCCAGTAACAACAACGAGCTCAAACTTCTATTGTGGGACAGACTTCGAGCGGGCAAGGATATCCGTATACTATAGCTCCGGGCTTGCCCCGCACGTGGGATTTCCGGTCCCGAGGCGATCACCAACAACTTCCTGTGACTCAAGATTTCCCGGGTTTTTCAAGCCTCGAGGACGAGCGGCATGTCATCCCCACCTTTTACCACCCAACCGCCACCATGTCAGACGCACCGACGACCACCGCACCCCCCGCTGCTCGTCCGAAACCGCTGATTGGTGATGGGTCTGGGAGGTATAGAATACTGATCGTAGGCAACAGCGGTACGTCGCTGCTACGAACCCATACGCGTGAATAGAAAACCAAAATGAATGAACTCTGTCCCCTCCCTTCCCCACAACCACTGTGGTTGATCGTGCAGGCACCGGAAAGGTAAGAGAGCGAGTTGTAAATGGGACTCTAACGGTTTAATCCACAATCCAACCTTGTCTTGACGGTAGACGACGCTGGGTGGTCGACTCTCCAGGTTGTTGAATATACCGCATACCAGCTTGGATGCTCTCCATTGGGGACCGAACTGGCGAGCGTGCCCCGCAGACGAATTCTGTGCGAAAGTCCAAGAAAGGCTGGACCAGACCGCAGAGACCGGTTGGGTCATGGATGGCAGCTACGTGTCGAAACTCGGGAACATCGTCAAAGACAATGCCACGGATATCATCTGTAAGCGCATACCTCGTTTCCCGGAACGGCCCGTCGTTCGCTGACCAACTGCTCAGGGCTAGACCCGCCGTTCGTCCTGTACTTCCCAAGAATCTGCTACAGGACCTTCACCCGACTTATGGGGTACGGAGAGCCCTGTAGTCCGGGATGCGACGAGTCGTGGAAGAGTGTCTTCACTCCTGGAGAGGAAAGCATCCTTTGGTGGAGTTGGACTCATCATACTCCCCAAAGGCAGCGCCAGCAGGCGGAAATGATGAGCGAACAGTTCCGAGGTAAAATCCGCAGGTTGGGTGGGTGGGGCGGAGAGCTCGAAGAATGGGTCAAGGATGTCCAGGAGATGGTTCGTACTGTCTAAGCGTCTTGACCTTGGCTTGTCTTTTCGCAATGTTACCGTACAATTTACCAATCCTCTACAATCTTCCGTCCTGCGTATGGAGTGAATAGGTATACGATGGGAGGCGAACGTAGCAAAACCTCCCGCTCGAACTGGAGTGGAAGTAGGAGTCGCCAACCAACCAAGGGGCGCATTTGGTGAAGCCATCGATGCAGCGTAATTCCGTGACGGATCTTTCGGATGAACTCGTCCGTGTCCTGTCCTGTCGACGTGTTGTGCGCGTCATTGGTATCAGCCAGCTACACGATTTCCGTGAGCCTGCGCGTTGTCACAGCGCCGCTCATCCCTTAGAGACCAACTTGGTTAACGGCCCATATCATATCCACTCCAGGGTGATCCAGAGACCCTGGAACGTGGTTCGGGAATCCGAGATTGAATATTGACAATGGGTGCCCGGGATCATGGTGTCTCCTTGGGATACTGACAATCGTCATAGTGAGGCGGGGCTGTATTAGTTTTCGACTCCTGTGCTTCAATGGACTCCATGGCTTCCGCTCGCATTCTCCAAATATGACTTCATCTGAACCTAAAATTCGACGGATAATCCGTGGTACATACGGATGGCACGAAAAAAGAGACATGTTATTCAATAATTAGTGAGGGACACACCGACGAGCCAGATATATAGTGAAATGCGAGCAAGATACGGTATCGAGGGTTGGAGTTGGAGACAAAGGAAGCCCGGGGAGGAAGTCCGTTGGATGAGTTGGAAAAAGTAGATGTACAAGGTGCTGCCGGTCACAACTAGTACGTGTCGTCCCCAATCAATAGAGGGAGGGTAGGCGGAGGCGGAGGCGATGGGGTGGGTTCTCCAGCCTCCCCGTTTACGGATGAAACCGATCTAGAATGACATTTGATGAGCGGTTACGAGGCGGTGGAAAAGTAAACTCACGGTGCGTCCTGCCGTGAGGCTGCTTCAATGCCAGCACGATCGCGAACCTGCCGAAGGCACTCGAGGCACTCAGGCGTATCGCGTAGAGTTACCCTCTGTAGCCGTTGTTCGAGCTTCTCGGCGACGCCAGGTCGCTGACGGAGTAGCGACAACATCACGCGCTCGATGTGCTCCGGTATCGAGTCGATCTTTGGGCGCAGTACAAACCAAACAAAACCCATCCAGCACTCCAACCTATCCCACTCCTGCTCTTCCTCGAGGGAAACCATGACCTCCGCTCCATAGTTGATGCGCGTAGGGGGCCGCGGCTGCGTAGGAAATCGGAGATAGCACAGGTATCCACCATCGATGGTACCGTTCCGGACGTCTGCCCAGCTGAGTGCAAGTTCTGGTATCAATTCCCAGTATTGGTAACTTAGGGACCGCCGCCCCTCAGGAGAATGGACAACCTGCAGAAGAGGTAGTAGAAGCATTCCTTGGTCACGCTGAATGGGTAAATCACTGAGACCAATGCCTAGGGTGTCAAACAGCCTAATGAATTCCTCCATTCCAGCCGGCCCAACCGGTTCGAACCAAGCGTAGTGACTAAGCGTTACAATGGAATGTATGGCAAGTTGCTGAAGCCTTCGGGAAATGGAAGTCAAACGCCCAATGCGAATGAGATGTGCCGCCCATTTTTCGTAGAACTCGCGTGAGACGTCGGGATGACTGTATACAATCCAAGCCAGGAGGAGGTCCGCGATAGTCTCGTCACCCCCGCTGTTGGAAACAATATCGGCCACGTGTTGGTATTGTCCGGTGTAAGTAGGCTGCATGTATGGCCTTGTTGCTGGCCACCGATAAGGTTCGAGATCGACACCACGGAAACTGATTTCTAGACAGTGGAATACAAGTTTCTCCCCGTCCTCTAGCTTTTGGTAGTTTTCGCATATGACGTAACACCATTCATGTGCCGCTACCCTCACATTGTGAGGGCGGCTGTCCCATTTGGTTAACTCGGCGAGTATACTCCGGAGCAGTGGGGAGGAGGCGGGGATGGCGGCAACAATTGCGCGGGATAATCGAGACACGACCCGCTCCAGGAAACCACTAAACATGGTAGTATGAGCAAGTGGCGTGAAGCGAAGATGGGGAATGACACACCTCTTGTCCTGAATTTTCAGCACATCACCTTCAACGGGAAGACCAAGGGATATGGAACACACCAAGAGGATGTTGAGAGTTGCGTCCAAGGGAATGATGTTCCAGGGGACATTCTCAATCCTGTCGTAGCAGAAGCGGGAAGGGCTCTGTCGTGCCCAGACCCAGTGCAAGATCACGTACAAAGTCCACTGCACATGCGCATGAGCATTGGATCTGATAACAGCGTCCACACTTCTAAACAATGAGGTTCCATCCGTACGATGACACAGGTTCAGAAGGAAACGAAGATCTGCGTGACCAGATGTGATTTCCAAGGGGTCCGGCAGAGGAAAGCTGTTCGGAAACTCTTCGGAAACATATAATGCACGAGTGTGGATCCATATCATGGCCCGCGCGGAGTAGTACGCCCGATCCGACAGCCCGGGATACACAGCCTTGCTGGAATCCAAACAAGCATTGAAGATTGAAGCGATTACACTGTATGGGGGTTCGACGTGGGTCCCACCCTCGAACCACAGAACCGTGCCAGCGAGGCGGATAGCGGCGTCGAGCGCCTCCGGGTCGGTGATGTTCCTGAGGATCCACGACACACACCGTACGTCCTTGGCATTTGTCTCCTGAATGGCAGTCAGGTCCTCCGACGTCAACCATGGTCCAATGCTTCCCGTGGAGTTTGCGGGAATGTCGGAAAACCCGTAATCAAGGGGCGAAGGAGGTTCAAGGTCGAATGAGACCACGGGTGATGGGTGATCTGCATGCGAACGGGGTCCGGACACAACGCGAACCAATGGATTTAAATCCACTGTGACAATCTCTTTGAAGCGATGGGTAGCGACAACAATTGGACGCGTGGAATCCTTCCACAGAGGACCAATGACGGTGGCGGGATTGGTTAGAAGGATTTTGTGGCGCTGGATCTCCTTCCACATACTACGCAAGCGGGTGGATGCCGGTGTCTGGAACGGGCATTCGTACGAAGATGTCCCAGCAATGACAATGCTAAAATAAAAGAGGATTCCGAGGACAGTGAGGGTTATGAGGATGAATGCGATGGTGCTATTGATGGACCATGTGTATCGGCAGAGCCCGCAGGCTAAGAGGAGGAGGGATAGCTGGAGCATGATTGGAAGACTTTCAATGAATAGATGAAAAGGCCATTTCTCGAGCCCGTCGCACTTGCGTTGGCGGTCTCCGCACCGCTCGATCATCGACCCCCCTGCGTGCCGCAAGTACCGGTTCAGCCACTGTTTTCCCAACATTGCGACAAATGCGGCCAGCAATGAGATCAGTAGACTTGCATACATGAGTCCGGTGGTGGTGACGATGTGGTGGGGAGGATTCCCCTCGAGGGGCGGGGCGGTGGGGTTTTCGCCAGGGATGGCGGATTGGTTGAGAGTGAGGAGGATTGCGCGAAGGAGGGCCGCGGATTGTTCGTTCGGGTCGATCTCCAGCTTCGATTGGACATCGATGACGAATGCCGAGCTGACGGCAGAGAACAGACCAGCCTACGAGAATGAGTAAGGTGGGCGGCAAGAACAAACAGTGCACGACATATGAATATCAGCGTGGTATTGAGATCCTCATCGTACTTCTTGACGTAGTCCAGGTCGTACTCTGTTGACTCTCTCTTGTAGACAGTGTAGAAATCGAGGCGGCCATCGTCGTTCTTAATTGGAGGTAGAAACGCGCGCAAAGCGTCCTTTATACTGGTTCCTTTGAGCAACTGGTGACTTGAACGGCGGCCTGTACTACGTACCACCCGGGATCGATCCGCAGTAGCGGAGACTCCTTCTCGCCGTCTCCTTCCATGATGGGGACGAGTAACGGTTGGTGGCAGGCTAGTCTCGAACCAGCCGTTCTGAGGATCTGAGTTTTAAATGCTAGCCGAGGCTGCACTGATCGATCCTAGAACGTCTGGTGAACTCTGTATATATAGAGAGAGCCTCGTCACGGTAACGGTGTCCATAAATGGAAATACCCAACCATCACATCAATTTTCGTGCCTCAAATTTGGACGATATTTCCACTCCCCCATTGCGCTCGAACAGAGAGTAAAAACCGAATGCGCGAAGACCGTGGGCGAGGTGGATGTGGGGGAATATGTGAAATTGTAAATCATCACCCCCAGACATCTAGATGATGGCTACCGCAGGTTAAATGACTTCATCGACCCCTCTCGTCACTCTCGAGAGTCAATCCTGTGCAGACAATTAACCAGAACCTCCCAGATGCAGTCTATCCACAATGTTCCGCGCCAAAGAATGGACCCGACATTTCAAAATTGCAGGATACACCCGCTTGAAGTTACCCCGGTCGCATCCGAGTGACGACCACCGTTCAGCTCATACATCTCCCAAGTGCCCCCCGTAGAGGAGAGGGGGAACAAACGGGTGCAAACAACATAAATAAGTAAACCGTGGTGATTGGGGTGACGGACATCAGTAACGTGTCACTCCCCGTTACCGTGATCCCCCCTTCTCTATACAGAGTTTACAAGACGTACCTCTCTGCAGACCCACATGAGATCCGAAAACCCGATCTTCAATGATTGAATCAAAAAATTCAAGTCCAACTGATGACCGCCGCCTGGGGCTGTAGAGAGGATAAGTACTCCCAATCGTCTTGTATCTAGACTAGTGGCAGGCGTTTATAGATCCGTGATGGGCCGTACCGGGCGCCAATAAATTTGCCTCGCGCGTCGCGGGAGCCCGTGCGGGTTGCCACCACCACATACGCATCCCCTGCCCCAACTTTGTTTACTCCTGGATTGTGGTGTTGGAACCTGGGGTCCGTTGAATCTCCGCCAATTCGCGGTTCATGCTGCAGGTGCAGCGTTGATTTAGCGAGTGACTAGTGACTATTTGGGGGTGGGAACAGCGAATTATTGGGCCTACCCCACTCATCCAATCGCTTCTGGTGTCGATTGTACTTTCCTACGACCGGCCGGGTTAGAGGGAAGCGTCGCAGAGGAGGGAAGATCTCCTCATCCCGAATGTCTTTGAATCGAGCGAGTACATCCTCCGTGACCATGAGTCCGAGTGCTCGAAAGTAGGCGGCCCTCGTGATCTCTTGTACAGGGAGGAAGAGGGTTTCAGTCCGTTTCGAGACCTAGCACGGTGCCGAATGTCTCGAAGGTACGATTCTGTGGTCCGTGAGATATCCGTGACCGTACAGCCCTCGAGGGCGATAGCTAGATGTCCCCGTAAGCATTCCCTGGATGGTCCAGCCGGTGGAGAGATCCCGCAAGCCCCCAGCAAATTCCAGTTTCACAGAGCGATGACCTCTAGAAATCAACTTGACGCATTCGGGATCTTTGCGCTCCTCGGCCCGGGTGATTGACCAACGCAACATTACGAAGTCGGCCACTTGGCCGTATCCGGATACCATAACAAAGTGCGTACAAACGCCAAGGTGTCTCTCTAGCTCGTCATCGATCCATTCCAGGTTTTCGAGAAGGAGGTCGAGGAGAAATATTGCGAGAGCGAGCTGCGAACCCTGATGGTGGCACGGCGGCGCTCCCGATCGCGACCACAGCCACGGCGAGGAGAACGAGGATGTACAAGACGGATGAATCCGGGTGGGGGGAACCGCTCACCGGGGCCGCAACATCATGAGCACCCTACCACAGACTATGAAATACCTTACGAAGAAGCGTGGGCTTTCACGAGGAAGCTCGTTTTCCGTCGACGGCTGCTATCGCGCGTGCCGGACCGTGGGGTTCGTCCTCGGGCTGAAGACAAACTAAGTTACGACCCTGGACGGATATCCCCCGAGAAGTTGTAACACGCCATCAGGGTCCTTAAGAGGTATCTTCCAGGCAAGTCGCCACAACGGTTCCTCGATCCCGAACCATCATGGATATGGAGCGCCGAAATTTTGAGATCCCTTGTAAGTTCGTCGCCGCGCTATCAGACTAACCATCATGACACTAGCCGACCGAGTCTTCCCTGCGTCACTCGAAGCATTCAGCTGCTAGTTCAAATCATCGCGGTCCCGACTTTCAATCCTTCACTCGAGTTTCCCTTCCACACACGGTTAACCTATCAACATGACGAGCATCAAAATCGTACGACAGCCCTGCAGTTTCGTCCCAGACTCTCGCTCGCGAGGTAAATAGCTGAAATACCGAACGTCCCTACGCTTGATCCGCTTCGTTCACAGCGTCGCGTCGCGATGTTAGGGTGTCGAGACTTCAACGCGATCCCAGGCGCGCTGTTTCTGTTCACAAACTCTGAACCGAAGATCACCAACGCAGGTTTTTCTACCATTGTCAGTGGCTTCAATTTGGCGGCCAGGGTCATCGGTGATGACCCGCGTACCCTCATCACCCCCTGCTTACGGGATGGGTGGGATACGTAAATTGCGCACTATATGTTGTTCGGTTGATCCTCAGATCTTAGAATTGAACCCTTCAATTGAGATCCCCAGCGCGAATTTATCACCTCCATTCAACGGTACTTATGCCGGTTAGATCGCTGCACGGATAATAAGGCCCCAGGCGTTCAGACTCTCCAGCTTTTTTTCCGGACAACACTGAGCGCAAAGCCCACGCCAAGCGCGTGGCGTGAGTCTCACACATTCCACACGCAATGTATTCAACCAGTATTCAGTGCTTAGTATATCAGACAGCTCCGCACCCTACCACACACAATCTGAAAATCATTCACGTGGCGTCAGATCTAACCGCCGGTGGCTTCTCAGTACAACCTCAAACGCGAGCTGAGAATGAAAGTCTTGTCAGCCGATTCCAACGGATGTGACCCTTCGCAGACACTCAGCCACTAAATGACTCGGAGATGGGGCAGACCCGAGGGCTGTGCATTTTCGGACCCCGATAGCCGGCCAAGGCGCCCAGTTCCCTGGTCCCGAAGTCTGGGAATGGTAAGAAACTCGTGATACGCCCATCGTTGGAAAGCGGATTTGCGACGAGGGCTACTAGTTGCAGCTAACGATGACACCAGGGTACGGCGAGTGTGTTTGCGGGATGGATCGGACGATCGATTAAATAGTAGCGAAACATGCTGAGAGAGCGAATAGCAGACGCGGAACGGGATATGGTACACCCACCTGCCCGGCCAGAGGCACTGTGGACGAGATAAAAAACAGTAGGGGTTCACCATAGGGGAAAGGTACAGCACCCTAAACTATCATCACGTCAGCCACCGATGGGACCTGAGGGAAACGAACGCACCCCCAAACGAAAAAAACAAACAGTGAGAATACGTGGATCCAAGTGATGGAGGGGGGCACAAAGGAGAAAAATGGCCAAGGGGACGTCTCAAGTCGACTTCTTTAGACTGCCGATAACCTCTTCGTATTCCCTCTGCTCCCACTTCTGTCCGCCCTCCCCCTTGAACCACCTTCTCCCAAAATGTTTCTTGATTGAAAGCGCGGGCCCGGCGATCCGAGGCTGCTGGAATCCCTGGTCCTGGAAATCGGTCGGAGGAGGGGTAATGAACGAGGATGAAGACGACGAGGCGGAGTGTATTGTCCCAAACTTCTCAGTGCTCTGGCTCTGCGAGACCCCGGAAAGAAGAGGTAGGTGTTTCTTGAGCTTCCTGGATGTTGTGGATCGGTGCGAGCTAGGGAGTGGTGTACCATGGGAGCTACCACTGCGGTTCGAGTTCGCAGACATGCTCAACCCTAGATCGCTGTCTGAAGATACAGGTTCGATCGACGTCACAGAGCTGGTCTTGGTGACCGGGCGTCTCTCTTCGTAGAGCTCAGCTTCGTCGTCGTCGTCGTCGAAGATTGCAGGCTTCTCGAAAACCATTCTGTCCTCGATTTCGAATGCCATCGAAATAGATCTTGGGGGGAACATAGCAGCAGGGGTCTTGTTGTCCGCGTCCCCCATGGCATCTGGATCGCTGTCCTCATCCTCGATATCATCCCCGACAGTCCCGGCCCCCCGATAGTGTTCGTAAGCGTTCCCAATGAAGTGTAGGTTGCCGTCTACCTGAGGTTGGCCGTGGATGCCTTGCGCCTGCTCGTGACCATAGCCATAGCCATAGTCGGAGATGTAGTTCTGATAATCATCAAGGGCACCAGGTCTCGGCCACGGACTTGGTTGATAGAATTCATCTTCATCGTCAGTTTCCCCCTCCTCTCCCTCGCTGAGAACAAAGCGGCCGACCCCTTGTGCGCGACCTTTACCTTTGTCTTTTTCGAGGGACATTCGGGGATCGACGCCGAATTCGCGGATGACGGACTCGCCGTGTCGTCGCCGTATCCGACTCAAACGTTTGTCGATAACCTCGTTGGCTGTTGAGTGTAATATGGCGGGGTTTGACAGGGCCGAGAGTCCCTGAGTCCGGTCGGCGGCTGCGCGTACAAAGAGAATCCTCAGCACAAACGACGAAAAAGAGTAATTGCCAAAAATACGCACGACTCTCCACCACGGTGCGACTGCCGCGCCCAGGGCTTACCTCGCCCCATCCAAAATTGGGACCCTCGTCATTCTCTCCATCGGGATCATCTTGGGTAAACCTTATGGGAGAGACCGGCTCCTCAGTATCGTCCTCCTCCACAAATCCACGATCATCACGACCAGTAATCGGGGCTGGCGCCGCCTCTGGAATTGGAAGCACATCGGAAAAACCGTACTGCTGTGGACTCTTTGAAAACCTGCGCGATCTCGGCCGTTTGGAAACGAAAGGAGACAAGGCCTGTCCGGGGCTGAGCAATGCGGAAGATCGGGTGGTGAGCGAATCCAGAGAAGAACGGCGGGGCATGTTCGACACCCGATTTGGTTCAGTTTGGGTGGGTACACGTGGAAGTGGATGGACTTGTTGTGGAAACTGATGCCTGGTCCGAACAAAGGGTGCGGAGTTGGGTTCAGGAATGGAACCGGCCTGGATGCGAAGCCTGGGGTGGTCACCAGATAGCGATTCGCGGTGGGACGGATCGACCGGCGCCCTCGTTACCGGTGAGGTCTGAACCTTGAGCTTTGGACGCAGAGGTGGCGGTGGCAGGACGAGCTCATCCAGGGACACTGGGGATCGTGGTGGTAACTGCACTTTTGAAGACGATGCTTCGGCATTCACGCGGCGCACGGCGATTCTTGTTTGTGATTGCTGCCTCAGAGGCGGTAAGCGGTGGATGACTGCGGCGGTGGGGGAAAGATCGATGGATGGGTTAGCGTGAAGCTTCGAGGAAGGTTCCGCGGATGAAGAAGATTGTGGCGATTGCATGCAGACATCGGACGAACTAACTGATGAGGTTGCGGGAGAAGTTGATAAGTGCGGGGGACAAGGCATTTGTGACGTGCGAGGGGATGGCGGGATGATTGGAAGCGCGCGTTTTGGTCTATGAAGAGTTGTCGGGCTTGAGGGACTCATGATGGGACTTGGACTCATCGTATTGAGGCAGGCGTTAGCCAGGGGTTGGGTTGGGGCGGGAGGCATGGGAAGTGGAGGGACTTGGGGTAAGGGGCGTCCTTGGGTAAGGGCACGATGCGACGATGGTTGTTGCTGAGATGGCATGGTGGAGGATTTAGCAACAGAGATGGGATACCGATTCGCGTCTTCCGTTGAGAACTCGGGGGAGGAACCAGAGGTGGAGGAATTGGAACTAGAGCGAGAAGGGATGGAAAGTGTCGGTCGACGGAACGCCAGCTGGGTAGAGACTTGGGAGGGAAATGCGGCTGACTTTGTGAGTGGATAGTGCAGAACTTTGTGTTTGGGACCTGGGGGGTGAGTGGTCGTAGCTGGATAAGACTCCAGCCGAGGGTACATAGTCGCCGCTGGGGGGAGACGGCTGTGTGTCGGCGGGGAGGGGTGGAGGAAAAATAAGATTTGGGGTAATGAAATATAGAAGAGATGTGACGCTCACCGCGCTTGGGTGGGTTGCCTTTCCAGACGAAAAGAAAAGAGATCTATAAGGAGCCACACGGGCAGGCATAAGAAGGGAGTAAGATACTGATAGGTAATCACAAGTCACGCTTTGAATGTGTAATACCAAAGGGTCCTGTTGGGAGGTACACACTTGACCCGGATTTTCTCCCTGGGATGATGCTCGGCTGAGTGAGCGCAAGAGGAGGCTGTACTCTCGGGTTGTCACGGCGGTGGATGAGCGCCACCGGGTGGGCGGGCGAGTGAAGCGCAGGGGCGAGCGGCGAGTGCCCAGAAGAGCGAGGGGGAACGGGTCGACCGGGGCTGGTCGTGGGGGCAAATTGAGGTCAAGGGGGGTGGTCGACGGATGGGAGCGAGGCGGGGACAGTTCCGACCGATTTGTTTTTCTTTCCATCAAAGATATCAAAGTCAAACAAGACCGTCTGCAACGAGAAAGACTGTGTATTCACCGATAGACTGCACCGTACCCGCGATGCTCAACTGCCGAGGGACCGTGCAAGGGGGGGAGAGGGGGGGATGGTGGTGACGAACAAAGGCAGGCCAGCCTCGCTCTCGCCTTGCCGGATCCGCCGACTGGCACCCCAGCGTCATCTACCCTCCTGCCTTCTTCGCAGCCTTTCTATTCCGATTTTCATCCCATAGATAAGTTTACATATCGGAAGAAATTTCAACAAGTTGCCCGACCACCCCAGAGGGAGCTGACACCCCCTCGTGTCACGTGTACCGGTCACGACCTTTCTATGGCTCTCCCAACAAGAGGCAGGGTGATCATCAACACAACCGCTGGCGAGCTCGACATTGAGCTCTGGTCGAGGGTGCGTAGTCGACCCTGTCACTGAATCTTTCTTCTCCGTCCTGAAAAAAAAACCAGGAGTGTCCGAAAGCATGTCGAAACTTCATCACGCTCGCCATGGAGGGTCAGTTTCAGATCCCCGCCCCCCCATTTCTCCACCTCCGTCGCTTATTTTCCTTCGTTAAGGTTACTACGACGGTGTCATATTCCACCGGTAGATACCATTTCCTTCTCATCGGAAAAATCGCGGTCCTTGAACAACCCAAGTTGATCCTCTTCCCGCCCGGTGAAACAGGATCGTCCCAAACTTCCTCGTCCAGACCGGTGATCGGACCGGCACTGGGGGAGGTGGAGAATCCATCTACGGAGGTGCGTATCATGTAATCCGTGCGATTTGGGGGATTGGTGTTAACACGTGGGTCGCCCCTGCAGAACCGTTCGAAGACGAGATACACCCCCGGCTGAGGTTCCCGCACCGAGGACTAGTCGCCTGCGCGAACAATGGCGCGAAGAATTCCAACGACTCTCAGTTTTTCATCACTCTTGGTTCGTTCTCTTGGTTCCGCCACTCATTCTTGCCACTGACCTCTGCAAAGACAGGGCTGATGAATTACATGGTAAACATACACTATTCGGAAGATGCATCGGTGATACCATATACAGTGCGTCCTAATATTAGTCAATCAGAGATTACGTCTAACACCTCGGAGCGCAGATGTCGTGAAGATTGGAGCGACGGGTGAGTAAGTCACCCTGACCCTCCCTATTCGACCGTAACGAACTGACGCGGGGATATGGTTAGAGGTTGACAAAGACGAGCGTCCAGTCTAGTACGTTGGGTTTTATCCCGTGTTGCGCCATGGAACCCTGAAATCGAACCGTAGCCCACCAAAAATCAGGTCAATCCGGATTGTCGACAACCCGTTTGACGATATTGTTCCACGCATCACTGCAGAGGAGAAACGTGCCCAGCAGCGTGCTCGCGAGCAAGCCCAAAAAGAGCGCGAGGAAGCTCAGAGGAGAAAAGGCGCTAAAAAGTAAGATCCTCCAGGTGTGGAAGAATTCCTCATCTGATTTCGGGTCCCAGGGACACAAAGCTCCTCAGTTTTGGCGAAGACGAAGAAGAAGAAGAGGAACCAACTTCCTTCAAGAAGAAGCCACTAGTGAGACCGGATTGTAAGTGCGATGACGAGTCCTCTCGGCTGCCCGCTGAACGCATCCAATTCAACACAGTGGTCGATGA
>Ga0307511_10002892_pt1 | contig 17802 bp, 15 predicted proteins | sample 13_EM_MG_FD_200266 | JGI IMG/M metagenome (GOLD analysis project Ga0307511, IMG submission 200266) | Populus trichocarpa ectomycorrhiza microbial communities from riparian zone in the Pacific Northwest, United States - 13_EM | ecosystem: Host-associated > Plants > Roots > Unclassified | place... | reverse complement strand
ACAAAGGTCGTCGGCGTGACGCGCGACGGTGAGCCCGTCACCACGCAGGTCGATGCAGTGCCGGTCGCCGAGAAGAACAAGGCCGTCAAGACGCTTGCGTTGATTTCCGAGCGCTTGGCCGTTGTGACGGGCGTTCAGATCGGAACGCTGAAGCCGAAGGAGAAGGGCGCGGCGGATAACGAACCAGCGCCCGGCAACTTCGAATTCAAGTTCTCAGGCAAGACCGTCGAGACGCTGATCGGCGAGCGAGCTGCGGGAAAGAGTGCGGTGAATTGAAACGTGGCGAGGTTCGTCGCTGGCTCACGCTCGAACCCCATCAAGAGATCGAAGTCCTCGCCCATGCGATCTATGACCTGATCATTCACATCGGCGGCGTCGGCTCCGGCAAGACGATCGCCCTCGTTCTCTGGATACTCGAGCGGAGCCGGTGGGACACCGGCCAGGAGCACGCGCTCTTCACCTACACGGCGATCCAGCGCGAGCAGGTTCTTCAGCGCATCTATCCGTGGCTTCGCCTCTGCGGAATCCGGCATGTCTGGAACCGCCGGCCGCCTGACGCGTGGATCGCAGAATGGGAGCGGCTGGGCATTCCACAGCCTCCGGACCGCGACCGCTACACGAACACGATCACCTTCTCGACCGGCCTACGAATTCAGACCGGCACGCTCTTCAACAAAGCGTACGAGCAGTTCAAGGGACCTGAGTGGGGTTCGGTCGCGATCGAGGAGTTCACGAGCGGGCCATCGCAGACGGCGATCGATTGGGTCATGGACCGCGCTCGCTGCGGCGAGGGCGAGGAATACTGCGCAGCGCACCACCGCCACACGAAGATCCTTCACGGCAATCCGCCCGAGGACGACGGGCATTGGTCGTTCGAGTGGCTGGCCGGGCTGGAGGCGAAGGCCGCAGCACTGCCGGGCGGTGTGGCCTCGGAAGACGAGGAGTCGTATCAGAACCTCGCCGCTGGCATCGGGTCGATTCTCTATATTCAGTCGTCGAGCGACGACAACCCACATACCGGAGCGTATGCGAGCAAGGTCCGCGAGCGTGTTGACGAAGAGACGGCTCGCCGGCGCTTGGGCGGAGAGATGCGCCGGCGTCGGCAGGGGCTCGCGTATCGCGCGTTCTCGCGCGCGAATGAGCATCCGGTCGACTACCACAAGGATCGAACGCTCTACGTCAACCTCGACTTCAACAACCGGCCGATCGCCGCGGGGTTGTGTCACCCGCTAAATCCCGGCGAATACCCGAGCGAACACGAACGTCGCGGCCTCGCGCATGTCGGGAAGTTCGGCGAGATCTTTGACACGCGCGGCGGTGGACTTGAGGCTCTGTGCTACCTGCTCCTCACGGGCGACGTCGGCAATTCAGGCGCGGCACCGGGCGAGGCGGATCGCCGCAACGGTGATGCCTGGGAAGGGTTGGTCGAACACAAAGGTCCGATCATCTTCTTCGGAGATGGTACCGGTCTCAATGCAACCGCCAGCGGCAAGACGCTCTGGTCGATCGTCGAGCATTTGATCGGCCTGCAGCTCACGGCCCGCGGGATTCGCTGGTCGAAACAAGTCAGCCGAAACACGCTCGTTCCCATCCGAGTCCGCGCAACCAACGCGAAGCTCTGCAGCACGACGGGCATTCGATCGTTCTGGATCGATCCGCGGAACGGTCGAAGCATCAACGACTACACGTCCGTGGTCTGGGACAAAATCAAGAATGACGTCCAGAAGTACGGCGAGCGCGCCGGAGCGAAGTTCCTCTTGACGCATCTCTCGGACGGCGACGGGTACATGCACGAGACGTTGTTCCCCCTCTTCTTTGACGAGAAGGGGGACCAGGTGCGCATCAAGCGCCGCGGGTCATACGAGCGCCCCAGCCTGCTGTGATCCGCGCGAACAAAGGGAGATGGAATGGACAGTGGTGCGCTCACACGCGACGCCGTGACAGCGCCCTTGTACGCGAAGCGCCAGTTCTCCCTCGTTCAGTTACAGACGCAGCTCGTCACCGGCGGCTATGTCGAGAACCCCGACGAGGTGCTCAAACAGTTCGGGTCGTATGAGGGCATTCAGTTCTATCTCCGGATGCTGCGGCAGTTCCCGTTCCTTGCGAGTCCCGTCTCGCAACGCATCGATCCAGTGATTGCGACGGAGCGGCAGATCATCCCCGGCGACGTATCGGTCGATGTGTCCGTGAGGATGGCGGACGATCTGCGCCGAGTCTTCGATGACCTGAAGAACAAGGAGACGATCCAGCGCAAAGCGCTGATGGGCCAGTTCATCGGTATCGGACCGATCGAAAAGGTGTGGGGGATTCACAGACGCACTGGCCTCCTGGCTCCGGTCGGCGAGAACGGCGACGGCAACGGCCTCTTTGACGTGCCTGTTCGGAACGTGAAGTTCGGCCCGCATGGCGAAGAACTGATCGTGACGCCACGCAACTATGCCGGCGTCCCGGTGCCGCGGCGGAAGCTGATGATCTTTCGCTGGGGATCGCTCGCCACGGACTACGGCGAAGGCGAATTCAAAGGCATCTACCTCGCCACTTGGTACATGCAGATCATCCTCGACTACGGGATGAAGGCGCTGGAGTTGCTCGGACGGCCGATCCCCGTTGTCCACATTCCGCGCAACTCGCCCGATCCTGACGAAGCGGACAAGGTCGAGAAGAGCGTGGCTTCGCAGTTCGACTTTTACATGACGCTTCCGACTGATGAGCCGAAGGCGAGCGTCGAGATGGCAGGCGGCAATGTCGCGGCGAGCGGTACTGCCGGCCGCGCCGAGCAGGAGTGGTGCAGGTACATCGAGAACTGGATCTGGACCGCTCTCATTAACACCTCGCAGACGCAGGATCGCGGGGGAGCTGGGAACGGGAAACTGGAAGAGCAGCGCCGTCCGCTGAAACTCGACAAGGTTGCGACGGCCTCTGACGCTCTCGACGCGTGGTGGACGGATGGCTTCGCGAATGACATCGCTGAGGTCAATTGGGCGAATCAGCCGCGCGAATTGTGGCCGCGGTTCAAGAGTGACATCACCGAGGTTACGCAGGACGGATTGAGTGGTCCGCAGGTCGAGCAAGCGGACCTGCAGCTCCGCCGCCTCGCCGCGAATCAGATTACGAGCGAGCAGGCCGAGGAGCTGATTACCGGCCTTGGAGTCCCACGCTCGCGGGTGCTGAGGATGGTGCAGGCGACCATCGCGAAGCGGCACACGCTCGCGGCGTCTGAGCTGACCAACACGCCGAAGGCGGCAACCCCGCCGAGCGAAGCGCAACGGGAGGCAGCCTAGATGCGAGTGCTCAGTGCGATCACGAGCACGCCGTGGCTCATGCCCAAGCGGTACCTGCGGGCGCTCTACTCAATCGCGTCGCGCGATCTGGATTCGGTGCCGGAAGACATTCGCGCGCGATATGAAGAGCGACTGCGCGGCGAAGGTCCGCACGCCGTCATCACGAGGACGGGCGAGCGTCTTGCCGGTACGCAGAGCGTCGCGTTCCGAGAAGGTGTAGCGGTCGTTCCAATCATCGGGCCGATCTTTCGGTACGCCGACTTCTTCACCGACATCAGCGGGGCGCTCACGCTTGACGACCTCGCGCGAGACTTCGCGTCGGCGATCTCCAATCCGAAGGTGCGGGACGTCGTCCTCTACATCGATTCGCCAGGCGGCGAGGCGAACGGCATTCACGAGTTCGCGCAGAACATCGTTCGGATCGCAGCAGATACAAGCGGGAAGCGCGTCATCGCGTACATCGCCGGCGTCGGCGCATCGGCCGCGTATTGGATTGCCAGCGCGTGCAACGAGATCGTCGTCGACCGCACGGCGATGGCTCCCTGCATCGGTGTCGTGTTCACCCTGCAGGATCCTGCAGACGAGAAGGGCTACATCGAGATCGTGTCGACGCAGAGCCCGAAGAAGCGGCTCGATGTGACGACCGACGACGGCCGGCAAGAGATTCAGAAGTGGGCCGATGACCTGGCCACGATCTTCATCTCTTGCGTGGCGAGCAATCGAGAGCTGGCCGAAGAAGTCGTGATGAGCGCTGCGTGGGGTGAGGGGTCGCTGGAAATCGGAGAGGCGCTCGTCGCCGCCGGCATCGCCGACCGGCTCGGCTCATTCGAGGAACTCATGGGCGAACTGATCGGCTCCCGACGTGGAGGCGCGCAGACATCGTCGTTTCAGAGCAAGCCGTCAGAGAAGAAGGAGAACGGAATGGGCCGCAAACCAAGGACTCAACTGGCCGTGAAGGCCGACGAAGAAACGCCCGACAAGGGCGCTCAGAGCGCCGCGGCGGGAGGCGCGTGCGCGTGCCGTGCGAACGACACCGAGCCGTGCGTCTGCCCCTCAAAGGCCGACTGCCCGAGCTGCATCGCGAACGATTGCGATGTAGAGATCGAGAGTGCCGCCGCACCGGCGACGGATACCAGCGTCACCTCCGTTGCGACGACACCACGAACGGCTGCGCGAGGGGTGACATCATCCGACGAGGTTGCCGGACTCCGAGCAAAGATCGCTCGGCTCGAACGCATCAATACCGAGGCATCGGCAAATGCGCTCATCGATTCCGCTGTGCGCGAACTCAAGATGCCTCCCCTGCCAGTAGCGAAGGAAGGCCAAGCGCGAACCGACACGCTCTCTTCGTTGCTGCGCGAAACGCTCATCGATTCGCAGTTGAACGCCGCCTGCTCGACGTGCCAGGCCAACCATGACCGCACGGCGAAGGTCATCGCTCTACTGCCTCCGGCCGTGCCTGCTGGTCGCATGAACGTGAAGCCGGTTCGGGAGACGGCGTCGATCGTGAGTGGAGTGTCCGCAACGGTCGAGCAGGCCGATCTTCACATCGGGGTCAGCCAGCAGTTGGCATCCAAGGGCCTCAAACCCGGCTCGAAGAAATATCAAAAAGCCTACAGGGAACTCCACGCCGAGTTGAGCGCGGCCGCGGCATCCGCGGCGAGCGCGTAACGGAGTTCGCCATGGCAAAGAAAACCTCCGTCATCGCAGAAATCGAAATCCCTGCAAACGTCAGAAAGAGCCGCGGCATCTACGCGTTCAACGCCGCTGTGCGGGATTTGAAGCGAGCGTATTTCGCGGCAAAGAAAGACGCGCTCGCCGGCGAACAGACCCTCGTCCTCACCATTGCCGCTCGCGACTAGACCGCGCGCGAGCCCCTGCCACACCAAGCATTCAACTTCAAGGAGACTCACCGATGCCCACGTATGACAACGGGGTCACCGTATCCCGACCGCCCGCCGAGGCGATCACAGTTCTCAGCACAGAACCGCTGCCGTCGCGCGCCCGGCTCTTTGTGAAAATCACCGCCGCGGACAGGGTTGCGAAAGCTCATGACACCGACGAGGTCGACGGCGTCGTCGAGTATGCAGTGGGGTTCTCGGGCGACGACTTCGCTGACGATGCCGTGGGCGTCGCCATCGACGGCTTCCCGCTCGTCCGCATCTTTGAAGACGTGGCGGCAGGCGACCGCCTCCGGCCGGCCGACGACAACAGCGGCTATGCAGTTGTCGCTCTTGCGGGCCGGCGGGCATGCGCAATCGCCAAGACCTCCGCCTCCGCCACGAGCGCCTTCCCGTTTGTCCGGGCGCAGCTCCTGCGCCGCGCACAGAGCGCTCTTCTCGGAGTGCCGCTCACCGAGAACGGTGGCGAAGTCGATGGCTCGAACAACGGCGATCTGCCTGACCTCACCGCGACGGCGATCGCAATCACCGACAACACCACAGGTGCTGCCGACATTACCGATCCCTCGACGCTCGCCGTGATCACCAACCCCGACCTGTCCGCGTGGAACGCCGCAACCGATCCGACCGCCGCGCAGGCCACGGCGATCAATGCGGCCATCACGTCGCTCAAGAACTCTGTCGCGTCGATGGCCGGAGTCATCAATCAACTCCGAACGGACAACGCCGCCTTGCGTGCCGGTGTCCGCGAGGTAGCCACGAAGGTCAACACGCTGGCGGCATAAACCCGACTTCACAGCAACGCTTCGCCAACCAAGGGCGCCCGCGAGGGCGCCTTTTTTCTTTGAACGAAAAAGGAAGACATCGCGATGGCGCCTCCAGTCTTAACAGAACGGCAGCACTTCCCCGTCATTGCCAACCTCGTCGTCGGGGTCGGCTCAAATCAGGAGTACATCGCCGATTTGATTGCTCCCGGAATCGATACCGAGGGCGGTTTCGAATTCGAGTACGACCTCGTCGACAACTCCGCGGTCGTGCCGGCGAATCCGGCCGAAGCGAAGCGCGGCCTCAAAGCGCCCACGCGCACGATCACGCAGCCGGAAGAGTCCACGAAGAAGGACGAGGTCGTCGAGTGGGCGCTCAACGCCGAAACCGACATCAACGAGATCGAGGGAGATCGCGCTCGTGATCGCGCGAACCCCGTGCCGGCCGGCCGCATGTCGCACGAGGAGCGTCGCTACAAGCGGCTCGCGAACAAGCTCTACTCCAACCTCAAGATTCTCAAAGAGCAGGCCACGGCCGCGAAGGTGTTCAACCTGACCGACTACGACGCGGCGCTGCGCAACCCGAACCCGGCCAATTTCGCTGGTGAGGCGGACATCGTCACGATGATGCTCGACCTGGCGCGCGATGTTGACCGGCGCTGGCTTCACCCAATCGACACGCTCATTCTCGGTTGGGATTCAATGATCGGCCTCCTCAAGAACGACGCGATCAGGGATCTCATCAGCGGCGGGGCGACGATTGAAAATCCCGCACTCGCTGATCTCAAGTTGCTGGCCAAGGCGTTCCACATCCGGCAAGTGGTCCTCGGCAAAGCGGTCGTGCAGACGCAGGCCGTGCCCGGCGCTCCCGGCGTACCGACCGACCTCTGGAAGCCGAACGCCGCCGCAATGATCCACACCGGCATGGACGGGTTCGACGAGGAAGGCGATCCGAATTTCGACATGCATGACGAGTCGACCTCGGCTTTCGTCAAGCGGTTCTATCGCAACGTGCCGCAGGAGATCGGCGGCGGGCCGCTGTCGGTCATGGCGTACTACAGCCTCAACGGCAAGATCCGGTACCTCGAAGCAACCGAGTATTGGAAGCTCGTCCAGGTCAGCCAGTGCGGCTACTACTGGGACAACACGAACGCCACGTAGTCACCGTTCCGTACACGCCCGGAGGGCTCGATGGCATTCACGATTGTCGGAGGGTGGTGGACGTTTCTCGACGGCCGTACCGCTGGAAGGCTCGCCCAGGTGTTCGTCCTCGGCGAGACATCGGGCCTTCATCCGCGCGTAGACGAGGCAGCGGAATTTGCCACGTCCGCCATCTACAACGCGCTCGTTACGAAGTACAAGAAGGCGGACGTTGATGCGTTCGCCCCTGCCGATGCTGATGCCGAGATGCGTCTTCACGCCGGCGCGCTCGCGATGTTCGCGTTGACATCGACCGGAAGCGCCCGCACGGCAGACATCGCCAACGATTACGCCGAGGCCCAGACATGGCTCACGAAGGTCAGAAGCGGAACGCTGCCCATTGAGTCACTCGTGATCGCAGCGTCGAGCCAGCCGGATGTGGCACCGAGAGGATTCGTTCGGTTTCGGCCGCGCGAGCGCAACTTCCGCCGCGGAAGCGGAATCGGAACCGACCTCACCGACTACGACATCAGAAATCCGAAGCTGTGAACCATGCAAACACGCAGCGCCTCATGGCGGCCGGGCGAGTCGATCATCCAGCCGATGCTCGACCGTGCCGTCGACACCGCGCCCGCGATGCAGCGCATCGCGGAGCGATGGCTCAGGCGCGCGATTGCATTCTTCGCGTCGGAGGGAAACGGCGCGTGGAAGCCGCTTGCCCCGGCAACAACGAAGCGTTGGGGCAATCACCCGATCCTGAACAAGTCGGGCGGCATGAAGAGTCGTTTCGGCCGCGACTGGTCAAAGCGCAATGCCGTCATCATGAACGACAGCTCGCACGCACATTTCGCGGGCGACGGAACCACGCGCAGTTTCAGCAGAGAGACCGGCGAGCGGGTCTTCATCCACCAGCAGAAAGAACACGGAGCGGCGCGCACGACTCGCCGCTCCGCAGCGAGCAGCCGAAGGGCGCGGCTCTCAGCGACATCCACCGAGCACGAGCCCTCGCGCGAGTTCGTCTTTGTCGATGATGTGACCAAGACCGAAGGCCCACTGATTCTTTCGCAGTACATCCTCGAAGGCGACATGGAAGGGTACTCATGACGTTGGTGCGCACGATTCCAACCCGCACCACTGAGGCCGTATGGAAGATCGCCCGCGCATCGTCTGACCACGTCGAGCATGCCGGAGGTCACGGAGTCGACGGCGACTCCGACTTCAAGCCCGCACGCATCTTCATGGGAGCCTTTCTGGACGACGGCGAGCTGCCTCTATCGCCGCCGCAGATTCACATCTATCACCCGATCGCTGGACGCCGCGAGATCGGAACATCGGGCATCGACAATCGCGACTTCGACATTGAGGTGGAGTACTTCTTCCCGCGCAACTGCGGAGGTGCGATGTCGCCCGGCGAGAACCATCTCGTCGATTGGATGGAGGCGCTGATCAACGCGGTGATCCGCGGCGCAACTCCGCAGCGTCCTGCAGGCAAGCTCGCAGATCCGGACTATCCAGCGACAGCAACGCAAGTCCCGATGATCACGACCGGCATCAGCGAAGTTCTCTACCACCCGATCGTCGCCAGAAAAGATTCGCTCGTGGCGTACACGACGATCACGTTCACCACCAAGGAAGACGCCGCAGGCAGGAGACCGTACCAATGAGCGAGACGAGCACCGAGCCGAAGACCATCACTATCGAGTACGACGGGACGCGCGGAAACCCGATCAAGATTCCGGCGACAACGCATGGCGTGTGGCACATAGGCGACGTGAACGCAGAAGCCGACGAGCTCGCGCTCGAACTCGTGGAGCAAGGCGGATTCCGCCGCGTCGAGATCGCCGCTCCTCCAAAGGCCAAGCCGGCGAAAAAGCAGAGCGATCCGCCGACTCAGTAACTCTCAAACTCAACTGCGCAACCCATGAAAGGCCCGCTGCAACCTCGGCGGGCCTTTTCTTTTTCGGAGGATCAACGTGACTTTTCAGCCGCCAAGCCCTGCACCCCGCGGAAGTGACTACCAGATCGGCGCGTGCATCGAGCGCGGGAACAACCTGCCCGGCGCAGCCATCAACAGATTTTTCTACGCGCACAACATCACAGGGCTGTTGCCGAAGCGCACCATCGAGCGCAGCGCGAACATGATCCCCTCCGGCCGCACGGCCGCTGGCCGGCCGACGCGGATCGACGTCGCAACGAAGTGGGATGTCGATCCGGACGTCGATTCGCTCGCCTGGCGTCGCGTCGTGCAGAACGGAATGTACGCGATCGCCAACCCGACGACGGGCGTCTACGAATACACCATGCATCCGCGTGAGCGTGGCGAGACGCCTCCGGCCTATTGCGACTCGGCCGACTTTGAGATCACTGACGGCGATGGCTTTCCCGTGCTCCTGACCGGGATGCGCCAGTCAGACCTTGAGATCAAGATCCAGGACGGCAAAATCATCAGCATCTCCGAGCAGTGGCTCGGGTGCTTCTACTCGTACGCCTCGCGCGCGGTGGGCACTCCGGCAACGTTCACCGGGAAGCCGGTCCTCATCGGCTCCTTCGGCGCGGGGATTACCCAGGTGAAGGCAAAGGTCACTGCTCTCGCCGCAGGCGGAGCCAACGGCAGCGTGAAGTTCACCGTCAACAGACCATCGCCCGGAACGGTGACGACGGACGGCACGACCGCGCTTGTCGGCGTCGGGACCTCATTCACTGACTACGCCGTGGGCGACATCGTCGACATCCCCGGCGAGACATCAAAAACCATCGCCGCGATCGCTGACGACACGCACCTCACGCTGAGCGCCGCGGCGGCGACATCGGTAGCGGGTCTCTCGTTTCTAGTCTCGTGGGGCTACGGCTCGGCTGGGACGGCGATCCCGATCGAGTTCAACAGGTACACACGCGTCTCACGCAACCCCGCTGATGCGACCGTAGTGTGGCGCGCCGGCGTTGATCGCAATCTCGACCTCTTCATGCTGTTCCCCTCGGAATCGGGAGCGCTGGCCATTGGCGACGAATGGACGTTCACCAACGTTCGGACGCTGGCCACACCGAGCTACTCGAGCCGGGACAATCTGATATCTGCCGCGTTCGACCTCAACATTGACGGCTTCCAGTACGGCGGCACGCCGAACGAGCCGGGCTTCCGTAACGCGACAGTGAAGATCACCACCGGCAAGAAGCCGTACTTCGCCGGAGGCCTGCTCTCGCACGCTTCGCAGCGCAGCGGCGATCCCATGATGACGATCAAGCTCAATCGCGACCGTGAGGATCGTCGACTCATGGAGAAGATGGAGCGCTTCGAGCGCATGTCGATCCTCTTCAACATGTACGGCAACCCGATCGGCACGACGGGGTACGACGAGTTCTGGGGCTTCGACTGTCCGACCGTCGAGTTGAGCGCGCTGGTCCGCGATGTCAACACGAAGGAAGTGCTGCCGGAAGACTCGGATCTAACGGCCGTCGGGCTGACAGGCCCGATCTACACCGAGAAGATCCGCTGCACGGTCGCGAACCCTTAATGTTCTTTCGCTCGGCCACCGCGTGCCTTCGCTAGACAATTACCCAAACGATCACAACGAACTCCAGGCGCAATTTCGATGGAACTGATTACGCGCGAGAGTGATAATGCAAACGCGACACACGCACTCGGCACAGGAGTCGACATGCGATCGATCAGGGCAGCAGCCGCTCTTCTTCTCTTGGCGGGTTGTAATGGGTTCGTAGGCGAAATCTCGACAGAGAAACCATCAGGTCCAGCAATCGTCGTGGTCAATCCAAATTACGTCCTGCTTCGGCCTGTGACTTCTCTCGAAACTCAAGGTCTGGCATCCGCGCCTGTCTATGGGCAGACTGTCTACTTTCGCCCAGAGGAACGAATTCTCGACCTTACCAATCTCGACCTCCGAACTGCGAAAGTTGAAATACGCCACGGAACGCCCGAGAGGTACATCGTCGCGGTGCAAACGAATCCGGTGGGCAAACAACTGCTCCACGAATGGACGTCAGCGCACATCGAGAAACAGGTTGGCGTATTCATTGATGGGCAACTCATCTCAGCGCCGATCATCGAGTCACCAATAGATGAAATGATCGTGCTAGACGGCGACTTCACGAAGGCCCAGGCAGAGTCTGTCGTTGCGCGATTGCGACACGGCGGGGCGGGCTAACTCTTCGCAGCAGCCGACTCGCGGGCCGCTCGCCGGCCGCGGCGCTTCCGCACCTCGCGGTTCGTAGACTCACTGTGTCGGTCTGGTCTTAACCCTCAATACCTCGCTCCTACACTTCCTCTCTTCGAAAACAAAGCAAGCGGCGCCTAAGAATTCGTGCGCTTCGCGCCATGGAAACGACTGAATGGCCAGTGAAAAGAAATCCGTCGCGAGCCTCACGCTCCTCGCCGATCAGCCGAAGCAGGCGCTCGAAGAGCTTCTGGCTGCGGAGACGCGCGTAACGGAGCAGGGCGCAAAACTCGCGACCAGCTTCGCTACCGGGTTCGAGACGATTGAGGACCGCGCAAAGAAGGCGCTGGCCACGATCGCGAACGGCGGCAATGCCGAGGCGCAACTCAACAGACTCATCTCCGATTATTCGCGCCTCAAGACCGCGCAGGACGCCGCCGTGGCTTCCGGCGAAAAGCTTCCTGAAGAATTTCAGCGTGCGTTCTCCATCGCAGAAAAGCAAATCACCAATGTCACGGCTGCGATTGAACGGCAGCGGGAACAGACAACCGAGCTGAAAGGCCAGTTCAAGCAGCTCGCGGCAGCCGAAGACGAGGTTGCCATCGCAGCGCAAGGCATCGCCGCGGCAGAAGCTGCAGCAGCGGCGGAAGTCGCACGGCTCGCCGCGGTCGAACAAGAAGCCGCCGATGCTGCGGCGCGCCTCAAGGCCGAACAAGAGGAACTTGTCGCCCAGACGAAGTACCTCGAAGAGGAGGCCGTCCTTGGCGCGCAGAGCGTCGACAAGATGATGGCGGCGCTTCGCGAGCCAGGCGCGCAACAGCCGCTGGAGAAAGAGCGCGCCGCACTAGTCGAGGTCCGCTCCGCACTTGAGCGCGACATCACGACCTACAAGGAATTCGGAGACGCGGGTTCCAAGGCCGCCGATGTCACACGCCGGAAAATCGAGGACGTTGATCGCGCCATCGAGAAGCTCGGCTCGGAGCAGAAGTCCTTCGGTCAACTGACGAACAACTTCCGCGTCACCGAGCGGGTGTTCGACGAGTTCGAACGGAAGGTCGCCGAGGGCGGCCCGATCACTGCTCGCGCGATCACGCCAGTCATCCAGAACTTCGAGCGACTGAAGGAGCAGATACAAAAGACCGCCGACGTCACGCCCGAGATGACGGCTCGGTTCGCACAGCTCGAAGCGAGACTCAAGTCCGTCGACACGGAAGCACGCAAATCGATCGACGCGCTTGCCGACCACAAGGTCGTTCTCGCCGAAGGCGGCGTCCAGTGGACGGGCTTCAGCAACACCTTGGGCATCGCCGCGGGAAAGTTCGGCGGAGTCGTCAGCGGCGCTGGCGCGGTCGCAGCAGCACTGACCGCCGGCATTCAGATCGGCAACCAGTTCGCGCGCGTGATCGGAACAGATTTCGCCGCGCTCGATTCGCTCGCGGCCGATATGAAGACCCGCGGGGCGGAGATTCAATCGATTCTCATCGACATCGCTACTGGCGGCGAGCACGGAATGACGCGACTGCGCGCCGCGGCGACGCTGCCGAAGCCCGCGATGGACGGCCTCAATCAGGCGCTCGAAGCGGGCGTCAAAGACGTCGATGACCTAGAGGCCCACGTTGAAGCATTCAACATCGTCGCTGACCTGAACGCGAAGATCGCAACGGCCGGCATGGAAGGGCTCCTCCTCCAGAACAAGGCTCGCAAAGAGGGAGCGGGCGTACTCGGCGAGTACATCCTTTCTCTCAAGCTGGCGAACGACATCGCGGTGATCCACAACGATCTCGTTTCGAAGGGCACGGAGGGGCAGCGACTCTGGAATGAAATCAAAGGCAACGGGCGGAAGACGCTCCTCGAGATGCGTCAGGCGATCGAGGATCACTCGAAAGCAATTCGCGAACTGGTCAGCGTTACAGAGGCCGAGGTTGCCGCTGAAAGGCAACTGGCCGAGGCGCTGAACGATACGAGCGCCGCTCGCGTTCGTGCGATCGGTCTTGAGCAGCAACAGGCCGCCCTCGTCGCCAATCAAGAGAAAGTCGAAGACGGACTGACTCAGTCGCTACGGACGAAACTCGCCGAGATCACCGCATCGATGACGGTGAAAGAAGGGCGGGAAATCCCGCTCACGAAGCTGCAGGTCCAGCAGCTCGAAGAGCAACTCGGGAAAACCGTCGGGCTCACGGACACCGAACGCAAACACGTCGAGACGCTGGTTGAAAAGCTAAAGACGGTCGAGCAGCTCACCGAGGTCCAGCGTGAAAATCTCGCCGCCGATATCCAGCGGCAGTTGCTCGTCAACACCACAGCAGAATCAGATGAGCGCCACAGGGTTGTGCTCGACGCGAAAACGCGCACGATCTCGAACGCCGCGGCAGTGACGGACGACCTGAAGGATAAGGAAATTGAATTCAAGACGGCATCCGATGGAGCGGCCGAAGCGGCTACCCACCTTTCGGGTGGGTTCAGGTCCGCAAGCGACACCGCGCTTCCTCTTGTGGCGCATGTGCACGCGATTGGTGAAGGCCTGCAAGACTTCGCGAAATCGCACCCGATCATTAAGGCAACGGTCGATGAACTGAAGAAGCTGGAAGACCAAGCGCTGCGTACGGCCGAGGCCGTACAGAAAGCGTCGTCGGCGGGGCTGAGCCAAGGTGAGCAGTGACTTGGCCCGCTCTAATCAAAAACATCAACGCCGCGACGCAGGCGCTCGCCGAGCAGCAAGCTCTCGCCGCAGCCTCTGGTTCGGCGGCCGCCGCTCCATCGACTGACGAAGCCACGGCGCGCGCCGAGCTGCGCATCATCGAGCTCGACGAAAGCGAAGCGAGGCTAAAGGACGACCTCGAACGGCATCAAGCGATCGTCACCCGCGAGGAAGCGGCAGCGACGGCAATCGGCAACCACATTACCGATCTTCAGAACGCGCTCGCGGATTCAAACGACCAGCTTCGAAAGATGCGCGAGGTCGCAGGTCTGGACGACGCGAGCGGCGTAGGAGCGGAAAAGAAGAAGCTCGCCGCCGACCTGGCCGAGGCGAACATTCGGCTCCGGTATCTTGAGGACACATCGAAGGGAACCGCCGATGACCTTCGCGCAATGGAGGCGCAGAAGAAGGCAGTCGAGGATCTCACCGCGCAACTGAACGACGCCGAGAAACGCTTCCGTGTGGCGGACTATGAGTTGACGCACAGCGATGCGTGGCAGGCGCAACTCAAAGCGATTGCCGACCAGCAGGCCGTCATCGCCAAGGCTCAGCAGCAGCAGGCCGCTGAGCAGAAGCGAATCGATGTGATGAAGGCAGACCTCGCCGTGCGCGAGGCAGCCATTCAGAAGCTCGAAGCCGAGAGGGCGCAGCAGCAGGCGATCCTCGACAAACAACAAAAGGAAGCTGCGGCGCAAGCGGCGGCGGATCGAAAGGCGCAGCTCCAGCAGGAACTCGGGATGCTGTCGACCGCCGCACAACAACACGTCGCCGTCCTGAAGGCGACCGGTGCGGCCGTGGAGCAGCAGGTACAGAACGCCGGCGTCACGATTCAAGCCGCAGCCGTGACGGCGTCGACATCGATTGCAACCAACGCCACGGCCGTCGTGCAAGCTGCCGGCACGGCGATCGCGCAGAGGATGTCGGAGTCTCTTGCCAATCTCCTCAGCATTCTCACGGGCGGTGCCGGTGGACCCACCGGTGCGGGCGGAGGCAACTACGGCGGTCAAGGATTCGAGGACCGTAGCAAAGACCCGTTCGCGCAGGAGATGGCGAAGCGGATGCCGAACAGCCCCGATCCTCGCGGCGAGATGACCGGCGGATACATCGGCGACGACACGTACGCCGAGTGGGTGAAAGACTACGCGTACACGCAGACGCCGACAGCGCCGGCCGACTGGCGGTTGCAGTTTCAGAAGGCGCAGGACGCCGCCAATTTGAATCTCCTCTGGCAGGCGCTCGGCGGTCTTGCTCGGTTTCACAAGACCCTCGACCAGATGGTCGCGCTTATGAAACAGCAGGGCACGGCGATCGCGGGGCTTTCGCCCCAAGGATCACGCGCGACCCCTTCGTCATCAACGCCGCATGTGACCGTCGATCCGGCTCGCGCAAGGCTCTACCTTCCGCTGCCGGGAGCGTCGTCGTCGAAGCCGCAACCGAAGCCGTGGTTCGTGCTGCAAGCCTTGATAAGAACAGGACAACTCTAATGCCGGCGATCGGATCGAAGACAGACGAGCCGGGAATCAACGACTACTTCCGGATCAACGACATGACATTCGACATGCCGCAGGCCGGTGGGTACGTACCGGACAATCCGCTCCAACAGACTCTCTTTCAATCGATGGCAGGCGGCGGCACGATGACCCTCCCATACCGCGGCGAGGGAATGCCCGACAAGTCCGATTTCTACACCTTCACTATCCCCTACGACCTCGACAACACGAACGGCTTGATGGGAGACCAGGTGGAGTTGCTGCGTGCGATGGCCGGGCCGCACTTCTTCACTGACTGGAAGCAACGCGTCTACGCCTACCTGTTTCGCACGGGGCAGGCTTTCGGATATCTGCCTCGCGAGGATGCCTTCGCCAAGTGGGCCGGCGCGTCGGCAGCAACGATGATCCTCGGCGCGACGCCGGTTGGCACGATCACCTATCAAACCGCTGTCACCGAAGCCGACGCCGTTCCCGCGGGCGAGGCGTGGATAGCTTCGACGCCGATCCGGCATCCCTTTAGCGGTCTCTATGTCGCACCGTTCAAGCTCGGCACCGCTCCGACCGAGCGGATGCGCCTTGTAGTCCGGCACTACCCGGTGTTCCGCGTAGAAGTGACCGGCGTCGCGAATACCTACCCCTCCCCTGAAGTCGAGGGGAAAGTTCTCTACCTCACCGAGATCAACTAATGCCCGTACTCAGTCCTCTACTAGCGCTCACCGTTTCGACGCGAGCGCAAGCGAATGCTTTTGCTCCGCAGTTCGCTGTGCCGACGCGCTCGGTGAGATCGACCTCCGACGTGCTGGAACTCGACCTCGTCATCACTGCGGAGCTGGCCGCGGCGCTCGAATCGTCGGAGCGGTTCGCCGGCGTCGAGATCAAGATCGACAAAGGCGACGGCGAGATGGTCCCTCTCCTTCAAACAGAGATCGAGGGGCTGATCGAAATGCACGGTTCGCGCGACGGCTACGGCGCGCGGACGCTGTCATTCGTGCTGCAGGTCCCGCCGTCGCAGTCGCCCTTCTATTCAGCGTGGCCGCGTGGCCCGCATCGCGTCTCGCTGACGGGATTTCTCGGCATGCCCGGAGCCATGCAGCCGCGGCCGATGTTCGATGGCTTCGTGACGCAGTGTTCGTGGGAAGCGTATCCGTCGCTCCTCCGCGTCCAGTGCCAGGACGCCTCGGTGAGGTGGGCTTCCGAGATGATCGCCTACAACCTTGAGCCGGGGTCGCGTCGCACGCGGAAGAGTGTGTTCCTCGACGTGCTGGCGCTCTACGGGATTCCGTACGGCCGGCTCGACTTCGGCAGCAACGACGGAGGCCTTCTCCAGAAAGGGATCTCCGAAGGCGGCACCGTCTCGCTGCTCCAATGGATGACGGCGTACCTGACGCCGATCGCGCGGCGGATGACGTGGGATGGCGGCGTGTGCAACGTCGAGCCTTCTTACAACAGCGGTTCACCGGTCCGGACGTTCAGGTCGAATGACATAGTCAACCTCACAGCATCGCTGCCGGCGACGACGGATACGAATGCGGTGGTGATGTCGAGCACCGTCTTCGGATACGTCGGGCCGAGCGGTCAGCGCACCGAGATCGAGATCAAGCTCACCCGCGCTCTCTTCGCGCCGGAGACTGCAACCCGGCGTCAGGACCACCTCACCGGCGACATCGAATCGCTGAGCATCACGATCGCGCCCGCCGTACAGGAAGTGACGAGGACGGTCACCAAGCGGGTGTACGACGCAGGAACGATCGTTACTACCACGGTCGAGGAGTGGGGTTGGTATTCGGCGCTCGTGTGCAGGCGCGAGCAGGCGGCCGACACCGGCGACATCTCCTTCAATTCTTCGTTTGACGTGTTCCTGTACGCCGATGGCTCTTCACGGCTCGAAGCGCAGCAGCAGTATCAAATCCTCCGATTCTCACAGAACAACAAGATCTGGAATAGCGACGGCACGCTTTACACAGAAGAGTCGGCGCAGTCGCAGTTCGGAATCGGCATCGTGCAGACTGCGGCATTCAACGATGACGTGACCGAGCGGCCCGTGCACGCCTTCCTCGCTGATGACGGCGTCGCCTGGGCCGATGGTCGCGAGTACTACGGCGGCACTCCATACCCCAACAGACCGCAGACGATCAATGAGGGCTTCGCGTACACCGTGACGCGCACGCTCTACTCATCTGACGAAGCTGGTCACCTCACCAGAACTTACAAACGAACGCTCACCTACGGAGACTTCTACACCGAGATCGGTACCGAAACACTCGATGTCATCAGAGACAACGGCGGCTTTTCGACGTCCAGTCCCGGCGCGAGCGCATTCGGGATTTTCCAAACCGCGACAGGCAAGAGATACGGGATC
>Ga0307511_10002891_pt1 | contig 17810 bp, 18 predicted proteins | sample 13_EM_MG_FD_200266 | JGI IMG/M metagenome (GOLD analysis project Ga0307511, IMG submission 200266) | Populus trichocarpa ectomycorrhiza microbial communities from riparian zone in the Pacific Northwest, United States - 13_EM | ecosystem: Host-associated > Plants > Roots > Unclassified | place... | reverse complement strand
AACCCGCTTGGCGCCATCGAGTCAATGGTTGGTTTTATGATCTGATATGGCTGAGTTCTTGGTGAATGGTAGGATTGCTTTATCTCCACCCCATACCCGACTATCAAAGGCCTCAAAAAAATGAATAAAAACGAATGGTCCCTTGAACATCAGACAGCACTACCAAGTAGCCCAGCAAGGATTATCCATTTCCTATGTCATTCCGTCTGTACATAGTTCGCGCGGGGCGGCAGATCAACAACTTGCCAGCCCTTTGAATCCACCCAGGTTTCCGGGTGGTTCGTCATACGTCCCCTATGGATTTGCATAAGAGTAATGGGTTTAAAAAAATAATAAAAATAGTATAAATAGCCTATCAAAGATTACAAAGTCGCATAGCCAAGAGTAGTTTAAAAAGAATCTAACTTGAAAAAATCGCACACAACTGCGCAAATCTACCGTTTCTAATGGTATCCATATGCCAATATCCTAAACCAAAACAGGTCAAGTTACCCTGAACTCAGCTTACCAATATGGCCTGTACCTTATTATCCACCATATACAATTCTCCAACGCCATCCTAAATTTGGCTATATACCCAGCACCTCAGCCCCCCTCAGAATACGCAGCCGGCGGTACCTTGGCATCTATATCCACTCCCTTCAATGTCTTCAACAACCTCTTCAACCCTAACATCAACAACGGCTTTGGATGGGAGAAAGTAACCCTACCATCCCACTCATATCAGCACCCGTGCTACAGAAAAAAGATTCTCCAGCTACTCACCTAAACCACCCCGTCTTCTCCCCCTGGAAACCCACCGCCGTAGCCAAATACACCTTTCCATCCAAAATCATCTTATTAAGCTTGTTTTCCTCTACAACCCCGGGCTCTCTCCCATCTTCATGTTTTTCCAACGCAAAGCTCAAATCCACCCACAAGAAGAACCCTGCATTCCCACCTTTGACGTACTTGATGCCGTATTTATCCAAGATGGTGGTTAGGAGTTCATATCCTTCCCCAAGACGGCGTTTATTCTCGTTCAGATAGTATGTGAGGAACTTTGTGTCTTCGAGGATGATAGACCAGAAGAGGTCTGCTGGGGCGGAGGCCCAGGAGAAGGGGACGACACTATGCATTGCATGGATGAGGGTGGGGTTGCGGGTGATGACTAGCCCGAGACGAAGGCCGTTGGCAGCGAAGTCTTTGGACATCCCATAGCTATTAGTAGTAGAGTAAGAATGTCTGCCCAGTATAGTGAAGAAATGTGGGTAGGCTTACAGAATGTGTAATCGGTTGGGATCAATTAACCCCGTGGGGTCAATAGACAAGAGGCTATTAAACCCAACAGCATCTGTGTTGTATGGCGTCTTAAACACAGATAGTGCGTATATTTCATCAGAAATGAAATGAAGGTCATGTTCTTGACAGAAACGCATGAGGGCTTTGATTGTCTCGACGGGCTGGTTATGTGTTACCCTCAACCGTTAGTTTCAAGAATAAAGGGTAAATATGCTGAAGGGGGGAGACGCACATAACACTTTCCAAACGGATTATGGGGGTTTGTCAAAATCACTGCTTTGATTTTACCCCTTCCTTTGCTGTTGAATGCTTCAAGATGCTCCTTGTAGCACTGGAGGGCCTTCGTGGAGAATGGGTCGATATCTCCAAATGAAACGGCCACGTCGTGAACTCTGTAAAAGAGGGTTAGTGACTGTCGGCGTAATGTTTCTTCTGTCTACGATGTTTCTCACTTTGACCTCGACCCCAAATCTACACTCGCATCAGTTAGCATAGAATGGCGAAGGGACCTGACTTCTTACGTACCAAATGTAAACCCAGAATACACTGGCCTGCCAATCAAAATCCCATCCCCCGCATTACAAGTCACCCAAACCAGCTGATCTAAAATTCCGCTTACCCCCGAGCCCACAATAATTTCTCCCGGGTTAACTTCCGTCACAGGGTAGAAGTATTTATTCACAAACCCTGCTAAGTTTGTACGTAGCCTGAGCGAGCCGCAGGCTCCATCGCCGTAGGTAAGGTGTTTGGGCCCTAGGCGGAGCTATACGAACCAGTCAATATTAACATCGATACCCAGAGGATATGCACGTACATTGTTATTCATGTACTCGCAAAGTTCATCGTGCATCAGAGTGTTCTCGGCAACTCCTAAACTAATGCTATAATACCCAATGATAGACCGTCAGCCATGACCGTTTGTAATTGCATCACCCACTCAGTCACTGAAGTAAACTAACATTCCATCCGGGTTCGTTTTCTCATCATATGCATTTGCCAAAACCTAGAAGCTCCACATCAGCCCACTCCATAAATTATAAATTCATCACCCTACTTCGCCCTGACCACGGTCCCCATGAAGATAGAGGATTGTATCAACACTCTACTGGCACTCATAAATACATCTTCGCCTTAGATGGGGCCCCACTAACCTTTATCAAAGCTTCGAAGCCCTCATTCGGCGCCATAAGGTTCCCCCGGCCACGCTTCGAGAGCGTAGAATCCAGTAAAACCATCTTGTAAAGTGCAGGTAGGATCAAGGACTTCCAAATCCCAAAAAATGCCAATACCTATCACACCACACTCGAAAATAGTGAGCTGTAAGAAGGCTTCGAGCTCGAGTCGATATGTATGCCCAATGACCCCAAGAGCATATGTTGGACCGCTTATGTCTGCTTCCAGTAACAATTCCCGTTAACGAGCTCCGGCTCTGTCTAGATCTGTCGAATCGCCGAAAACAAATATCACGCTTTTGCTACTTAGACAGATATCGATTTACCTACTTCTTATATAGAGGGCTACTAGGCGGGAGGTACCAGGACTCACCAATGGAGTCACAGCACAGGATCCGGAATTACAAATACTATACCATTACTTACCAATTTATATCTAAACCGATTCAGGTCCCAGAGCCATGTAGTATTCGCAATCACCCTTTAAAATGCCGATACTAACCTGAAGCTGTGGTACCCAATTGGGGAGCTTGGTACCGGGAAACTGGGAATTAAGAGCCCTCGTCGGTTTTTGGGACACCTGCATGCAACCCCCCACAACCCACAAAACCCGAACACGACAAGTTAGCAACATGGAAGAAAGGGGAAAAGGTAGGTAAGTATGGACTTGATCGGATGAATACTCAACTCTCCAGATCCTAGTAAATATGCCGACATCTATAGAATCTACCACCCGACCTGGGCCAAAGGGTAGGTCTACTGCCCTACAACCCTGAAGTCTGAACGTACCAGCGCATTCTGGTTCAAAGTGCATTCGGCCAAGAAAAATCCCAAGAAAAATCTCAAGAAAAACTTGAAGTCATATATATAAGAGTTCAAACTTAAGGCATTGAATATTCTTCAAGGATACCGTACAGATCTGGAAACATGAAAGAAGGTACCGGCTAGTATAAGATGTAAGTATATGCACCATGACTAGTGCTGAAGGCAGTAGCTAATTTAATTAGGGGTCGCTCAAGAGCTGAGGATTACAAAGAAAATGCTGCAGGGCTGGCGGGAGCAGGATGCCAAAGTAGTGGCAGCACGAAAGGGACCAAGAAAGGTGGAAAAGTCACGTTGGTATGAGATAGAGGCAACACTACATACCCGCTTTATAGCTATCCGTGAGCAAGGAAAGCCAGTAGGACAGCGTTGGTTTATACGAGAGGGAAAGAGGACTTTTGAAGAACGGAAGGAGGTTAGGATGGATGCTATGAAGAAGTGTTCTCCATGCATATTCCCCAAAGGATGGTTTGAAGGCTTTTGTGAGCGATGGAGTATTTCATGGCGGGTTAAAACTAACTGGATATAAGAAATACGTCGGAAGTCCCACTGGTACAAGCAAGAGACAGAATCGGTTCTTGCCTTAATATATCGATCCCTTGGGCTGGTGAATGTACTGTATCTTGCATTAGCGTCATACAAGGGTTTTTTAGGTTAACGCGTCACGAACCAGCCCCTACATTTGACCTGCACTTTAACCTAAAAAACCCTACATGGGTTGTGAGATATCAAGCGTGCAAGGGTGCAAAAGATTCAACACGATAGGTATCTATAGAACAATACCCGAGTGCTCTACATTAGAGCTACTACAACCTGAGCGCCTGGTAATATTGGATGTTTTTAGCGGTCAAAAGACTAAAAAGTCCTAAATATCATGAAGGAACAACATATTACTCCAGTATATATTCCTGATGCTTGTACTAGATATGTTCAACCAATGGATACAGTTCTTAACAAGCTAGTTAAGGATAATATTGCAGATAGAGGAAACTCTAGAAGAACTCAAAGGCAATGATACTGATGATAGTGTTGGCCGTCGTCGCATTCTCATAACTCAAGCAGTGACACAAGCGTGGCTTTGGTTACATACAGTGCCTGGGGGAAAGTTACCGCGACCCCATATTTTTTTTCTTTTTTTGTCTCAGGCCAACCTGCTAGCGCGAATGATGCCCAAGGCATAAGATTGCATAAACCCCCAAAAATGAAGCTTTAGAGGGCTACCAAGTTGCGAATGAGGGCTCCATATTAAGGTGATTATATCGGAACCTTTTGAGGGCTTTTGAGGGTGACCTATAGGCTGTAAAGAGAAAAAAGACAGTATTGTTAAGTCTTTCAAACAGGCAGGTATCTCTATATCTCCTGATGGAAGTGAAGATACAAAGCTTTATGTGCGTGGTTTACCAAATTACAGTTGGGCCATGGCAGATGGATGACATGTTGGATTCTGACGAAGAGGTGGAGTATCCAGCCACTGGGGGCTGACCCCAGTCTAGTGGACATAAGTCAGAGAAACCACAGCCAAAACGGCCAAAAGCGCCCTTCGTAGACACCTGCATAATTGAACTCATCTTGTGAATTTGCAGTCGGCCTTTTACATAGAGTTTGATCTTGATATGAAGTCTCCATTAGAATTCCAAGCGTATAGGCCTGTAACAGCCCTCCAGCTGCTCTGGTGATTTTTTGAAGTCCTCGGAGGCCGAAACGTTCGGCGGGTGCGCTATTCCCCATACAGTTTAGTGCTATTTCTGCCGATTTTGGAAATGGCGACAATTTTTTCCCCATGATTGCTAACCAGACTACGCACGACGACCACTTTTAGTGTGATTTCGCATTTTACCAAGACTTACAGTGCGTGGGGTACTGTACATAGAATTAGTACTAGTGTTCAAAAACCGACAAGGGCCCAGTTTTCTGGGAATTATCTGTCCTGACATTTCTAGCGCTAATACTACATAGGTACATACTTCAAGCATGGCTTTGGTTACATACAGAGAAAGTCAGTAATATCAAGTCTTTTAAGCAGGCAGGTATTTCTATACCTCCTGGCTTGCCAGCCGGGTCATGGCAGATGGAACATACTACCGATACGTTGGATTCTGATGATGATATGGAGTACCTATTAGCACTAGAAATGTCTCAGTACAGACAAGGAGTCTTAATTCCCAGTTTTCCCGGTAATCCAACTTGCACTCCAATCTTGTAAAGTATTACCGCATCCGGCAGTGCAACCGGTAAGGCACCGTAGGTGGGACTTGGCAGGGGAAAGAATGACAGTTGCACACAAGATGTCAAGAGAAGAATGTTAAGTGCGTAGCAGGTTAACTTTGTCAGGTTAGCTGACCGTTACACTGCCTGACCGGCCAGACGCTGTATGTACGACACGAGGAAAATCAGCTGAAAAGGTCAAATGAACCATCTGACACAACAACCTGGTCAGCTAACCTGACAAGGTTAACTCGCTGTGCGTGGAGGAAAGTATCCGCTGCATCATACAGACAACTCTCGTTATAAGCATACCCGATATAAGCATATATTCATTATATGCATGCCCCTCGTGGTCCCCCCACATACAGTGCGTGGGGGAAAGTATCCGCGACCCCCCTGCATAATCTGAGCGTGAGACATACAGCGACCATATACTTTCCCCCAGGTATTGTATGTAACAGGGCGTAATTTTCTCTCGATATAAGCATATATTCACTATAAGCATGTCAGCTCTGGTCCCGACCGTATGCTTATAACGAGAGTTGTCTGTATGGAGCGCCAGCCCGAGCGCTTGAGCAGTGCCGTATGGTGGCCAGTTAAGGTTCGCCAGTGGAGATACGCATATACACGCCGAACACAGTGAATATTATGTACATGAGGTGATCTAAGAAGGGTCGGGAGAACCACAATCAAGTTGAATATTATGAAGACAGGTGTCAAAGGGTTACAAAGGCCGATGAGGCTCTGGTTCAGTGATGGTGGTGTTTTTTGCCCTTAGTGGCTGCAGGTCTTTCCCCTCATCTCTTGCTTGCCGACGGACCCTCCGATCATGTATACCAACCTCTTTGCTTATGAAGTTCATGTATATGTGTATGTCTTGAATATTCACATTCTTTCCTTCATTCGCTCTAAATGATTACCATTCTAATGATTGCGTGATTGAACAGAGCATTTATCATTGATTTATCATTCCAACCAGACTAGTAACCGATTTTGCTCGTCCAGTCACCGTCTAGTGTCAATCTCTGCAACCACCCACATCTTGTGATATCAATTTTTATTTTATATTTATATATTCAGTACCCGTATGCGGCCCCGATAGGGGGGCTATGACGGGCCCGCTGAAACTCCGGCGGGTTTCGAGCGACGCTCCAGTTAATTATGACGCGCTGGCGGGTGCTAGGTATATATAGGAAGAGGAGAGGGATTAAATGTGAGTACAAAGGAGAGAGGGGGTGTAAATAAAATAATAGCAATAATGATATAAGGAGAATCGTCATCTGTCGGTCAACTGGCCTCTACATAGGGAATCCTCATCGTCTGTCTCGTCCGCTGATCTCTAGATATATGTAGTGAAAGAAGTTTCTCGACTGCATCCCACGGATCGTCCTCCCCTTCCTGTATCCAACGTCTCTCGCCTAGGTCCTCTGTGATATATCATGAGCATGATGATTCCGGCTATATTCACAACTATGGAAACAAATACACTCTACAACATGGTTACCCTCACATCTCGCCCCTATAGGGCGAGTATCCAACGGGTGAACCAAAAACCACTAGAAGTCCTTTGCCTAGCATTTATATTGATATTAAAACAGCTTCTAGGGTAGCAACCTACTACATAGCAAAACTGCATACTATCGAAATGAGCCACTCACAGCTGCAAAATGAGCTTTTTTGAGAATTAAACTATATTTCTTTGATTTATGCTATCCTAAACCCCCTCACCCTCAACGCTTCACAGCCCCGCGCTCTGAAACATCCTCAGCCACCATAGAGAGGTCTCCAATAGTTCTAGGAACTTCAATATGCTCCCATTCAAGCATTACCCTTTCAATAACTGTCCCCCCATCTCTACCCCCACATAGGATGAATGTCCTGTGGATGAGCCCATAACCAATAAAAGACGTTTACCAAGCATCTATACCCGCAGTGCTGGAGGTGGAGTATGCAAAATTGCAAAATTAGAGGACCTCAACTCCGATCACTAACCTCCCGAAAAAGCAATGCTGAGAGCTATTATTGAATCAGCCAAATCTATTTTATCTATGCTCCCCTCTCAACTCCCCTCGACACCCATTGAAGCCATCCTCAATAGCATCCTCAGTACCTACAGAGAGGTCTCCAATAGGTCTTGAAGCTCCAATACTCCCCCCATTTGGAGCTCCAAGGATCTCTTTGGCTGCGGGAGTATATTGGCCTTTAGGACATTTGAACCCCTTTACAGCAACCATGTGCTATGGTGGGTTTGCATAAGCTCTCAGAAGTGTTGATTTTGGGAGGCTAGTACCCTGAGTTGAGGCCCTGGATCTTGCTAATTTACACGCTCTTCTCTTAATATTGGGTCTCAATGCTCTCCTAGTGGTCATGACTGGATTCATCTAATATTCAGCCTAGGTATAGGTGCGGAGGAGGGTGGCTATTGGGGGGGCGGGGGTGTAGGGGTATAGCCCATAAGGGGGAGGTACCTGAAGGCCCTAGGACTGTTAGAGGCCTCTACATCAGTGTTTAGGATACTTTAGTGAAGGGAATTGAGGGCAAGACCAACACGGCTATTTATTTGTGGATTTAGTTGATACAATGCGAGGTCTCAGAATTGCTCATGTTGTACCTGTACTTAAAGCCATCTTAGATTACTATTTTGCAGCCATTCCTGATTTGACATGAATATATGTGCTTGATAAAGGCCTACTAATGCTTATAGGCTCACCCGCCTGATGTTCAGCCCAGGGCTGTGGGGTAGACCGGGGTGGGAGCTCATTAAGGAGGTTATATGGCTGGACACTTCTGGGTATCGGGTGATTTGCTTTTCCAGCCACCAAAACGGTGCCCACTCTGATGTCATATTAGTGAAGCTTTATAAATCAGACAGATATTTAACTGAGATAGGGAGAGAGCCCAGTAGGCAGGACATCCTTAAGCCTGATATTTTGAGTAAACCCTTCGGAACGTGAAAATTAGTATTACCGAGGCAATCGATTAGTTCATGTGTGGCTTCCACCGGCACCCATTTTCCACTAAGCCGTGTTCCAAAGGGATATAGTAGCCAGTTGAGATATCAAAGGGGCTCCAGGGTGCCCATTTAAGTGAATCTCAATAATCCTTCAAATATGTATTGCTAGATGAAAACTCTCAGCCACATTAGAGCGTACGTTGAAGGAAAATAAAACCCGTAACCAGACATGCAAACCAAGAACCCTGTGCTCTTGAAAAGGAGAAAACAAAGCACGACCGTATTTAACCAGATGGTGAATATACTCCAATCATCAATCCGCCACTTACGCCCCGCCGAAAACAGAATCGCCCCTGCTGATATGGAACATCGTGGGTCTACATATAATTATTGCCCATACTCCAGGTCATTACCTCCTCTCCACCAACAGCACATGCATAGCCGCATACGCCAACACTATAAACACACCGGAAAAGATGGCCAATCCAACAACATCATTCCAGAAGGCCAACGAATCGAACCCAAAAGTACTGAGAATAGTGGATCCAGGTACTTCAATGTCTAAGCTAAATCTATGGCAAGAGTCAGCAAGTGACACTAGCAAGTGGATGCGAGTTCCTTACTTGTGCTCCCTAAGCGAGATATATCTCACTTCGTTGACAATCAACGCCTCAAATCCATAATGGAAAATGGAGAGCTGTTCTCAACATTAGCAACAATTCATTACCTAGTAAAACAGGCGAAATACTCACAGATTGTAACCATAACGCCCCCTTAGGAATAGAGTCATGGTTCAATAATAGGCCTGCCAACAACAAGCTGAATAACATCACCAGACTTCCAACGAGATTTGCTACGCTTGCTTCCTTAAAGACAATACCAATGAACAGGCATATTGCTGCTGCACTAAGGTTAAAGAGTACCAAGACTAGGATGAACTTCAGAAACTGTGGCCATGCTGGAACAAGGCCTACCATTGGGTATATGATTGCGCCCATGATGATAGGGGGGATGATGCGAAGTGGGATGATGTCAAAAATGACCTTGGAGGCGAAATAAGTGACTGGAGCATAATAGCCATTTGCCCTTTCTCTCACAAACAAGAGCCTCTCGCTAGCAAAAACGTTCAAGCTGGTGAGTGTGCTAAACCCAAATAGCGCCAAAACAAAGAAGAACAGTCCCATCCGATTCTGAAATCCAGAAATATCATCCGTGATACCGTAGAAAAGATAGCCACAGAGCACAGCCAGCACGATAGCAATAGCGTAGTGTGTAAGCATCAACATAGGATTACGGTAGAGGTTTTTCCATGTTCGTTGACTGAGAATGACGAATTGAGATACCCATCCGACTCGTTGGAAGCCTTTCAAGCTCGTGCTTGTACCGGAAACGCTATTAAGCCCTGTGGCAGATCCATCTGGATTAAGTGTCCCGTTTGCATTTCCAACTGCAAGGCGGATGTCTTCCTTGATCCCCATGGCTACACTGCTATTGATGTATGAGTTTATCAAAATCTCCAAATCAGTTGAGGAATTTCGTGACGTGGGTGGAAGGAGAAGGTCGGTCTCGTCCAAAGAATTTCTCTGGTTTGATATATCTCTCCAAGCCAGGCTTCCATCGTCAAGAGGTACCTCTTCGCCTTCGGCAAGTCCGGGCTCGGGACCACTAGCTCTTCTTGTAAAGAGCTGCCTCTCCTGCCTAGCCTTGATAGAATCCCCTCTCCTGCGATTTGTAGGCCGCTTTGGAGAAGACTCCACACTTGCTCTCGAGATACCACTCTGTGGTCTCGTGGGTGGCCTGCTTGGTGCCTCAACGACTTCGTCAGGTGTCACACGCTCAGATTTTGAAGCGTGCATAGTTAAGTCGACAAGATAATCTGCGATATTGAAACCAGGAGGACATGCATATCCCAAATCGTCGAAATACCTCTGACATCTTCGATATTCGCCTGAATAGACCATTCTGCCCTTAGCAAGAAGTATGAGTTGATCGAACAACGCTACAATGTTAGACCTTGGCTGATGGATGGTAAATATTACGGTCCGATTGTAGTTCTTTGCGAGGGTGACAAGTGACTCTATAACATTGTAGGCATTGAATGCATCCAATCCAGAAGTCGGTTCGTCAAGAAAAAGTATTGAAGGGCTAGTGACCAGCTCACAAGCAATCCCAACACGACGCTTCTCACCGCCGGAAATTCCTCGCATCCCACTGTCCTCGCTGCCGATTATCTGATCCTTAATGTGCATAATGCCTAGCTCTGAAATTACCTCCATAACTCTGCGGTTTTTGGCTTGACGGCCCATATCCTTTGGTAACCGAAGCAGGGCCGAGTTCAGGATTGTCTCATAAACCGTAAGTGTAGGCATCATGGTATCTTCCTGATCCACGAATCCAACGACACTCTTGAAATCCTCATCGGAAATTATTTCCCCATTTACATAAAACTCCCCGTTAACGGTTCCTCTCTTATTCTTCCGTGCCAAAATATCCAGGAATGTGGTCTTGCCGGCTCCCGAAGCTCCCATAATTGCCATGACCTGGCCGGGGTGCACCACACCATGTACTCCGGATAGAATCTGTTGGCCCCCATTAAGCTGGTAAGAGATGTTATTGAACATCAGTGCCGCTGGCTTATGGCCCAACATCAGCTTACTCGCACCCTCATCGTCTTCGTGAGTTGATAAATGGATAGGGCCGAGGCCAGCTTTTTGGTTGGCCTGATGCGACTGTTGCCAGATAACCAGAGTAACGAGAACAACAAAGATCGCGGATCCAGCTATCACCGTCGCAATAAGGGGTTTATTGATTTTCTTGATGGGCCTTTCAAAGCCAGGAACTTCCGTGTAATGAAGACACTCCCCGGAGTTACAGTCTAGCGTAATGCTCTCGTCTCCAAAAACGTTCTTGATGAGACCGTTCATTGCCTCCTCAGAGAAGAAGCAGCCCTCGTCACCACTCCTATCGGTTGTGGAGCATGAGAAGGTGGCCGGTCCTTTGATATCGTACAAAAGAAAATCGGAGATATCGATAGATCCATCTTCTCCGCATAGCATTCTTCCTGGCACGCATTCACAGTTGACATGCTCGCAGTCGTAGCGAGTGGTATTCTTGCCATAGGTGGCGTCCAAAGTGGATTTACACGTATTGAGACCACAGTAAAAGGATTCTACCTTGCCAATCCAAACTAATGAACTATTAGCAAAAGTACCCAAGGGAGGGGCGAAGCTGCCTACATTGAAATCCGCATGTCTTTGCGTCTACATTACAAGAGAAGGTAACCTGAGGTTTCTTATCACCTAATTGATCTACAATGTTTCGATCTGAAAAGGGTACTTGTCAGCAAACCAGCCGATTGGTTTTTGAACCTTGGACCTACTTGTGACGTCGCACATCTGGTGGTTTTCCTTGATGGTGACACCACCCTGATAGCAAACACCACCATCACCAGTAGGCATCATGGCATTGCAAGCATTGTCGGTGCGACATACTACCGCACTGTCAATATCTCGGCTGAATCATCCAGGGCCCACATCGTTGACTTACGATTGCAGTTCAAACCAGCCCACCCATCTTTGCATTCGCAATCATCGCCTTCCCTTGGGAAACGCTGCTTTCCATCCGCTAGGGATCCACACACTATTCCAAGCCCTTTAAGTCAACAACCCGTCCATGCTGACCCCCTGCTACTAGATTTTGACTTGGTTCCTCGTACCTGGTTTAAGACAGTCATTTCCTCCGAAGCCGGGTGGACATTCGCATCGACCGTCATAATCCGAGCAATTTGCAAACTGTGTACACTTAAAGGCGGGGAGTTGGCAGTTGAAGCTATCTCGCACGGATTACAATATCAGCAAACTACCCACTGTTCCTAGCCACTGGAATAGAATGTGAACTCACCATGGCGGGCAGTCTTTGGGCCGATCGTCGAAAACCTGGGAATATAGTAAACTGGATTGTGTCGAGTAGTTGAATGCTGAGGCAGCTGGTAGTGACAGAAGAGCTGCACTGAGTATAGCAAGGAACAGCATGTGTACTGAGGGACTGCCCCCGGCTGGGCGCGGGCTACGGCGCTAAATTATAAAGCTGGGTTCAGACAGCAAAGAAAGGAAGTCCAAAGAGAATTCTGTTGAGCATAGGACGGTCCACAGGGCCTTTTGGAGAGGGTGGGAGAGGGAGAAAGTGTGTAGATACGGATATTTTGTTGGGATTCGAGGCGAGGTGGACTAGAGCTTGTTACCTTCGGTCATATGACGACCTTACTTAATAGGAGGTCCAGCCACCCACACCCCTTGCCTATCACCAGGCAACCAGACTATGATGCGTCTTGGCATTTCAGTTTTGCGATGGACCGGGGCTTAGGTACCCCACGTGGAGCGAGTCTGGGGAATGCGTCATCATCCAGCAGGTTCTCCAAGAAGGTCACCGCCACAGTGAGGTTCACAACGTTGTATAGTACATATCATCTCGACCGACACAGCTGTGATAGGCAGACGGCCCAACCTTGTTACCCCCAAAACAGGGGTTGTGTTACCCTCAGAAAGCAACACATACATAATATCTTCAGTCACCTGCCACATTTCGGCTCTTGCAATCAGTCGAATCTACGTAATATTTCTTGTAGCTGATGGTGCCTATTTCCGCACCTTTCACTGGTTGGTACAAAGGCATCTAATAAAATTGCGGAGTCTTGAGGCGTGACGTTTGGTTTCCCTACAGTAATGAGGGGAGCTGAATCATCGTCATGCAGAGAGTTAATCTCTGCGGCATAGCCTGAAGATGACGCCGACGACGATAAGCCAACGCCACTATGTACTAAGTAGCTACTTGGGGCGAAAGATGCTCTGACTTACATAGGTACATATACTTGCCTAGGAAAAAGATCTCGTCCATTACCCATGTACATAGACGTTAGTGCCCTTTTAGGCACGAGGTTATATGTACTTAGCTAGGATGAAGGCTCCGGCAAATATTAGAAGAGGTATCAATAGAGCCTCTACGAGGGGCTGTGCCAACCAACCAGACTATCAATTAAGGCGCTTTCCGGGTTCTGACAGCATGTACCAGATGGATTTACAGATCGACGCCTAACGGTGGCTACCAACCAGTTTCTCTAGCTCTGGTTGCGAAGTATTAATATTTAGCCAATAGAAATGAGCATCTCTGCAACCTAAGTACCGTGTTGGCTGCCTTGTGTTACGTGCGAGCCTGCGGGTTGTGCAACCAGACTATGAGAAAGATACATAGTCTGGTTCTAATGATCAATTCCCTTTTAGCGGGGTGCACTCATCGAACGATCAAGAGTTGGCATGAGGTATCCATACACTCCAAGCATTACATATGGCAACTTCCCTATGCTACTTGAGTATTTGTGAGTACTTTATCTCGCTTCGCGATGCTTCGTGATCGCCGATAAGTATCCGAAGAGGTGCGGCACGTTTGACATGCGTTATTGGTTTAGGATGGGGGCGGTAAGAATGTACATACGTATGATAGTAGGTATACATATGCCCATTATTGGCATATAGTATCTATCAACATATACATAGTGCCAGCAAATCAATTCGGCAGAGGGTGCAACTGCCTGCAGTCCGACACTACTAGGCTGGTTACGACAGTACCTGGCTGAAGAGCCGAGAGCGAGTGGTGATACCTCCTGACTGCGTGCTCATGTATGCACATGCATATATATATGTACGAACAATATATTCGCCCCAACTTTCCATGGGAGTTACATAGGGCGCTGCTTGATGCTGGATTCTCCGTCTGATCCATACCCATCCGGGACCCTCCGACCTCCTGTTCTCCTGTCTTGTTGCTGCAGCCTAGTCATTTTGCGTTCTGTAAATGTTGGCGGCTTGTGCGATATGTAACCTCTTTTCAGCATCTCAGCATCTCAGCATCTGTCAATAAATCCCGGGACACACAATTCCTTTACCTGCTTCACTTTTATTAGTTAAAGGCTTCGTTCGCGGGACCCAAGCGAAAGCATTCTTTTTGCCGGCCCGACTAATACTGCTTTTGTGGCGTTGGTGGAGCCAGGGGACTCCTCCGAATCCCCTGAGTTTGGTTCGAGCCCCAGCACCCCCGGGTTGACATTACGTTTACTTGCCTCCTGCGATTCCACCTTCCCAAACCCAAATCCAAGATTCAGGGCTCTAGCAGCCAGGCTGGAGCGGGTACAATCTTCACCCTGTTGTTGTAGCCTTTGCGCTCATTTACATATACGTGAGGAGCTGTAGCTAGCTCTCGCACACCCACGCCATCTTTACCTTCATTCGAAGCCATCGGCAATGTCGAACGCACAAAACATGCAAACCTCCGGGTCGCAGCGAGCAATGCATGCCCCTTCAGCACACACATCCGCGAACTTCTCCAGCTTAGTGTCTACCGTTGTTCGGACTACTGGCGTCGAAGTCCCTCCTCTAGTTGGCTCCTCAACCACTATTGTTGACGATACGCTTTACGTTTTCGGTGGGCAAAGGTTGACTCGTGCTCGTCCAGGCTTATCGAACGATATCTACGCTTTGTGTCTCGTAACGCGGGAATGGAGTCTACTGGAAACAAGGGGTGAGATTCCATCACCTCGCTATTTCCACTCTGTATGCTCTCTTGGAGATACGAAGCTGGTATGTTTTGGGGGGATGTCACCTGCCAACGGTGGGGATGGGGCCAATACTTCGCCACAACGAAACACCGCAGCTCAGCACAGTAGTCACCAGCTTCAAAGAGAAGTCGTCGTCATGTCAGACATCCACATATTCGATATACCAAGCAGGACATGGTCATACATCCCCACCACAGGTGCCCCTGAAGGGCGATATGCACACTGTGCAACAATATTACCCAGTTCAGCCATATACTCGAATAGCAGTGCACCTATCCAGGCATTAACAAATGGTGTAATTGACGGTACTGGGGGAGCGGAGATGGTGGTAGTTGGTGGTCAGAATTCAGCAAACCAGTACATGGACGAAATCAGTGTATTCAACCTACGGTCGATGAAATGGACGTCGACAAGGTCGCTAGAAAGGTACTGTGGGGCTTATAGGTCTGTTGTGTCACCCTTACCACGGGGAATGACAGCAAGCATGATAGGAGCTGGTAATGGAGGAAGTACAAATGGGGCTGGGGGTCTACAACCCCTTGGTGGTGGCGGCGGCATAGTAGTTGCCCAGGGGGAAGACCTCAACCCAAACAGCTCAGCACAAGGAAGTACGGCCTCATCCGTGGAGGGGCACGGCATGCTGATATACTCGAACTATAATTTCCTGGAAGTGAGGCTTGAGCTTCAAGTTCGCCTTCCGGATGGAGCGCTAATGGAGAAGCCTTTAGCTGGGCCCTACTCACCGCCTGGCCTAAGGTTCCCAAATGGAGGTGTTATAGATTCGCATTTTGTACTGTCTGGGACTTATTTGACGTCCTCGAAGCAAGAATATGCATTATGGGTCTTAGATCTCCGGACGCTGGCATGGTCGAAGATTGATGTTGGTAATGTTTTCTCGCAGGGGTCATGGAATCGAGGTATACTGTGGAGCAAGCGGAATACGTTCTTAATATTGGGGAAGAAGGATCGATCACTAGTGGAAGACTACAACCAGCGACGAGTAAACTTCAATCATATATGTATGGTCACACTAGAGGCGTTCGGGCTGTACGATAACCCCCGCATGCACAGCCATCCAGCACTACAGCGGTCTTTCAACAAAGGCGCACAGGAAATCGGAAGACTGGTTCTCGGACTGCGGGAGCTCGCAGACATGGAATTCCTCGCAGTAGGTGGTGAAAGGGTACCTGTGAACTCTCGCATAATAGCAAGACGATGGGGCCCATATTTCCTAGAGCTCCTCAATGCAGCTAACCCCCTCAGTACTTCACCAACATCGGCATCATTTGCACCCTCAGCTCGACTCATGTCTACATCTCTTTCAAGCCATGGGTCTCATCTTTCTAATGCAACTATAACCCCTCAAAACGTCTTCACAACACATTCAACAGCAATACCCGTACTAAGCAATGCTTATCCACCCACCCCTTCGCAATTATCGCCTCTCACCAGACCACGAACTCTCTATCTCCCGCATACTCATCAAACATTATTGACTTTGGTTCATTATCTTTATACATCAACTCTACCTCCGCCTATCCACCCTCAATCTTCTCCGCAAATTCTGTGCTCCCTTCTTCAGCTAGCCCGTCCTTACCGCGTGGATGGCCTCCTCGAAGCAGTTGTAGAACGCCTACACCAGGTCTTGGATGGCAAGAATGCCGCGGCCGTCTTCAATGCAGCTGCAATGGCTGCCGGTGGCGGGGCAAGCACGTTCCACCTCCAAGGAGACAAAACTCTCCGGAACTGCAAGAGTTTGGATGAAAACGAGTTTGGGAAAAGTGGGTCCGTCACCCCAACAAATGGGGCTGCTACAGGGTTGAGGGCGCCCTCCGGGGAAATGGAGGATGATCATTGCACTAGCGGTGGAGTGAGCAGTGTCATCGGATTACAGAAGAGGGGGCTACGAGGGTTGATGGAGGGAAGGAGGATGAGGGAGCGAGGAAGGAGCGTTGGTGCGGGCGGAGTGTTGAATGGTACTGGGGCATAGAATTATTTCTGAAATATTGTATGGGGAGTTTTGGGGGCATGGTTTCTGGTATATAAAAGAGGATTTCACTAGGATTTCAGAAGCATTTTGACAATACAATACCCTTTTGACTTTTACGCTTCTTGGTGTGCAAGCAAAGGATACTTGCCCCCCAATGTCCGAGGAGTGAGGAGCTATGTCCGCCTCATGTTCCTTGCTATGTTCATTTCTCGTTTCTATTTGTTCTCTTCTTTCCAAAATTTAGCCCCTTCTTGGATTCAGGGTCTGACTGTTATGAACTGACGAATGAAAAGGAATGGAACTCCTTTTGGCTTTTGTTCTTTTCTTCCTTTCAGATTGGGTGTTCTACATGTTTAGGGCACGGGGCCGAGGGATGGTGACCAAAGCAGACTGCAATATGGCCAATGAGCATCAGTGATGTTCCGTTGTACATGTATGTGCCTCGATTAGAGAAAGTCAGAGCTCACTTTGAGACTGATGGAATTGGAGTAGTCTGGTTAGAGTTGGGAGGCCAACGGTATACGTGCATTAGTACTGCCGAAGTGTACTATATTGCCTCTGGTAGTAGCCAACTGGATGGTAAAAGCCTCCTTTGTGACTTTCTGCTTTTTGCGTAGTAACCATGTGTTGGCTTTAGCGAGTCTACCAGTGAGGTTTTTGGTGCCGATTAGAATTATCCAGTCTCCGAAGCACTGATTGATTTTGGTCGCTTTGTAATACACCATGGTGGATAACTCGCTAATCTTCTAACTACTGTCTCCACTATCACGCCAACTTATA
>Ga0307511_10002890_pt1 | contig 17810 bp, 11 predicted proteins | sample 13_EM_MG_FD_200266 | JGI IMG/M metagenome (GOLD analysis project Ga0307511, IMG submission 200266) | Populus trichocarpa ectomycorrhiza microbial communities from riparian zone in the Pacific Northwest, United States - 13_EM | ecosystem: Host-associated > Plants > Roots > Unclassified | place... | reverse complement strand
GAAATCAGTGCATTCCTTCTATCTTCACCAACCAAGCAATCAAAAGGAAATAATGCTTTCCTTCCCTCCAATGTCTCCTGACTTTTTTCTTACTCTTTCCCTTCATGTTCAAATATAATATTTTTTTTAAAATGTAACAAGAACCCTTGTTTTCTTTTCTATTAAAGATTTTGAAAAAAACCTGAGTGATGTTTTCCAGTGACTCTCATAAAAATCAGTCTAGTTATTTCCATGTTTTCCATTAAGAAAACAAGGGATTAGAAACAGACCTACAAAATAAACCAATAATAAATATTTATATGGTCACGTATAGGAAAAAGTTTTCATGCTTATCAGATGAACAGCTTTTTTAGTTTTACATAGAAAATGAACTTATAAATGGAAGCTGATTTGGAAGGAAAATAAAATTTTAATACAAAATGAAGACCACCATAAGAACACAACAACAGTGAATCTTGCAAGACTAAAAGAAACCATAAAAGGTACAAGAAGCAAAATCTTAAACATCATTGAAAGTGAATATTGCATTTATAATTATCTCAATGAGTAAAGTTATACTTAATAGAAACAACTACAAATGAAAGGGTATTAAAAGGATACAGTTGCAAGACTGAAATGATAGTGAAACACATGCAATAACCATTCACCACTAGAAACAGTTGAAAAGAATCTGTAACTTAGAATTCAGTGGAAAACGTACCCTTTCATCGGATACAAGAAAGGAAATTTTCCGCAACTGGATTTTGAAATCCATATGACCAAACAAAGAACGAGAAGTTCCTGCTTCAGCAATGTCTAACTGTACACCATGCCAGAAGCAGAGTACTTGATGGGAAAGCTGCACATCTAACCGGTCACACTGTACCCCTAAATTAATATTGACAGACTCAAGCTGGCTATTAAAAATCTCAGTTGACACAACAACTTGCGATGTCTCAAAGAGAGGCCATGTGGTAATGCTCTCATCCTCACATATTCCAACAGTGCCCATGGCCTTCTGCAAACTACATTTCAAGGTCACAATTTTACCAACCATGGATAGTTCAGTTCTTCTACTATGTGTAGTGATTGCAATAAATTTATTGTTTTTCCGTTCTGTTGTATTAGATGCAACATCTTGGGGCCTCCTTTCTTGAACTATAGCTGCCTGTATTTCACCAGGTAAAGTTTCTGTGGCACAGACAGGAAAATGAACCGTAAGGCCAATATTTTCTGATCTCACAATAAGTGAAACAGAGTCCTGCCTCACATAATTATGAACATAAGAACTGGGCACGCTGATATTTTGAGGAGAATTTTGAGAAACAGCACATATCACAGTTTCAGTCGGATCAACCAGATCTTTGGATGAACTCATTGATGATGCTCGAACCGCTTCATTTTCAGCAATTCTTTTAGCATAAGAATTACAAAGATCAATGATCCCAGTCCAGTCAAAAAGATGTAGCCAAATACTAACAGAAGGAAGAGAAATATTAAGTTCATTTTCACCTTCAACAGATTTTAAGAAACATAAATGAAGGGCTGATGAAGCAGAGGAACTGCCAGTGCATTGTGCTAACAACACAGAACTAGGCAGTGAATATAGTGCCAAAGAAGAAAAACCAAAGTCCAATACCATAAGTGTCTCATTTACCAGAGATGCTGAACATTTAAACTTCACATCAATCTTGGCAATTGGTTCCAGCAGAGTTGAACCTTCTCTAGAATGATACAATTTTATCAACAAGGAATCAACAGAACATTGAACTTCCAAAGAGACAGTGCCTGAGGCAGCAGGTGAAACTTCACAATTTTCCTTTTGGCTCCTCTTCCACTGAAGAAAGTGCAAAACATCAGATCCAAAATTTTTGGACTGATCATCAACTGAAGAAAACTGATCTATGACATCTAGTAGCGCCTCAAATCCATCCAAACTGTAGCAGTCTATCATTAGAGACAAAAAATCAGATGTATTAATTGGTAAAATGAAATTAACAAACAAAAACATATGGCAAGTCATAAATTCAACCAGAGCATTTGAAAGCCAAAATATCATACCATCAGCAATAAGTTGACAATCGGTAATCCTTGACATGATGCATGTGGAAACAGAAGAGCTTTCAAAACTAGACTCGTCATCACAAGGTAGCCAAACCCAAAGATCTAAACTAAGTGCTGCAATTAAGGTGATATTACCACACCCGGTATCTTGATCAAGCTCTAAGCAACCATGTTCATCCTCTCTGCTTAGCAGGAACGATAGGGATAAGTCCCTTCCAAACATATTCAAACAGTGATTTGCTTTGGCAACTTTGTGTGCTGGAACCATATAGTCAGGGGGAATATTCATCATTGCATCATTTGGAGCACACTTATCAATAAAACTACAGAACAGTTGTTGAATTTCTATCTTCAGAAACTGATGGTCATCATGTTCCACAGGCAGAATCAAAGTGGAGTCCAGTATCTCAAATTTATATACTACATGACTCTTGTTTTCCATTTTCATAGGCTGCTCACTCAGATTTAAACTCCAATCTGGCAATGAAAAGTAACCAATTATAATGGCTAAAAACTCAGGAGGCAACATGCAGTATACATGCTGAATACCGATGCTGACTTCAAGTTCAGAAGGCAATGATCCAAATTTCCCTTTTCTCACACGTAAATTTAGAATGGGAGACAGATTTGGTAACGAGGGCCCCCAAAGAAACTCTTGAAAATTTTTAGTCCACCAAGACGATGTGAGAACCAATCCCTCAGCAGAACACAGCAGATCCATAGAGTCTTCATAAATTGAGAGTGAAGATTTCAAGGTTGGTAGTGCAACAGTTCCAACGATGCAAGAGGAATCATGAAAATGCACTCTGACTCCACAAAGATTTATGTCAATATTAAGTAAATTTGCATCACTAATAATTCCTGGTGCAGCAGATGTATCCACCACAGATGTGAACGTCAATGGTGAAGCATCAAAAGTTTTCAATCCATTCTTTAAACAGAATTTTGTACTTTTGATTTTTCTTTCCCTTAAATTAAATAATCTCCTCCAGTCAGCAATAGGGTAATGAAGTGAACTCTCTATGCTGCCAAGAGAAGCAGAATTGCAAAGAGTAACAAAGGGATAGTTATCCAAAGAAATGCTAGCATGATCAGAAGACCCAGTTTCAATGAAATTTGAGTAACCAAATCTTTCAAACTCTAAGCCAGCCCTTCTTCTAGGACTTTTAGCCTCTGTAACAAGGCTAAATGAGTCATCAGAAGTGAAGGGTGAACCATAAGCAGATAATTTATTGTAAAATCCAACTAATAACCCGACTATGTATGGATAGCAATGGAAATCAATATCATTCAAGCCAACGGTACACTTGTTAACAACTGTATCTGCCCTTCTGTAAGCTTCATAGTGCAAAAGAAAGCATACTTCAGTGAGTGAACGTTCTAAATTTCCATCCTGATTGCCATGTCGGATGCCCAAGTCTTCATGATTTGCAGAATTGGAAGAAAGTTGCTTCCCAGATAAACACAGAATATGGCCATCATTTTCACCTCTCAACGGGGAAGTGGTGATCTTTAATGCTTTTGTACAAACCCAGAACTCGTCAAATTGGGTATGAGATAACCTGCAATTAGAACAGCAGAACCATAAGCACAAAAGTTGTTTTGTTCTGAAAGTATCAGCATAAGACTCAAATGCAGATAACATATAAGTTCAAAATCAAACATCAAACAAATACCAGATATCTAATCCTTGAAGAGAGAACACGAGTTCAGAGCTGTTCTCTCCATCATTTGCGAGGTCAAAACAAAAACTGACCAAGTCCAATCTTGCAGAAACAGAGAAACCGAAACCAAAATCAGAAGCCCCAGGTCGATTTGTGATGACAACAGGTGAATTGGGGTTTTTTAGCATCAGAGGTTCAGACCTTGAACAAAGATTTTCCATATGTGCAATAAATGCCACGACTGACTCATATATTGGTGGGGAAAAGCTTGCATTAAGTGCTGATAAATTGACATAAACCTGAAATGGAAAAATATATCACCAAGTAAAGACAGCTGAAACCCTGAACCCTAAAATAATCTGCCACTGTAATCTACATTAAAATTTTATCCTTCACTAATATACAAACATTAACTAATATGCAAAATGTTTGCACAAATTAGTCTGATATACTTTTGACATACAGAAATATTCTGAGATTACAGTAATGCTAAGGGCACTAGCAAGTTTATCATAACACTTATTCATCAACTGATGTAGCATTTATACAATCACTTATCATGATAAGACATTAGCATGCTTACTGTATACTTATCATGATTAAATTAAACAATATATATTACTTACCAGGATCTGCAATATTAGTTACTACAATCATCAAGTAAAAAGTTGATATCTCAAGCATTACTCCCGAGATTATCACCAACAGAGGAAATTGGGGAGAGGGAAAGACAGGGAAGACTGTCTCCTCCTCCCTCCCTACCTCTACCTCCATGTATTACAATTCCTCTTGATATGGTTCCATAGTTAGCAAGTCCCTCTTAGATTCAGTTCAAATGATGTTGGCCAGTAGGACCCATTTTTCAAGACTTTCTATGAAATGAAAGAAGACCAGAGGCAATACCAAAAGACCACACGAACACAACAGCTACCAACCCTACTCCAAACCTGATGGTTTTTCCTAGTGGTTAATAAGATCTTAAAATGGATATAATATAGGTGATTGCTATGAACTATATTAGATCCCCTTCTTTCAGTGGGACCACTAGGTCGACTAACAAGAGCTAACATCTTTCATGCATGCTTGAGTTTAGTTTTTGTAGGGACTGAGGTATGTTGACAAGAGCTTCACCACTTGACTGATCCAGGGTTGCAAATAAAACATTTACGAGGTCAGCATGCCCTCCTTGAAGACTTTCTTGGTGGAGGGATATAATTTTTGTTGCTATGCATTTTGTTATAGAATTAACTGAGAGAAATTTACATAAAAAATCTGTCTATTTAATAGTAGCAATGCACAAATAAGATTTTAAATTAATTACCTCCAATTGTTTCAATACTGATTGATCAGAAATGATGCAGGATGCCAGGGCAACAGAAGCACAAAATTTCTCCAAGATAGAGATTGCTTGAGCATGTTGAGGGGTAATGAGAATTAACTGCAGCATGCGAATTTCATGTTTATGCATCCAATAATCAACATGGAATACAATATGAAACTAAACTAAAATGCCTGACCTCAATGTCATTTAATTTGACCTCAAAGTAATTATAGAGATCTTGAATTTGGAACCCCGTAAAAATATTAGAAGCTGAAATTGAGCTTGAGAACCGTTTTGGGATAGAAGATTGTTCTTCAATAATAGAAGCAACAGAATCCGCATCAAATTTAGAAGTATAAGAAAAGGATTTCAATTTCAGAACCTGCCAAATAAAGTAGATCACAGTTAGATAGGCAGAGTAGACATACTAACACAATCAATAACTCTCTGGCCAGCAGCAGAACAGATATTGTAATAATTTGTTCAGATTTTAGGTGAATTCTATTGTTTCAAGTGCAATTTGTCTACATGAAGGTTTCATAATAATTTGCATTGTATACTCATGCTTTTTGTATGAACATAAGCACCTTTGCTTCCATATGGACAAGGGGCATAGTTTACTCAAATTTCTAAACTTTTTACATGGGAGTTTGAAATCATTAGTTTTCAGTTTACCATTTAATTATTGCCTTTTAGACCCTTTTTCCTTGGTGTTCTTTGTTGTCCAAAAAAATAGCTCCAAACAAAGTCCACACTAACACCCTGCACAAGCACTCCCATGATCACAATAGCTAGCAAATCTCCACAATATCATTCTTGTAGCAGTCATAGTTGTGATGTTAATAATAATTATCCAACAAACAGAAGAGGGCACAACAATCTGCCAAATAATTTTACATAACAGAAAACTAAGCATAGCTACAGAACACAAAAAACCACAGAACATGATGTGCAATAGAACACAATAAAGAGGTGTTACCAATTTATGTTCTTCCTGCGTTGCTTTTCTCCAAGTAACATTAATTATAATATTGATGACATTAACATCCCAACTTAGCTTTTTATGACTTGATAAGATGTATCTGCACATAGAAGACATAAATTATGAGCTTCTACAAGTCAGAAATACAAATGGGACACGAGCATAAGACATGAAAGTGCCAAAGATATCAAAGTTCTTTTTAAGTACTAGCAAGAACCAAAATTCTAATATTCAATTTATTTGATCATACAATAATATCCTGTTTTCCACTACCACGAGTGGTTCTTTATATAGGCACCAAAGCCTAAAGTCCTAAACAATTAGGAATATGAATTTTAAACAGGAAAACCAACAAAGTACAAAATGAAAAGGGATGCTAATGAAGCTAGTTCAGCTACTAAAAAGCAATAAAAGAAGCGAAAGATACTAGAGAGCTTAAAAAATAAAATGAAACCAAGAAATCAAATATTATCAACAACCAACTCCAGAAGTGGAAAAGGAACTTACTCCACTTTTGACAATAAGCGAGTCCTGACATCTTCAATCCCATTTAGTGACAACAGAACCTGCAATAGGATTGATATTGTCAATAATGAAGAAAAAGACTGAGGACCTTCCAATAGCTAAACAAGTGTTTTTACAAATAATGCATCTCCTACGTATATTTGAATTTAATGATCAATAATAAGTTCTTGATCTTCCAAAAAAAACTTATTATAAGTGTGTTGATAAAACAAATAATAAATAAATGCAAGAAATGAAGTAATAAAAAATTGTTAGCAGGTGAACCACTTATTATAAGTGCAATACCCAGCTGCACATGTGTTGATAAAACTAAAGACAAAGATCATTAAAACCTGGAAGGCCCCAACAAAATATTAATAATAAAAAAAGCACCACAAAAGAGCATACAATAGTTGTGACAGAATCACTCACTTAAAGCAAACACAAGAGCCAACAAGCAGGTACAGGACCAAATCTAAAGGGTAAAAACTTACCCTTTCCAGTTGAAATTCAAAGGATTTGAACACAGTACAGAGTTCCCAGAGACTTAGAAACAACTCTAGATCACAAGAAACTTCCAGCAGTTGAAGCATGACCTGCATATGACATGGTTATAAAAAGGATATTGAAAAGTACAAAGAGCCAGGACTAGAATAATACCTTTACTGACAATTCAATATCCCGCTTTGGTGAAATGTCCACTTGAAATCTACATGAAGGAGGTTCATCTTCCCGCACGTTACCATCCGTAAGGGACTAAAAAAAGAATCCAGGTTAGGCTAAATGTTGATGTAGTCTCCTTTACATGTCTTGCAAAACAATGATAAGATGAATTCTTAAAATGGTGTTCATCATCCAACTCAAGAACTGATTAAATTCAAACAAATGATTTTCTGGATATCTTACCTTATAGATAGCACAAAAAAGACAGTTGAAGAGTTAAGGCTACTGCTAATATCAGTAATAAAATAACAGTCCCACTTATGCCCTATTACTTTTCACAAGGACCTCATGAACAAAGCAAATCCATAAAAGAACTCATTGAAAGTATAATAACAAACTAATTTTTGCACATTATGAAACACATTCCAAGGGGTCAAGCTCAAGAATCTCAAACCACTTCTAGACCCAGATAACAAAATTCCATCACTTCCAAGCCCAGATGGCAATCACTACTGTCTAAATAACCTCTTCACTTAAATAATGGATATCACTTCTGCAAAACTACTGGTATTGAAGACTTTGGATACAAACAGCTAACTAGTAGTGCACAAAAAAGAATCTAATAATGGTGTTTAAAAGATAAGTTTTTATTCAAGACTATGAAAAGTTACAAAACATAATACAAATTTTGATTCTTGGTTACTCAACATCATGACCAAGAAATTAAATTCTCTCATTAAGATAATTTGTAAAGCAAAGCAAAATCGGTATCAATGAATGTCTTTATGACAGGTTCACTATGCAATTCTTTACTATGGACTGTTACAAAATAGAAGATAAGATTAATGACCTAGGAAAAGCCTGCATTTGAACTATATCACACAGGCCCATGCTAGTGTTAAAATGCTTCAACTTTAATTGTCAAGAACATAACTAGTTTGCTCATGGAAAATGCACCTTGAATGCAGGTTTCCTGCCTGAGAAACATAGAAACATACCATTCATAATTCAGCTCAACCATGGCCGAGCTCTAAATTAGTTGTGGCAAACTACATTAGATCCTTTTCCTCAATTTCTTTTGTTTAGACTGAACTTTCCACAGTTGTCAATCTAAATTACTTCATCCCACAATATAGACAGTTTACTCTTCCTCTTTTTGGGTGCTGGAATTGCAAACCAATCACTCTCTTGCAAGAGTATATCCACAAGTCTACTAGCCAAGCCATCATAGACTACCTTGAAACAGACAAGCCATTTTTTATCTGGCCCCTTCTATGTTTCCACATATCCATTTCGACAATGCCATCCTATCCACATTCCATGGATGTGATGCTCTTAATTTTCCCAGCACTAACACTAACAATCAAAGAGGATATCTACCCTAATACTTAAATTGACCCTTCAGCTGATTAAAGGCTTTGAAATCCCATAGCATGCTAATCATGCTTTGATATCCTAATCAACGTATCCCTCTTTTTCTATGATGAAACCTAGGTATAGAACTAGCTATCCAAAACTTGTAGTAGCCAGGAAAGACAATGAACTTGGAAACCTAAGTAAACAGGTTATAAGAAGGCATCTTTGCACTCCTATAATTATTTACTTATCCATTATCCTTCCACCATTTTGCAATTAAACTTGCTCTTCCACCAAGTGCACTACCAACATCCAACTCTAACCTTTAAGTTTCCAAAAATTGGTGAAACACACTGTTTGTCAAAGAAGTCAGGGGATTATGGTATCCTCAACAGACAAACAATAGTTTTCAATTGAAACTGATTTAGACAAGATCCACAAGATCATTTATGATGCATCACTGGAACTGAGACAGAGACCTAATATGTTCTCTCAAAACCACTATTTAGAATCACAGTTTAGATGTAGAAAATATGGTTGATTAACAAAGGGGAGAGAACCTCATCAAAACAGAAAGAAGAAAATATTTTCAAAATACACATAGCTTGCAACATGTATAGCTGGGATATAAGAATACAAACCCTTCCTATCTGTAGAATGACTCTCTTGTTACATGGATCAAACATCTCTCCTGATCTAAAGTGGCAAACAACCGTTGCCAACTCTTCCCAAAGCTTGCATTCAATGACTAACTCATTAAAAATCAGGTCAGCAATTTTTTTAGAGTAACTCCTGTAAAAAAAAAAAAAAAAAAGCACAATCAGTGTGATTGAATGTCAATGGATGTAAAAGCAAAAAAAAAAGCAGTGATATCACAAAGAATATACTATTCAGTCAAAAACCATTGATCAAACATTAGCAAACATTGGTAATATTATAGAATTTGACAACACATGACATCCACTGGCAATATAGATAAGTAACAATATGCAAGCAATCATGGACCAGCTTAGAAACCAGACAAGCAGCCCAAAAATATGAAGCTACAGATATAAACCACTCAAAAATACCACAATGGAAGCGTCTCCTTCCAGAATCTGTCTGCATGCATGCAACATTTGAGAAGATTCTAGAAAAGGGCTACAAATATAAAATTATTTTTTTAAAAATAAAATAAGTGACTAATTTGTTAATCTAGAGAGATATGAAAGAACAGTAACCATACTTGCTCTGCAGTGTTGCAGTAATGCAACCTACAGTAAACTTCATTGCACATGTAAACATCTTATAATTTGCATCAACATCACCACTAGATAAAACAGATGGCTGGAACTCCGTTGCTTCATATATATCCTGAAAACAGAAGGAAATTAGATAAATTAAGATCTAGATCTAAATTTTGTTTTACTTTTTTGCTCCAGATTTGAACCATCAACAACTTGACACACTTACCTTTACGACTTCATCAGAAACAACACCAGAGAACTGAGTTGAATCATCGGTTCCACCAGCACCAAGCATGCCTCGGGAGATCCAATTCAACCATCCACGGGACCCGCTTGATGAGCGTTCATCATTTTGTGACTTCTCAATTAAACTATGGGCACCGTTAACTTCCATATTTGAAGATAAAGAGTTCGATAAAACTTCCTGTGGCCAAATAAATAAAACATTATTTTAATTAACTAACTGACTAAAATGTTGCTCATAAAGAGCTCTAGTTGCTTTGAGAAAAAAAAAGAATGCTGCTTTATAGAGCATTTTAAAACAGTCAAAATTATACTCCCACAGCTCCATAATATTTATGGTATGAAAATCAAGAAAAAATTTTATTCATTTTTATGAAATTCAAAGTATAAAAGTTTATAACCAATTTGCAGGAACTAAAAAATCTATAATAAAATGTAAGATATTATTTTTTCTATAATAATAAATGAATTAAAATTTTATCAATTTGTATACCATCTATTATGGGACAAAGGATATTGATAAAGTATAGATTGTAAATGTACCTACTGTCCTACTACTTTAAGAAGCTAAATCTCTCATATGAACACAAACCAAATCCCAAATCCCATGTGCACAAATGCTTAAGCATGGAACCAATCCAAATATATTAATTGATAACACTCTGCAGAGTAATTTCCATAAGTTAAGATAACAAATACCTGGAGCTTAAGTTCAGCCACAGACCTATAACTTAGGATATCATCTATATCAGATTCTTTCTCCATTTGCTCCAAGTCCTGAATAATATATTCATCGATTGCCTGAATGACAAAGTTCAAAACATAAACAAAGCAATAAGAGTTAGATAGCAACCAGCCTTGACCTCGGTTGATAAAAAGGCAAACCTCATAAATAGAGGATAAGATGAGGAAATTATGTTTATGTGGATAAATCATAAACCAGAAAAATTGCCTCAACTTTATTTCACACACATCCTTTTTTTTTTGGAAAGCTTTGATTTATATATCATGCATTTCAAATTACTGGATCTATATCAGATTCTTTCTACATTCACAGGATAAGAATTTTTGTTGGGTGTTTGGAGGATGTGTATCAAAATTTGGAAAACAAAGGTTATAAATCAGATCAGATTTAAATGGGATTTTCATGCATAGCCTAGTTATTTCAACAAATCATACACACATCATCTACCAACAGACTTAATCACATGGAAACAGAATTGGCTGATAGGATTTAAATCTAAAACGAAGTGAGAGTTTATAGAGTGCAAATCAAACTTTGGCTGGATAAAACAAAGTGATGGGAGAGCTAACTAAGATGATCACTGGAGCTTTGCTTGGACTTCCACAATTTTAAGATAACTAAGCATCTTAGCTAGCATGTTTAAGCATCTGTTCTCATAATTCAAACACAACTTTCCAATCCATTCACCCATTGAGCTAAATTATAATATCTAGAGAACTTCAAAGCTACACCATATAGCCTATTTTGGATAATTCATTTGTGTTCATGATAAAGAAACAAGAGAAATCACCTGTTCTCGATGGAGAAACTCTAGTTTAGTCTGGTATAAATTAATATACTTTCGGCGAAAACTCCTGAAATAAGAAATCAAGATAGAGAAAGAAATATTCTCAAAAACTAAATTTTACAGAAGTTACAACAAGCATATTACTGAGGCAAAATGTTAGTGCTTTCCAAAATATTTAAGATAATTAAATATTTGAGCAGAAAGGCACACACATATATTTATAAACTTCAATTCATTCAGTAGATGAAAGAAGAACAGAGAACTAATCAAAGTGGTTTACAAAATAAGGCACAAACTCCTCTTGTCTTCTGCCATTATACACATACATGGGATTTGCTATGAACTGAAGGCTGGCATGTGAGATAGATTGCTTAACTTCAGAATCATTCAGAAAGAAATGTGGGATTTGCTAGTTCATCGTTAGCCAAGGATTTTTTTTTCGTTATCTTTTTTTATGAAAGGGGAAATGAAGTTAAAAGAATTATAAAACAGAGAATAGATTCACATGGAACTTCATTACACCCAGGAAGATTAAACTATGAAGCTCGGAACAAAAGAGTTCCAATCGCTTTGAATTCCTCCCAAAAAAGATACATTACATTACAAGGAAACCAAGAAAAGTAATCTACTCCACAACAGTTTGTCTGAAAAGAGTGATTCGGAAGATTCATAAGTTCCATTCCATCAATGAGGACAAAAAAACAGAGAGTGAGAGAGAGAGATGGGGAGCATTGTATAGTCTCAAAAACAAATATAGACAGCAAGACAAAAGTAATCAGAGGAGGGTATATATTCCCCGCCCTCATGTTCATACCTGGCATCTGGAATTACATAACAGGTTAAATCACGATGGAAAATAAACTTACAGTCTCTGTCCTAAATATCTCCATGAAGTTTTCTTCAACTTCAAGCGAACATCTGCCAGAATGGATTCTTGAGCATAGTGCCACCATAATCTTTGCCATCCATCCTGTTTTCTCGATAGAGGACAACCCCAAGGACGGTAACGTCCATACCTACACCACTCACAAATGTGTCAAATTTACAACCACTTTCAGTTTTTAACATTACAAGTACTTGAAAGTTGTGTCGCAATCTTTCATCAACCTTGTAGAAGAACAAACTGAACAGTGTCACAGCCTTCTTAAAAGCATCCTGATCAAAAAAACTAAATGGAAGGCCATCTATGTCTATAGATATATTGACAGGGATATATTGTGAGGGCAGCAGATAGAAAAGCAAAATAATGGATGCAAGACAGAACTTCAATTTATGTCATTGTAAGCCTTTCCCTTTCTTAAAGAAAGAAAGAAGCACAAAACACACTGCCCTCTTAAAATGGTTACACCATAACTGTAAAGTTAAGACCTAGGGATGCCTCATCACCTTTAACAAAATAGCTAGTGTTAATTTTACAAAGAATTACAATCCAAATAAATTACTTTGCATGCATCATTGACCAAAGGGAAGCTATGAACTAAGCTAAGAAGTTCAGGGACTAAGTGTAAGAATATATTTACAAGAGAAATTGTAAGACCCCTCCAAGGTCCAAAAACCCCTCTATAAAGCCTCAACCAAACTCCTCATCTATAACCTCAGAGGGCCATATTTTCCCTCTTGTTTAAATTTTCCAGTCTAGTTGCATGCGAGATAAAAAAAACTTGGAAATGTTGTGTTAAATAGTTGTGTGTTAAAATCTATCTCACATCACTACAACAAATGGGACCAGGTAAATATGTAAAAAAATTATTAGATTAATTAACACCAGAGGATAAAAAAAACAAGAAAGATACTAAACTTACTTCTCCCGTAAACTGCTCGTGCTTAAGTAATCTGATAAAATCAATATTCGCTGCAACTGAATCTCATTTAAAGACACAGCCTAGGTAAGAAAAAATTAAGAGAAAAACAATACATAAATACAATGATACTCAACACAATATGCACTGTTTACATAAGGGCATGCAGAAAATGGAGATTTTACATCAATGATATATGCCTCAAACTACTAAACCAACCAATTCATTTAGGTCGGCCCTGATTGAATACTGGGGCAAATCACTGTCAAGCTTTCCTGCTCTGTTAACCTGCAGTTCAGAAACAAACTTCAGTAACCTGCAGTTGTTACGACTAAGAATTCTACAAACTTAGTCCATGCTTATTTTTTTCATTCAAGGGGAAAATTGATTTCAATGTACAAGTACATATGCAACTCATATGATAAAAGAACAGATTATTCTGGTAGAAAATGATATCCCCCTTCTATGGCATAAATCATTTTCATGTGTTTAAGGGACAAGATATGAATACATCAACTCCTCATTTTCCCAAAAGATTTCTGAGAGTTTAGGTTAAAAAAGAAAAATTCTTTAAATTTCTACCTTTTTTTAACATTGTGCTCTAAAAAGTGTGTTATAGAAAAGATAATTATTTAATGACATGCATTATGTACGAAGCAAAAAAATCACTTCTAATCAAGCCTTATACCCCAAGTGACACTGATACATTGAGTGGCTGTAATAAGTAGTCAAACTCATTGCCTCCATTTCTTGCACTGCACCAGGATTTGGAGTCCACAGCATCATCCAAACCCATTGAATCAATATCTCCTTTCGATGTGGTACAATAAATTTCCAAGCCTTCAATACTCGCAGTTTTGTTTACTTGGCCACCTACCATCTTCGCACCAAATGATCTGATGTGATAAAAATGATAAACATCAATTGAAAAAAAATGAATAAATGAAAATTTTATTTTAGATGAAAGAAAAACCCAGTATATATGAGAAAATTTCAAAAACTTATTTTTTCAAAGAGAAACACAGAAAGGTGATGAACAAGAAAATCAAGCAAAATACACAAAATCAAGTAAAATACAGATTTCAATAGACAATGACCTCTGAAATCTGCACAAACGCCATGAGAACTATTATAAAATGCTCACAAATTCACATAATAGTTTTCAAACATGTAGAATACAGCCTCATTTCTCAACTTGTAGTTATTCACAGATTCACATAAAAGTAAAAATTATGAGAACTATCATAACTACAAGAACACCAGGAGTTAACCTAAAAAAATTACCCAACCAGATTTTGCTTTACCGTCAAGTTGGAAAACTGCAACCCGAACAAAACCTGTGCCTGGAAAGCATGTTGGAAAAATGAAGAGTTACAACCTGCACTTCAGGTAGAGCCTTTACAATGAAAAAACAACTCGGCACTGTCTAGTTTGATTGGTGATGATAAAAAAGGAAGAAGAAAAGGAATACTCGGCCCTTCTTGCATTAACAAAAATAGCATATGCATGATACAAAGAATAAGGATATCCGTTCACAACATAAGCGAAAGCAATCCAGGGAGCAATAAATGTATCAAAAGAAAACTATTAATTACCAATATGACATAGTACGACAAAAGGTGAAGAGGAACAAGGAAAAGTACAGGTAGATTGTGGATTAAGCTCACCGAGTCAAACTGCCTTTCACGGTATTGGACATGAAAATTTCTAATTGAAAGTTGGATGCTATCAAGAACCTGGAAGCAAAACAAGGAACTCAGAGAATAGCAAATATATTACAATTACATCTTCAATTTTAACTGTTTCATTACATATAAAAAATGAAATCCGATGGGCTACAGTGAGCATAGTAACTAAACAATTTGTGAGCACAATGACCGCATAATCTAACACTCACAACAGCCTGTAATACAGCAATACAAATGTACTCATGACTGTATAAACCCATAAATAGCAGCACAATTAAGATATTTATTATTGTTTCTACAAACATAACATATATTGAAATACAACCCAAAACAAAAGGTTTATTGATTAAAAGCCATAATGGATAACAAGAAGGCAAATGTTACCTTTGCAGTAATATATGAGATAAATGATTTCCCCGCCTGATTATCTACAGGAAAAAAAAATGCCAGGCAAGAATAAGAATCTCCTGAACTAAGCATAAGAAGTCATCTCACAGAAAGAAAATATATCATGAGTCAAAAAAAACCACCAAATCAGATTACACTGTGATATGTGATCAGCCATGCCCTCTCTCACAACCATTAAGTTTTGGAATCTTTAAGTTGTCAAAACAAAACTTTTTCATGGATCAAAATTTCCAGAGAGGAGCATCTTCATGAATAATCAAATGAAAGGGCTTACTCTTGCTGAAACCAAATAAACCACTGATGCTTGAAAGTGGAGTGCAAACAGCTTACCACATATGCGCTTTGACAATTTTGAAAGCTCTGCGGCAGCAAGTTGAGCTTTTTTAGCAGCAAATTCCCGTCTTTCAACTGCGTCCAAATTCCACTATGATAGGCAGGCAGGGGAAAACAAAGTAGCAAACATTACATATTTGGCGCATGTATGCATATAACTCCAAAGCAAAAGATTTATAATTTATTTCATTCTACTTTTCTTATAATCAAAACTGCAAGCTCATAAAAAACACAAACATTGTCTAAAAAAAAACCCAAGATTCATAACTACCTCCTGATCTTCCCGTTGGGACAAGCAAATGAAAACGTCTTCTACAGCAATAATAATGGGGTGATCCCACCCAATCTTTTTCCACGAAAGCTTAATGCTTAACCTCCCAACCCGACCTAAACAAAACAAAAACGAAGATTACAGGCGAAAAAAACAAGTTCCATCAAAATCAAATAATAAATTCATCATACCTTGCTTAATCGAAAAGGGTAACCGGAGATAATCGAAAGCTTCCGGAATCAAATCCACATTCTCCAATAACACCTCCTCTGGATTATTAATTATTCATCAAAAACACAAATTATCATAAAAAAACTGCACCTAAACCCTAAGCCATAAACCCTATGCAAAGACTTTTTATTACAATAATACCCTTTAGGCATCATCAATTTCTATAATAATACATAGATAAATAAATAAATAAATAAGCATAAAAATTACCGTTCCAGAGGCTGAGCTTGAGCTGTTCTTTTTGGATATTTTTAAAGTAACGGCCTAGATAACCGACCAGAACGCGATGGACCAGTCCTTCAAACATTCTCTTCTTTAATTGAACTTTATTTATAATCAACTAATGAAAAAAAACAATCGCTTCTTTGATTTCACTGCAATACAAAGACAGATGGAGAGAAATCAGAATTTGAAATGAGGAGAGAATTTTAATTTATTAACAGACTAAAAAAGAAACCCTAGCTAACAACCATAAAAATATCAAAATTTAAAAAAAAAAATCGACAACGATCAGATTTTGAGATTGGAAAAGGAAGAAGAAATTGAAGATGCAATTACGATGAAGAAATGAATTGAAAGGGAGAAGAGGGGTATTTTAAGCAGTACTTGACCAGTGATAGAGAGGGAGAGATGGTAGATGGTGTGAGCTCTGTGGATTGCAGAAAATGAAAGGGAACGGTTCTTTGTTTTCTCGTGGATCGGGCGGGTGGGTCTAATGGTGCCCACCCGAAATGTAAAAGGGCCTTGGGCTTGATCTTGAGCTTGACAAATCGGTGCGGGCCGTTGGGTCAGAGCTAGCGGCTTATTGGTCTTCTCCTCCTAAAATTCATTAACTATAATAATTGTTAGATATGATAGTTTTAATTAACATATTATTTTGTTTTTTAAAAATAATTGTAAAACTCGATCTGAAAATCTATCTATGATGAGATTCAGGTCACGGAGGGTTGATTCCCAAAAAAAATTAAAGAAATTAAATTTAAAAAAAAAACAAACAAAATCCAAGGATGGCCACCAGCAGAAATTCCAAATGTCAAGCCTCTTAATGATTCATTGCCAGACTCGTCTGCCCCAGTAGATGGATACCGTGTTGTTAGAGGAAGATAGCTATGCTGTGGAGGGAGCTTTGAGCAAGGTTGAGGATGAGGTCAAGACTCTTGAAGATGAGAAATTTGCATTATTAGACCAACTTGTTTTTTAGAAGGGCCTGATTGGTCCTTCAGAAGCGCAGCCCAGTGGGTAGTAGTTCCGTTTGCTGGTACACCATTGATAGATGCCCTTGTGCATTATCATCAGTGCATGGTCTCCAAGCTCAGTGCCAAGGTTTGTTCTTCTACTTTTCTTGTCACAAGGGGTGATTAATTTTCCAATGGCTGATGTTGAAAGACTGTCATATAATTAGAAATGAAAGAGGAAACAAGAATGAATTAGATGATATCCTATACTGGTGTGATTAGCTTATCCAATGATAATGGTTTCTGATTTCTTTGATGATTATAACCAAGTCAGTGTTTGGATTTGATAAGGCAATTTGAATGGCTAGCAG
>Ga0307511_10002889_pt1 | contig 17812 bp, 21 predicted proteins | sample 13_EM_MG_FD_200266 | JGI IMG/M metagenome (GOLD analysis project Ga0307511, IMG submission 200266) | Populus trichocarpa ectomycorrhiza microbial communities from riparian zone in the Pacific Northwest, United States - 13_EM | ecosystem: Host-associated > Plants > Roots > Unclassified | place... | reverse complement strand
GGGCCCGGTAGATTAAGAACTTGGGAAGTTACACAGGGGTTAATGAATCTTGGTATAATAGCCCGTTAGAAACAACAAAACCGATAGCCGAGTAAAATACGGCAGATATAGATTTAAAAGAAAAAGAAAAAGAAAGAAAGAAAAAGCGGAAAGAAGGCCCAGAAGCAATTGTAAATGTAGGATGACAAGGAATGGGAGAGAGAATGTGGGCCCCAAGATCGAGGGGACTTAATTTATATGTATACGATGTAATGTGCATGCATGTACCCGTAATCATATGTATCCTGGATACTCAGGGTGCGTGACAAAAAGCAAATAAGACGTTTTGGGTTTCGATGTATTAGATGAGTCGCACAAGATGGAATTAAGAGAAAGGAAATGCTGTAGACAGTGACCATTGTGTGACAAGATTGAAAGAAAATTAGAAATAAGAAAAAATGTACAAAACTAAGCTACCCTATGTGCATATACTTCAACAGAAATATTTTTGCCAAATCATAACGGAGAAAAAAGAGGAAAAGTGATAGGTAGAAAATTGGCAACATATACAAGAAGTTGAAGCGAGGAGTAGATTAACTAGCATACGCCGATATCAGGAACACCAACCATTCGTGTACATACCCTCAAAAGTGCCAGGTATCAAGGAAAAAATAAAACAATTGCACAATCATTGCCACCCCTACCAAACGTCCGTGTATCCAATCCATTAAAAACGGCCTCGGCGCTGAAGATAGTCACCTAACAACCCGTCCAGGCGCTACATAAACCTATTAGCAAAAGAAGGGCCTGTGGGCAGTATATGCTTGAGTGAAACTTACATTCGTCAAATCTTGTAATTTGGCATTTGCATCCTGGAATAGTGGTACAATATCAGGGTGATCGTTTCGAGCGTTAATGCCGGAGCGGTCCTGAACCAGTACCAAAAAATCCCTCACGTCGCTGCTGTCTTCGAAGAATGTTTTCAGCGACGAGTCGGACCAAGTGGCGGTTTGAACTGATGGTACATCAGTAGTCGCCTCAAACGTCTCATTTGTGGCCTCCACTGGCGAAGCATGCTCCTCGCTCTCGTTATCCGCCATTAGAGGAGGGGGTGGGTCATCCACCGGCGTGAATGCGTCTGGAGATTCTGAGAATGGTCGATCAAACGAAGTGACAGAGGATTCTGACGGAGATGTAATGTTCTCTCGTGGAGATTGGAGCTTTGGAGAGTCATGATTTGTATCCACTTTGATTCCATTTACCTTGCCAATTATTGCTGGGGAATTGGGTGACGAGGGCGATGACAACTTTTCAGTCGGGGTGTTCTCAAATGATGTGTCTGACGCAGAACGAAGCTCTTCTTTAATTATATCGCCAATCGTTTGAGCAACTGTGCCCCTGTCCGGAGGCTTCACCATATCATGACTGGTATCGATGGACAACTTCCTATCAACACTTCTGTCGGTAATTGGCGACTCGGTAATTGGCGACTCGGGCTCCACCTTGCGTATAGTAGCACCCCCTGGCTGTAGTTGTAGAGGAATTTGGCGGACTGGCTCTGGTTTTGGCTCTTGTTTTGGCTCTTTCCGAGGCTCCTGTCGAGGCTCTGGACGGATAATAGGCTTTGCTTGATCCCTTCTGGGTTCCACTTTACGAGATTCGGCAGCTTGCTGTCGTTCAGTGGAATCCTGTGAGTCCCTCCCCTCAAGTGAGCTCTTCTCCGCATTACCGAGAACATCGTCCACTTCATCAGCATGCTTGCCTTTCCTGGAGCGTTTCTTGAAGAAACCTCCAAGGACGCTAGTGCCCTTCTTCCCTTTTCCACCCTTGGGAGGAGGTGATACAAGCTCTTCTCGTATCCTCTGGACTCTCTCCCGCTCGCTCGTGGACCGTTTCTATCAAGAAAATCAGCAATGCCGGGAACAATACTGCCAGAAGAGGGGTTATACATCTTTTCCGGCCTGTGCAAGGGGAGTAGCACCCAAGCTACTGTCATCTTGCGCTACTCTTGGTGTTAGTGTGATCTTCTTGGTTTCAATCATATCGGCATTGCTCAGAGCGGTATCGATGTCCTTCAAGGAGCTAGTACTATTTTTCTGTAGCCTGTTATCCCCGGCCTCTGTAATAGGATTATAATCAGCAAATCTATAGAGTAGCCCAAATTCCATACAGATGGACATACCAGGTGTTTCCAGTGGTGATGCCTTTGCGGTATCAGTAGAACGGCTTGTTTGGAGTGGTTCCACAATAGTGATTTCATCTTCCTCTTCCGCTGGTTGTTCAACCTCCTCAGGCTCTTCAGTCACACCACTCTCAGGCTCCTCACCTCCGGAGCCTTCATCTTCTGATGGTGGAGTATATTCGAAGTATTGGACTGGTGCAAATGCTACGGATTTGGCGCCTCTACGGCGCAAAGCATTGCGAATAGGATTTTGCGATTTAACCGGAGCGTCGTGGAGCATAGCAGCAGAGAGCTATGTCTATATTAGCCATCGATCATGGTTTAGGGAAATGATGAGCTTACATCCACATTGCGATGTTTGTTTAACCTTGCAAGTCTTTCAGACGGGGTCTCAATATGCTCTGCAGGTAGATAGCCTAGAAATGACGGATTTTCAGTTCTATTATTCCAGGAAGGGTCTTGCTTAGTCGTTTTCGTACCTATGGATTGATCCTTCACGATCCTGACAAGCCACCAATAGGAATTGGAGTCATCCAGAAGTACCATCGTCTCCCCTTTTACTGCATTGGCTTGCCCCTCCACTGTGGCAACGAAGGTATGCAAGGCATAAACAAATTCAAAGTCGATATCTTCTGTACTTGCACAAAGATAAACACATCAGCTTTGTCATCATTTTCAAGATACTGGTGGTTGTTGCGCTTTGAGCTGCCAAACCCACCGTCGTCAATACTAGGACTAGAGCTGACTCTTTCATCGAACTGGTCGTCGGTTTCTGCCTCAGCCGCCTGGGCCTCTCTCCCCGATCGTATCAAATCCCCAGGTGTACCGCCCACCCCAATGGCCCCCGCCTCGTTTACATGCATGTCTGTCAAATCCGCGTTAAGACCCCGGTTCATATTGAGTTGCGCCTGAGCCTGCTCTTCGGCAACATTCCGCATAGTGGTTGCTTGTGACTGACCAACGCCCAGCGCCCCACCCCCTTGCGCCCCCCCGCGGCTTTGGAGATCTAGAGTGTCTATTTCGTGGACTTCAAGTCAGTGCACTGGTCGAAACAACTCCCGATCGGAAGGTTGGAATAGGAGAACGAGTGTGAGGTTAAAAAACCTTACCATTGCGTACAACTGGCGGCCGCGGCATAGTATCGCCAGTGGCAGAATAGAATAAGAGCAGCAGTAATCAAGAACACGGAAGCGCTGAAAAATCGGTCAGTCAGAAGTGGAACGATGGATTGCAACGGCAACCGCTGGCCGAATCGGATGCGCAAAAAGAAGGTGACAAGAATGGAACAATGACCGTCTGGGCCAGTAACGACAAAACCAAGCTGCTGAGGAGAGGGAATGAGAGCTAGGCCCCAGACCGTGTGTGCCTATGGTCGATATGAGATGCGTGACGCTCGAGCTCGGCCTAGGGCTGCACTTATTTGACGGGCGGCAGAACTGTTGGGGTTGACGATGGAGATGTAATTTCACAGCGGTCGCTAGACAGTTCAGGGGAGGGTTGCTTCTCCCCATAGGTACAGTACAATGGAGAGTTAACTTTGGCACAGGGGTCAGTGATGTTTCGCGAACCACAACGTGAGATATTGAGAGGTTTCTAGACCCAGCTACAGGCACTCCAGTCCTGGTACACAAGTACAGTATGTAAAGTACATTCGACGTGCAACAACAATACGTTAACTCCAGCGCGATGTTGATTCTATCCTCTGAACTACACAATGCTGTGTCGGCGTGGTTTCATGTCAATTGAACCAATCCAATGGCACCTGGATGAAGGCTGCGCGCTTACCGCGAACGCTGTAGGTTCCGGGATAGCTTATCTAAGCTCACAGGGTTTACCACGCCTCCAGATGGTTCAATCGCAACCAGACGAGATTCAATCTACAAATCTACAAGATCTGCATGCTCCCCTTCAGATTCACCACTGCTTGGCTGCTGAACGGAGCTTGAGAGGAACAGAATGTATTCAATTGCTTTTACCTGCCTTGCTGCAATAGGTAGAGCCAGGGCCACAATGTTGCATGCAACTAAAAGATATGTGGCTGTGAGGAGTATGTATATGCGATAAGAGAGGCTGTGGATACGAGGTGAGTTACAGGTTTGATTTCTAGGTGACAGCGCTGAAAGAGACAAACAAAAAGCAAACATCCCAGTCAATTAGGTACTCCATATTCGACGGCAATTGCAGAAGCAGAAGCAGAGATCGACCGACGGGGTGTGTGATGTGATGGACATGTACGAGATTAAGCTCAGCTCGCCTGGGAAGGCCATGTTTGCTTGCAATGAAACATGCTTGGGGTGATCCGGAAGATTACGGATATAAAGATAGCTCCGTTATTACCACAGGAGAGGATTGGGTGTTTTTCTTGCTTGTCTGGTTGGCCTTTCCCGCGATGATATGCGATGATAAGTCTGGTTGGCACATGCAATGATTACCTGGGCGATGCCCACGAGGCTAACGCCCCAGTCAAGCTGCAGATTAGCTACCTACCGCTGGTCTAATGGGTACGGCTTGGCTTTCCCGAGCAGTCTTTCGAGGGGCCACTGAAGGAGTGTACATGATGCTCCGTACTATCATTATTTGCTGATTGGCTGGTAACTCTCCTTGTGTGACAGTAACTGGACCAATTCTTTGGATGACCACGCATCATACATACACGCGCCCGCATATATATTACTGTGCGTTCTTGTGCTCTCTAGAGCTGACCCAATATCAAATATCGTTGTGTACAGAAAATTGGAAACCTATTGACCTATTCGTGTAAATTACTCCAGCCGTGCAAGCCCATGTAAGAAACACCAAAGGGGGAAAAGAACCAGAAAAAATGTTGACTTGATGCCCCTCCAAAAACGCCTAGCCAAAACCAAAAGGTATCAAAAAGAAGAGATTATCATACAAAGAAAAGAAATAGTTGAAGAAAATAAAGGTGTATGAATAAAATTAGGGACAGTGACAGATGGGGTTATATCGGTATGCCTTCATAAACTGGTGGAGATTCACGAGGCTCGGCAGCATCCCCGATAAAAATTTGGTATTTTGGGGGGCCAGGTGGAATGTTGTCGTAGAGGGGGGGCTGCTCTTCGTCCCAGCTGATCCCCAGACCCGCACGAGCAGAGACGTGGAGAAGGAACTGCATGCGTAGAATACGAGCTGCGCCGGTTTGTGCAATTTGCCGGTTTGAAGTCCCCTTAGGACACTATATCCAATTAGAATGCGTAACCGCAACGGACTTCTCCAGATTACACTTACATGTTCTTCAGCTACAACCATCTCCACAACAAGATTGTGGCTTACTTTGATTCCACAAGGGGACTCAATGTCACAAGCTGCATTCATGTGGGCCGGCATCCCAACCATAACCTCCATTTCGATCCGCCCACTGTTGCTATAATCAGCTTTCCAGCCGCTCTTCAGCTCTCCAGACCCAACAGTGCATACATCTTCATGCAAGATGCCCTTGCCATCCCCACAAAGTTTGCCGTGATGATGTGGACAGCTAGGAGAAACAATTTTGGAGTTCTCATCAATCCTCCACGTCATTTTTCTCAGCCTCCACCGCGTTTCCTTCTCAGGAGACATTACACCATCAAGACGGATGCCCAATTGAAAGTCACCATCGGGGTGAACGATATGTGGAAGGTTGACATGAGCTGATAGATTTGTAGGGGGGAATATGCGAACGGAGTGTCGTTCAGGGCCCGGAAGTATAGCTCGAGATATTTGAACTTCCCTGCTGAACCTGATCTCATCCCCCTGAGCGGAAAGAGCTACTGCCTTCAAAAAGTAGCGTATCCGTCCCAATGCATTAGAATTGGTTGCGGGGAGGTTGCCGGGTATGATGTAGCTGAATGGGTATGAGCTGATGCCTTGCGTCAAGGTTACCGGTTCACTGATGATCGTCCAAGTATGGATATCCTCCGTTCTTGTCGTACAATTTGAACAGTGGGCAGCAACTGGCCTGCGTGTAAGAACTTCCGCTTGGAGAGCTACTTTGAAAGATTCCACCCGTAATGACTGCGGATGGATGCCAAGATGCATCAAACCAGATATCAGAGCTCCCGTTGAGTCTTTTGGGTGCCCGTAGCAAACAAGAGGCGGTGACTCCAGTGTCATGCTCACTGTAGCAGGATTTCCCATAGTTGATGACCTAGAAGGGATGGATTTTGGCCGGTAGTGGTCACTGCTAAACCGTTTTGCTAACGAGGCAGTAGGTAAAGATGTTGACCCCACAGAGGATGTCGAGCTCGCAGGCGAGTTATAACCAAAAGGAAGGTATATCCGCCCTGGCATCTTTGAATGTTCAAAACCGTACCTTAGGGGCCTGAGATCTGAGATCGATTGCTACTTCGAGGTCGAGTTATTCCACTGGTGAATTTCTGTTACCCTTTCCTTTCTCCGAGCAGCCTCCACCGTAGATTGAGTTCAGTGTCAGGCTTCAAAGGTAAGAATGACACCGGGTACAAGTAGCCAGCCGAAAGCTTATAATTAGAGGATATAAAGCCGGGACCAACATCGCGATAACCGCAGCCGGCATAGGGACTTATATAACAAAGGGTGATGAATTTGAATGGCCTAAAGCATTCAGGTGTATAGTAGCTAGCGGCATAATACGAAAGTAGTGAAAACGGAGCTCTGTACCAGTGGTTCTGCCCTGTGCCGGCTATTGCAGCATTCTGACTTCGTGATTCTCCTTTGTAGCAAGGACTTTCCTAGGATCATATTCTTATTACGTTATGTTGCGCAGGGAGCTGCCTCCCAAGTGGTCCGATGTGCATAACGCACAGCATCCCATTTTCGATCAATTCTGCCCGTCACCAGACTTTGTGCTGCAATGGGGCCTTGCCACTGACACCCAAGGTAAGTAAGTCGACGCCTGTATGCGCAATTGGTGGTGGAACACCTGTGGAAAAAAGTTTTTCACGTGCCTGGTCAGCTGGTGGCGACTGGGTTGGAGCCGGTAGTCTAGTGGAAGGAGCTCTACTGTAATTTACTTCAAAACCCGGCCTCTTCAATGAAGCACACAATACTCACAGCCTGCCCAGCGGCTGGCCAGCGGCTGGCCCGACTATTTACAACTGTAGCCAGCCTCGCCTACGGTCTATAGACACCTGAGATTACAGTTTTGGCATCAAAACAGCGAGAAGGTGTAAAAACTGGACGCTGGTAGGTCACTGCTAATAATACTCAATTCACTACTGGGATTGCGATCATATTAGCTAATATTTCGTCAGGAATACATAGTAACCTGTTCCATCAGACATGAGCTGATCTGCTATTGCAGTAGCTCATGCGCGCCACGGCAGAGGGCCCGACCCACCACAAAATGCGGGGTGCAGCTGGGGACATGATGGGAATTACCCAGTGGCTGGAGTAGGAGGAATGGTACTATAGGAACTTAAAAACAGGATTTAGGAGTTTTTTGTGAGGCTCTTGAGTTCGAGTTTCTACGCACCTAAAGGAACCGCAGGCCAAGTTTGTGTTCCTCAACCTCGTGTACCTAGGTATTAGAATTGCTTTTCTTCTCCGCGGAGGATATTTCCAGTGCTAATTGAGCACCTACGTAATTTCAGGGTCGCCAGGGCTGTTCAAGCGACCCAGCCTGTTGGGATGTTGGCTACCACACCAGAATTACGTAAATTCGTCATGGACGCCTTCCAGACCTGGCTAGACTCCAACACTCGAGTAATGCCTCTCTATTCAGGGCGCCCTTGGGAGGGTGGCTCTTCTGGTATACAGGCAAGCCCCAAGGTTTGACGATTTTGGAGCTCCACAGGCATGTATCACGACGTCTTAGGCTAGGCAGCTGTGTGTCGTCCAATTGCATGCCCGCCAGACTCAGGGCCATCAATAGGAGAATTTTGAGGATCCTTGTTTGTACCTACTCGCTAGCGTCCTTTCAAAGCCTCACGTCAACATCCGCCGAGCTTGACCAAATGTCGCGTGGTTGAAGCCTGATCAGGTTTAAGGGTGTGGATCAGGCTTGGTGTAACCAACCGACGCCTTTCCCACCTAGCCTGGTTTTAGCGGATAGCTCGGGTCAATATGGTAGTCGGCGACTTACTTGGAGGAGCCGGCCTACAGGAGAAGGGCGTTCTCGATCTTCCGGGGTCCCAGATCAAATGTACAGTTAGAATTTCTTTACCCATATCCATGTTCATAACGTGGGGAAAAATGGAAGAAGCATAGTCCCACCTATTTGGGTGCCATACCAGATGCTTCGAATTTTGCGAACGGCCTTGAAAAAACAGACAGGAAAAGCAAAACTCGACCGTTGAAATAGTGGAGATCTAGATGCATATCGATCAAAGAGTGCCGGGGTATGAATGTTTGACGGATTACTTAGTCTGTTTTGCAAACTAATTCAGGTGAGTGGTCTTTCTTTTCCTTCAATATCAGAGCACATGGAAGCTATCCCTACTTGGGCAGTCACTTCCCTATCTGGAAAAAAATCGCCTGATTGGCGCCCAGTGGAAAAGTACATGTAGTCCTAGGAGAGCGGCTTGTGCCAACCAGACTAAAGTACATGTTACTTGTGGACGGGCAGATTAGGTACCAATAGTGTATAGGCTTCTATTATCAGAATAAGACTATCAATTACCAGCAGTTCAAAGGACACTCGGGCTTCTTGCTAGAGCACTCTTATCTCAGGCCCAGAGGCAACGCTCTATGACTCACGAAGAACAGCTCAAAGTGATCAACCTGGGCCCTTCCTAGTGGGCCAACCAGACTACATCCGAGTGGGTACCACCAGCCGATGGGGCGTAAAACATATACTTAAGTGCTTCTTAGGGGCCTTGCCCTCCTGGCTTTGATAGGGGGCTGTTAGCTCGGAAACATCTGTAGCTGCTACGGGCCATCAATGGGTACTCATACCAATAGAGGCACCGATTGCAAGGTGAACCCTTGACTCTTCGTTCTTCATCTGTATCTCCCAATCATCTAGTGTAACCAGGCTATATTCCTCCCCTAACCACCTAACCTTACGAGTAGATATAGCCGGGCCTGTCTGGTTGCACGGGGTCTGGGCAGGAAGTTCCAATATATTTGAGAGGTTTAGGTTATGCAGATAGGAGAGGGGTTTTTCTGAGGGTATCACCCTTTTGAGGATGGGTATTTGCCATAAGACATATTGACCTCACAACTTTAGAGTGTCACAGGTCTGCTCGCCACCTCCGCACTAATATGCTAGCTATATGGGAATGTTATAAGAAAATCCCCCTCTTTATTATTCACAGTGCCGAGACCGCATAACGCTAGATTAGTCAAAATTCGGAGCGGTTGACTCTCTCTTTAGTCTCGATCATAGGGTTGTAGGTAACATATATACGATCCAGACCTCCCGGGCTTCCGGGGGCTCATCATGGTCCGACACTGGACTCACATATGAGTAATGAATACAATCAATATATACGATCCAGATTACCCTGAGACTGTGGTCACGGGATTATCAGTGGCGGTAAACGCTGAAGGCTTTGTGGCACGGACTGCAGAAGCACATCACTAAGCTACTTGAGAAAATAGGACAGTGTCCGCAGCCAGACTAACATGTCCTATCTCTCGTAATAGCGGTACGAGGGCAGTCACTTCTGGCAGACTACCAAATGGCGAAGGTGGTGTTTATAGTGGCACTCCGACCTGAAAAGCCCGAGATCACCATCACCACCAACGAAACATCACCAACCAAAGCCATTTCATACGGGGCTAGAAGATGGGCTCATGAGTCTGTGCTGCACAAAAGTTTCCATAATAAAGCTCTCAGAGTTTAATACCAAGCCTTTGTGCGAGTTGGTGGCAGACGTCCTAGATTTTTTCCTATGAGTAAACCTCCATGAAGTTAGGCCCAGTCGAGACCAGGACAGGCAAGAAAACTACTATCAATGTAACAGCTGTACAGTGTCACTAAAATTTGAAGCTGTTGATCGAGGGTGGTCATCAAAGGGATTCGATTTGATGATGAATGTGAATTGGGCTAGGCTGGTCAAGAGTTGGATATATACTTGTACTACTTTGCTTTTGTCTAACCTAATAGACTTTGCCCATACTCCGTACAGGGGGACAACCCAAACTCACTGGCACTACCCCACTCCTACATAGATCCAAGCACAAAGCCTATTTCACCACCTCAGAATTTCCGACTGTTTCCTCTTTCCCTTCCTCCAGGCCTCCAACCCCATTCTCCAATTCACGAGTCCTCTCTTCGCTCGCCCACTCTGGCTTCTCCGTCTCGAACGCCCACCCCCCCTCTACACACTGATACCTCTTAGCATGCAAATAAATCCCCAACTCATGCTCCCCCGGGTCACTATACAACGGTGCCTCACAAACACTACACACTTCCCCCGTCATCCTCTCCGCCTTTCGACTATTATAATCCTCTAGCATATCATCATAATAATCCAACGCCGCCGCAACTTCATCCTTCCCCATCCTACTCAATCTCGCAATAATATCCTCATCCTCCCCTGCCCCCCCCCTGCCTAAATCGATAGTGAAGACTTTGCCATTACTGTATATCGGGTCATTTGTAATGGGGTGTCCTAGCCATTGGAGGTGAACTCGGATTTGGTGGGTACGCCCGGTGAGGGGGAGACATTCTACAATCGAGTAAGATCTGGAAGAGTGTGTGGGGTGTAGGTGGTAGGAAAGACGGCGGAATATTGTTCGAGCGGATTTCCCGTTTGCGCGGACTCGGTTTAACCCAAGCTTAGGGGAGATGGAGAGGATGGGCTCGGTACACAGGATCTCCCCGTCTGGGAAACGGCCCATGACGCGCGCGAGGTAGGTTTTTTTGATGGTGCGGGTTTTAAGTTGGCACATCATTTCGTCGGCGGCTTTGGGCGTTTTGGCGATGAACATGAGCCCGGAGGTGAGCCGGTCGAGTCGGTTGCAGGCTGTGTGAGGGAATTTATGTTAGCCCTGGTGCCTCTACAGCTTCTCGACAACCTGAGACTTACGTAGAGGGTTAAATCCATTTCTTTCCGCTCGCATGACCTCTACTACACTGTTGAAGTTATATCTTCCCGCGGGGTGAACTGGCATCCCTGAGGGCTTGTTTATGACTATCAAACTATCATCCTCATGGACGATTCCTATAGGTTTCTCGGTGACAGGTGGTTCATGCCGGTGTAGCGTGTGCGAGATGATATCCCCATTCTTAATGATCGTATCAAGCGTTGATCGTTCCGTGCCATTAATCGTCACCGAACCTGCCGCAATAGCTTTCCTCTACCCCCGATTAGCACTTTTCTCACAAAATTGAAGCTATGCGAAGAGAGGGGGAACAAACATAGTATTCCTCCGGTCTATCCCTAAACTCCTCCAAAAAGATATCAATCAACGTCTTCCCTCTCCACCTCTCCTTACAAAATGTATTATACGTATAATTATACGGCACCACCCTCCTCAGCCCATCTTCGAAGTAATACTCGGGCTTATACACTGGCCTTAATTGATCCATCAACTCCCGACTCGGCTGCTGCTTCCTCACTTTTTTATGTTTCCATAACTCCACCGGTAGCGTGTCACCCTTCTTCCTCCTCCCTGCTGGTGGTGGGGTTGGCGGGGGAGGCGATTCTGCATCCGCGACAACCACTGGGTCAAGCAATAATCCCCCATTCGACAAATTCCCCAGAGCCACAAAGTCGCCAATCTCGGCTACAGGCGAGGCCGTAGTATTGGGTGGGTGGAGGATTTCATCTTCGGTAGGAAGCCCTTGCGGCTCCGTGGGTGTGTCCTCACGAGCGACAAGTACAGACATGGCGAATTGAGATCTGACTCTTGAATTTGAGAAATTGCGCGGTGGTGTGGGATTGGAGATATAGCCCGGATATGCTTTTGTCGTATCGTGTGTTGCCCGGGAAGCGTTGCGGATAAGTGAATTGAGATAGAACCTCATCCGGAGGTCAATGGGAAGATTGAAGCTTTTATGGAAAATTCCCTGCATAGAACATCAAATGTCACGTGGCATGTAGAATGTCGCGTTACCCTGAATCAACCGTGTAAGATGATAGGTACAACAGCCTATAACCTAACCCGCATTCAAATCGAGGACAACCAAAAGTATTTAATAGTTGCGCCCTACTTCCTGTGATTCTAGTCCTATGCCCTAATCCATTTTACTATAATCTGGTGATTGCCCCTTCTTGATTATAAGACCGTCCCCTTCATTCAAACATTCGCGATGCAAGGTATCTTACAATGAACATGCCCGCCAATTATCTAAATCTACATAGTAGCAAAAAGCACCCTCCACCCTCCACCAACGCCAGATACCAGGCCCTACCAAGAGACTTTAATATAACCAAATCCCAATTAATAATCCCATTCCCTCCATGCAAAAAGCTACGAAAAGTAAACCCCACAGCCAGCAAATTGTAGAAAACAGGTATCGCTAGGGTGGCAGAAGACAGAAGCAAGATCGATTGCGACAGCGAAAACGATAGCCACATGTGCTACCGCATACCCACTAGTTAACCAAGATACCATGCCCCCACGAGGGCATATTTCGTCACCTATTGTAACCGACAACCCCTCCTCGGGGCATTATATTCATGTTGCTTTCTCGGCCCACCCACATGCCCATCTCCTCCCCTCATCCTCCCCACAATCCCTCAACTGCTCTGCCTCAACTCCCCCATCGTCATCCCTCCAACACCTCGCCTGGTAATCGTCGCTAATAGTCACCAAGTCCCCATTCACACTCCAAGCTACGTCCGTAACCTCCTTCTCATGCCCCCTCACCAATCCCACCCCCTTCCCTACCTTCAAATGCTGCGCAACAGGTAAACCACCTCTTCTAGATGGTGTAGCGGGAGCAGAAGGAGCAGGCACTGAATCTTCTGGGTGCCTCATACCATGCCGGTACGAGGTCTGGTCAAGGTACCGTTCATCCGTAGGGAAGAGTACTGCAAGGCCATCACTACTTCCCGTAGCTAGAAGGCGGCCATCACGACTGACACTTGATTTGACGTAGAATGTGCTAGCGTGAAGGCGTGGGTGCGAGTAAGCGTGGATGGGGCCGTGTGAGATGTTAGTAGTAGAGTAGGCGTATACAACAGAATCTCTGCACATTGCGTACATGCGTGCACCATCGGGAGAAAGGGACAGGCAGTTGAGTCCAAAAGGGCGGTGCTTTGGCGGCTGATGGTGTGGTGGCGTGGCCGTGGATTCAACAGCAGCGGGGACTTTGCGTTTTGTCTGGATGGAGCGAATGTCCCAGATTTTGATGCATCTGTAAAAGCGTAGATATTAGCAAGTTGTTAAAGGATGCTCAAGTTCAGGGTAATTAGCTGAGACATACGAGTTGGCCTCGGACGCCGTGGCGATGGAATTATCTCTGTTTATCAACCACACCGCAGCTGTCACACTGACATCGGTTCTAGGTGTTACACCCTTCTTCAGCGCGGTGTCTGCATGCGCCTGTAGAATGCTATTCACAGGTTTGTGCTCCGTGACACCTTTCCCTAAACTAGATACCGACCCAACGCATCTCAAATCCCAAATATGGATGTTGCCATCCCGCGAGCAGGTCGTCAGAACAGACGGGTTACGTGGGTTGAAAGCGACTTGTTTGACACTACTGCGGTGACCCATGAGCACATCTGTAGGTTGCTGTGATATAACATCGAACACCCGTGCTGTTTGGTCACCGGAAGCAGTAGCCTGTAGAATTTACGTGCATAATCAATAAGAGCAATTCCTCAAGTATTGTTGAAGTGAATTCTTACCAGTTTGTGATCATCAGGGGACCAGGATATGTCGAAAACTGCATTGTCGTGGCACGCTATGCCAAGATATGTCGTGCTAAAGCCGGGTGCCAAATCCTTCTCAGTCTCGATCAATCGTACAAAACCAGTTTCATCGCCCACTCCGACGAGCGAATTTTCTGTTACCCTCAACCGTCAATGACATCATTCAAACAGAAGGTGAAAGGGGGGGGGGAACCTACGATGACAAGCTTTTGCCGTAAATGGCAAGCACGGGTGTCGGTCTTGAGAGCTTATCTTGTGGGTATTCTCTGGCCTTGAATGGAAGCCTTCCACCTCATACCTCCAATCTAAGAATCTGGTCAGCATTTAAGCCCATATAATGCAGATCCCATGCAAAGCTAACCAGCACAATGATGTGGTCTAGTGGACCTCATTCCTGTCATACCCCCAGCCCCTAACATCCTCATCAAGACCCTATTCCTGCCTGTAGGCCTTATCCTGTTTGGCCTTTCTTTCACCGCTTGCTCCTCCTCTTCCTTCACCTCATCAAAAATATCCCCAGAACCCTCCCCAGCCTTTGCTTTTACCTTCCCACTTCCAGGAAATAACTTCTTCCCCTTCACTGCTCCCGCCCCCGACATTGGTGCGAACAAAACCTCCCTTCCCGACTCATTCTTCTCTTCTGATGCCGGAAATAATACCCTTCTCGCCTTCTTCGAAGCCCGATTGCTAGGCGAGTCTTCTGGGCTCAAGAGATGAACATTTTTCGCAAACACCACGGACCCAGCCGGCGTGGGCGTTCCAACCAAACCCGAGACATTTCTTGTCGAACTTGTACTTGAAACCTCCCCTAGTGGTGCCCTGTGACGAGGCGTGAAAAACGCGTGAATTGCACTGCGTGTTATAGGCTTCCGAGTTGAGTCTGGTGGGGAAAGAGGGGTCTGAGGCGGTTGGTTTTCGGTGTTGTTGGAGGCCATAGTGATGCGCGTAAAGTGAATTGAATGTTTCCCAACGACTTGCAAGGGAGAGTGTAGCAACGAAGGCTACAGGGTGGTATAGGGCTTATCAGATACAATGGGTATTTGAAATTGTCCGCAACACACTGAAACGCAGAAACCAAGGTATGAACAAGACGCTTTGTGGAGGGGAACCGAAGTTGATGTGAGCAAGAAAAAGGCCACTATGAGCTAGCCTACCTGAAAACGCGCCGACGGGCAGGGGTACGCAGTTAAGCAGGAACAGATGCGTAGGACAGACAATTGGAGGAACAACGATGCGCTGAGTAAAAGAAAGCATCCAGTGATGTGATGAGTTGGTGGTACAGCAATAAATATTGTGTTTATAGGTGTGCAGGCTGTTGTAAACGGTGGGTTGTTTTGTAAATAAACCCTGACTTTGGTGGAGCAACGCTTAATTATGGCACGAGTCTCAACGCGTTTAGTGTTTTGTTGTCAATTTTGTTCTGGGGATCGTTTTCTCATTATGGAGTGGCATACTTCTATCGTGAAACGGTTACTGAAAGAAATAAATTCCTGAAGTAAAATTCAAGCCGACATCAGCATTGTCGGTACCTTTGACCTGTACTTGTCACCAGCTTTCTACCGGATTCTCTCTAGACGCCTCGTTTCACATAGGTACTGGTGATCTTCCTGCTGTTCAAAGATGAAACGTTCAAAGAACACAATTCTAACAAACATCATGTAAGTATACGTACCCAAGCAACATCGACCCGCTCAGTGCCTTGATCTCATGAATAGCATAGAGCACGCCTCTGCGAGTAGACCACTGTTTATACTCAAAAGAAAGCTAAACCAAAATCATAGGTAAAACGATATACACAACCCACGTCTCCACACCTATCCCCGCGCCCATTCATAACCACAGAAAGGCTACTTCTCAACAGCGCCTTCCACCTTTGTCTCTGATTCGGGCTTCTTCTCCATCGGGGACTCCCCAACAGGAGCAGGTACCTCGGTTTTTGCAGCCTGTTTTGCAGCTTCGGTAGCTCTCATCTTTACATGGTCCAATCGAACAATCATACAGCTGAGATTGTCTGAGGAGAATCTCTGGAGAGCATGGTCAACAAGAATCTTACTGGCTTCTTGGGGATCATCGACTTGTCTGACGAGGTCAACAGCTTCCTGGTCAGAGCAGACATCCCAGAGCTACAAAGAGTGTTAGCGAACTGCTGTTACTCTTCAAGGTAGGAAAAGGAAAGACTGACCCCATCACAAGCAAGGATAATGAAATCATCGTCATCCTGTAGGACCGTCTCAGTAGTGTATGGATGTCCCGTGACCAGTTCCTTCATATAGCTATCGCCCAAAGCCCTGGTTACCGCCAGCACCCCTGTACCCCTGGTTAATACATGCCATGCATTCTGCTATCGATAATGATGATGACCCACCATTAACACGGTTATTTAATATCAGGCCTCCTGCATTGGACACCCTCCTGCTTTCGTTCTCATCGCTGCCTTTGTGATCGTAACTCAGCCTCAAGGCTCTCCCACCTCTACACAAGACTATTCTTGCATCCCCCACATTTGCAGTGTACAGTACTCTTTGACGTTCTGTTGGTGGGGGCGATTGTTCCGCTGTTGACCTGGCATTGTCGTTGCCAGGGAGGGTCAGGGTTCCAGTACGCGGCCTGTCCTCCCATCTCAATACTGCGCAAACTGCTGTGCATCCACTGTTTCTCAGAGGTAATTTCTCCAATTGCCCATCACAGTTTGTGAATGTCACATCCAGCAACTCAGATATTGGCGTATGCGGATTCTTTCGAATTGTTTCCTCAAGAACAAGGTGTAGCTTCTTACCACACCAATCCGCAGCATACGTCCCGGCATGGCCGTCAAAAATGGCAAAGTAGCCGTTATCTGTCTCTGTCGTAAACCCGGTAGGATTTTCATCAGAAGGAGTATTATCTACCGGGCCCGACAGGAAGTTGTATAGATATGAGTGGGTATCCTCCATAGTTCTTCGACATTTCTTATTGCGGTCTTCTGTCACCCCCACTCTAAAAGTACTATTCGGGCCCGGTCTCGAATCACCGGCTGAGTTATTATGGTTTGGTGCCGCAGCCGGTGCCGCCTTTGTTTCCGTCTTGGTAGGTTTCGGCTGCTTGTCTTCATCTTTGTGGTTTGTACTGCCTCCAATACTGGATCCAAACGACGACAGGGAGTTCCTAGCAGAAGCGATCAGGGAGGAAGCCTTCCCAGAACCACCACGGCTGTGTTTGGTGTCGGTAGGGCTTGACGGTGTAGTCTGCTGGGCCGAGGCCTTTTCTGGTGATGATGATGTGGATGACGAATTGTTACCGAACATCCTGGCGAGGATGCCGCCGGAGCTGGAGAGGGTTCGACGCTTGCCTGCCAGCTTTTTCTATGGGGGGTTACTGCGTGAAACCTTGCGGACTGCGCGATGTCGACGCTCGATCTGCTGGGAGAGTGGACTGAGTGTGCTGGTGGGCAGGGGCGACAGCTTACACAGGGCTAACAAAATCCACCGAGCTTCAGTGAAGCGGACTGTATACGGGGGCTCAATCTAGCCGAGGAGTAGAGTGGGTGTCACTAGAAACCTGTCCGGATATAGTGGCCGTGCCTGCAACTTCAAGGGTAAGGGTAATTAATTCGTTGAAGCTGGGAATAGAAAGAGTCGTATGTATTCTGATAGAATCCGTTGGGATGCAGGCCTCAAGGGGATGCAGCTTTGGAACAAGGATTCCTTATAGGATGAATATGTCTGCGTTGGGGGAAGGAAAGAGTACTTTCTCGGTGGCTGTAGACCACTACTTGCGCTTAACTGCTTCACGTCACGCATGAAAGGCCATTATTGCATATTCCGAGTATGGGCATCCATGTCTAATGCATATCTGAGGGTCGCGGAAACTTTCCCCCAAGCACTGTACATAATAATGCCGGTGATGTATTATCACCTCCAGAATA
>Ga0307511_10002888_pt1 | contig 17815 bp, 17 predicted proteins | sample 13_EM_MG_FD_200266 | JGI IMG/M metagenome (GOLD analysis project Ga0307511, IMG submission 200266) | Populus trichocarpa ectomycorrhiza microbial communities from riparian zone in the Pacific Northwest, United States - 13_EM | ecosystem: Host-associated > Plants > Roots > Unclassified | place... | reverse complement strand
GGGGCGGCTGGGACTCGAACTAGGGCTTTCCTCCAAAGAGACAACACAAGGCCCGAGTACAAACCACTCGGCCAAGGGGGCACACCCCTAACCCCGCAGCTGTTAGTTGGTCGCCTTTTGCCCGAGCCTTGCTCCTTGGCAGCGCCATTGGAGCGAGATTCGCCTATTGAGACAAAATCAGCCAGCTACAGCTATGCGCAATCTACCAGCCCCGCGATGACTGACATCCTAGTGCGGGGTTTCTCCAATCACATGCTTGGTATGTCAATCCCCATAACTAATCTGAGAATGAAGAACCCCGGTCAAACTAACAGCGGGAGGCTTCGAGACAGTGTGATCAGTGCACCTTCTCCGTATACATGATCAGACTAGTCTACAAATTGCTGTGTTTCGGTCTTCATGGCTTGCGCTATCCTTGGAGAGTATGGTTTCCCTTATCCTCTCTGAGATTGATTTGCGCTTGTGTCCATTTCGGGAAGTCAGACGTTACAGCCCCGAAGATTTAGTTTGGCCGGGGGCCTTCACTACCGTATGCACATACTTTATACCAATGCTACCCTCACCTATACTGAGTAAAGTAGAGTACCGTTGAGTTGGGCGGCTCAAGTAGTATCGGTAGGAGCCAAGGAAAGAGGCACTGAAGCTGGTGATTCCGACGGTCTGCCAGTTGCATAGGCTCTACTTAGAACTTACCTAGATTCTTCGCGATCGAGGGAGCCAACCGAGCAACATACATATATACTTGGTGACTGTCGACGTCATTTAGAACATGGGTCCACCCGAACCAGTGTGCATTTTCGAATTTATTTAAGGTCAAGGGCTGGTACCGGCACTCTATCTCTCAATCCAAAATTGAAAGAGCCAACACAACTTTTCGATCGATTAGGTATTGCAGTGCAAGCAACGCAGGCCCAATTAATATCTTGCTTTTTCCCAGTTGCAATCATCACGTGTAGGTTCCAAACTGGAACTGCTGCTCTCATGCTGTGTTACATCACTCATGTACAGTGCCAAGCACAACAGCCCAGCCCGTCCATATAGGTTGGTTTCAATCAGAACAACTTCAGCATCCGACGGTACAATCGGTCAGACGGTACAACCGGTCAGCTACCCTGAAAAGGTTACTAACTGGCTATATACGGTCAAGTCTCATCTAAAACTCAAAGTCACTGCTATTTTGTCCATTTACGTTAGCTGACCAGTTGTACTAGGTACCGTCTGACCGGTTGTACCGTCTTTTTTCTTTTTTTTCTTTTTACATATTCAGCCCCAGTAAGGGGTCACACCCAGAAACCTGGCGTGATTTATCCAAGTTCATTCGGTGCTAAGTCTCAGGATCGGTTGTACCGTCGGACGCTGTACATACCAGTACCAGCGTTGAAATTAGTACCAGTGATAAAATCAGACACAATGAGAATCTACCCTGCACCCTTTGATCTGGAAAGTGACATTTTGCAACGCCACAAATATTGACTAGTCACTTTACAACCCGACTGTATATATTTGCTGCAAGTGCGGAGTACTACCAGGATCCCGCATATCTAGCGCTCCTCTGACGGCGTTGTGACTCCTGGCATGTCTCTCAAATAGCAAATGAGGCTACATGCCCAAATATAGTCTCGAGACTACCCAAATAGATAATTTCGATAAGCAAACCGACATACACGGGTACAAGGGAAAGAGATTGCTAGCGCTGTGGACTGAGACAGCCAAATTCTGCTAGTTGAAATCCCATATGCACTACATATGCACTGATTAGTGTAGATTTGTATGGAAACAACCCTTGTCCGCCAATGGTCGATCTCAACCAGGCTAGCAATCTCTTTCCCTTGTACCCGTGTACCCTGTTTCTTTCGCCAAGTTAACTGAGACAGGATAGCACTTAGCTCCAGAGCTGCTTTGGAGTCCATTCCAACCCATACTGCAGAGAAATAGAACCACTTCCAGAACTACTCTAGAATTCCGTAATCAATGTAACTATATGTATCAACACTAGTAGCGAGTCATGGGCATCCAAGCCCCCCTCATTCTGCCAACGCGCCCGATATTACCCAGCAACACTGGTACCTGCATCAAGCCCATAGTGAAATATGCTCCTCTATGTAAATCTGTTGATCAAAAATAAATTCATGGTCGGGATTTGGATGGATGCAGGTGTCCGTGCTTGCATGTCTAGCCTAGCGTCTACTATCCTGCTTTCTCATCATAAGATTCAGCCGACAGCCCCTGCGGGGGTGGCAGATGGTCTGAAGTCTAGAGTCATTCTGGTGTGGTAGTCACTTGAGACCAATATGTACTCTTTGATGCCCTGTATTACCCCTCTGGGAAGGGCTAGAGAGTGGGGAGCCATAACTACACTGGGGAAGCTACTTCGGGAGGCTATAAGTGGAACGGCTGTTCCAAAAATATCTGCCATTACCCTGAGCTCAAAATTGATTGTGATAGCTTGGCGCCTAGATTGTTCTTTCTATCAAAATTTGCAATTGGGTTCTGCTCAAAAACACCCGACCAAAGCTGCGCCCATACGTTCATCCACACTGGACCTATACTGAAATTATGTCGGTCATGTGTCTCGATTTATTCAACCTCTACTGCAACTATATGGGCAAAGCTCTCCCAAATCGATCATTGATTGGCTCCACATACATACACGTGACCGACATACAGCAAAAGTCTTGGCAAAATTGCCAAATGTTACAAGATTAAGGCTGCTAGATAAATGCATGAAAAAAATCTTAGATTTAAGAAAAAAGTCCATAGTCCCTTCTCTGATTTTGCACATAGGTACTATGCCCTGGGTGGGCGCAGTGGCTGCGGACTTGAAGTCATCTTCAAAAGACGTAAAAATGGCGCTAGTTTGTATAGGGAATAGTGCAGAAGACTTTTTATGGCACTGTACTTTCCGACGACATGAATAATATTTGGGTCCTATACCTATAGGCAAGCTTCCGTAGGGCGCGCAGAGACAGCCTTGGAATTATTACGGAATACAGAACGCCTCTACCATATATATACTCGAAGAGATTGGTGTCTGTTCCTCGCAGGAGCTATAATGGCGCTCTCAATAAAACCCACGTTAACTAACAGAGGTAGCCACCACTGTACACTAATTTTGATCAGATATACATGTACCTTATCAGTGGGAGTCTGCTAGGATGGGCACTATTACTATACCTCCAATAAGTATGTGACGTAGGGAGAAGGGCTTAAGCTTGTCCCTATATGTACATTACCGAGGCTTATCCTCGAAGCTCCGTTCCGTAATGAATGGCGAAAGTGGCGGCAGCGCTAAGAAGTTAAGAAGCCCAATCAAAACCCACAAGGTAACTTGACTTGGAAAATTTGAAACTTCTAGCGTTGCCGCTACTTGATGGATCCTTGGATCGGCAGTCCATGCCCACACGCCAGATATTCAATTTTGGTGATGGCATTCAAGTCCGAGCCCTGGTCAGAACAGTTTGATATGTACTCTGCCGGTAGAGACTACTAGCACATGTCCATGCATGCGGATAGACGCTGTGCATACTGAACCATTGATTGGTTGGAGCACTATTTGGTGTGTGCCGTACGCGTACAGTATGTAAGGTGTGATCAGGTGAGGTTTCATAATCGGCGCACCGTATATACAGAGTCAGAAGCCCAGCTGTCAAACTGTAACATTACCTACGACCAGCATCATTACGTTTGAATCAAATTACAGGAACTTCTATCCAGGCTTTTGGCTCGAAAGCCAAAGCAAGGAGTTGGTATCAGTGCCAATTACTGAGCAAGGTAAGATATATTCATCGCTAGGTTTCTCCCCATGAAATTTGCTCTCGGAATGTAAAACGGCCATTGATATCTTACATTTACCCCCTACAGGAATTGATAACAGCAACGCAAAAATATTAGCTCGATATAACGTCAACTCATATCATGCCGAGCCGTCGCCGAAGAGGAAAGGGAAAGGGCAAGAGAGTAGGAAATGATTGTAGTACTCAAGAGGGGACGGGTGGCGGCGACATCAATCACCATGTGCCCAACCCTCTGACGCCTTCTAGCAGCCGCACTAGAACGGGGCCTCCTCTTGAGACTCATCCTGCGAAGCTACCTGTTAGTGAAGAGGCTGTCGAATCGCCTCCTAGGCCTCCGGATTTGAAGCCTGCAGCTGTGCCCGTGCCAACAAGGTTAACCCCTGGTTATCCTCCGGAGGGGCGATCCGAATATCAACATTTCATCCCACGCTTAGTACTTAGAGAGTTCGCAACGGTAGAGGCTCGAAATGCTGCCACCGACCGGCGAAATCCTCCAATTAACGTCTACTCTCTTGCGGATGGCTCAATCACCCCTAGTCCGGTAGCGAGGTCCTACGGGCACATGAATATGTACCGGGACGCAGGTATTTCCCTTGTGAATGAAATGCATATTGAGAAAACCCTGGGTGTATTGGAGGGACAAGCTTCCCGAATCCTTATTCGTATCAAGAGAGCTCAGGCGAAAAACGCAGCCTCGGTCACACTAACGAGAGTTGAGCGGAACTGCGTGAGAAAGTTCCTATTTGTGATGAAGCTTCGCAAACCTTTGTTTTGGGCAAAGTACAGTTGCACCATGGAAGAGTACCAACATGTTGATAGGGAGCACTTATTGAAATTCATGCAAGAAAGGAACCTCACCAAGCCAATCGAAGTTTGGCTCCACACCCTCAAAACAATCATAGACACCCCTATTGATACCGATGATGAATGGGAAAAGACGATAACAGATACTTGTTTTACCCACGATGCACACTGGTTCGTACTGCATATGAATGGATTCTTCATGTCGTTTTGCCAGCCTGCGGACGAGGAAGATGAATTCATTTTGTCAGAATCTGCATTCGGCATTCACGAAGGCCCTACAGAGGGTGTTAGTGGGTTTATCCCACAGGGCGCTAGCGCAAGCAGAGAGAAACCAAGAGCAGGGGATGTAAGAGGGGCCGACCTCACCTCAGAATTTAACAAACTGCGCATCAGTGATAGCTGGTATACAGAGTATCACCATCTGGCTCCATTTTCCCCAAAACTGCTTCTTGTTCTGCGCTCTAACTACCTTCGCACCGAGGAAATTAAACGTCAATTCCGGGCAATGGCGAACTCGGGCATTCCGGGCTCTCACCAGTGGGCAATACCATCTGTATTTGACCATTTACACCTTGAGCCCCCCGAGCCTAGCTATGGCCGTAATGTCCCAGTCGAACAGTTTAAACGAAGTGACCAAGACACATTCACATTCCCACTCCACAAACTATCTCGCGGAGACCTTGTGCTCTTCAACTCAATCATCTTGAACGAGGTCCGGAAGAATTTAACATGGAGGAGTGACCTGGCTATAAAGCGAACACTTGGGGCGTATTTGGAAGAGGAAAGGTTTCGATTGCCTATATCACCAGTTGTATTCTTTGAAGGGGAGGATCCGGAAATTACTCGACGTGAGAAATTGCACAAACTGCTGAAAGTGCTGAAGGGGCGTATGGGTGAGGAGGTTCCGACATCAACTCCTTCCATAGGAAGCCATATCCAAGGAATGCTCGGGGTAGAGGAAAGATTGCAAAATAATCCCCAGGAGCAAGGCTACTTCAAACTCGGTAAGCCTCCCATACCGCCTTCCTGTACATATAGGAGCTTGGACAGGTAATATGCCGTGATTCGGGGATGAGCATCACACATGGTTTATTTCTGCATTTGTGGATTGCTGATATGATAGATATTTGGTATGCTCAGGAGGCAGACCAGGGAAGTGGACACGCGATTTCTACCAAAGCAGCCGCGTGTCGAAAATGCGCAACATGATTGCAGACGCCCTCCCACCAGGGAACCACCGCCGAGGATACCGCCATGCCGTCCTCAGGAATGAGCTAGAATTCTTCGCCACATTGTCTCCCACAGTCATATATCTGCATGTGAGAACGTGGCGGATGGTGCAGATGAAAAGACAATCGCGGTCAAGGATAACGACGAAGCAAATTATGAAGCAGGTTATGAGTGGGGAGGAGATTGGGGCGGAGAATGCCGTGGCAAATTGTTAGTATGGCGTATGAACACGAATTGGTGTCCGGAGGATGTTCTCGAGCTGATTGTTTCGTTTCACCCTCGAGCTAGTGGTGCCACATATTCCGCGACAGCATCTTGCAAAGCTAATGCTTCAGGCCTCCCTTCGACGGGTAGACCAGCAAGAAAGGCTTATCACGGGCATCGACAATACAGAGTTCAGCATCTTTTCTTATTTCGGTAAGCAACAAGAACCTTGATAAGTTTAGAGCTCAGAGGTTCCTGTTTGAACTATCTTGTTGGCTAACTTCGAACTCCATTCGATGCATTAACACAGGTGGAATTGTATCCTCATGTAAGTTGTCCCCCATCATGTGACCGATTGTCTCAAATTTTTGGTCAAAGCTAAAGGCGATTTTTGAATAATGTTTAGTCCTACTTGAATCTACCCCCTGGTATGACCCACGTATCGGGAGGTTTGTGCTGAATCCACAGCGGGATATCCCGGTGGCAGGGGAGATTTTTCTCCAGGAACTATCAGTGCGGTGGCAGGTTAAGGACAAAAATTTTATTAAACTGCGGTGGGGAGCGATAGTTGATGACTTTGTTTGGGAATGGCTGTACGAGGGGCCAGGTGATGATGATTGATGGAAAGCTCTAACGTGATATCAATGAAATTATCTAGAAGTGTGCCAGCCTGTGACGTATAGGAAGGCTTCTATAGGTACTTATTGGTGGATGCATTTAAAATTATTGGAAGCGTTTTCGGAGGTCCCTTGCTAAATTCGATTCCATGATAGCTGAGTCTCAGACCGAAGTTCCATATAATTGTATGAAGTTATGGACTTGCAAGCCCTCGAGCCTACATCGAGCCTGTTTTGCACAACTTGGACTATAGCTCAGTACGGTAGTAGCCATCGCAAACTGTTTTTTAACGGAGGAGCAAGTTTGAAAGGCCCACAAACGGGGTTTGGAGAGAAAAGATTGGACTTTGGAAGAGTGGCGGAGGGTCTTCTATGATCACAAAGGTATTATAATTAGGGCTTCATCTAATTCCATTTAGATTACGTGGTGGATGCACTGGGCCACATAGAAGTTGTGGAAGATGGAGCACTAGTTCATACTCAATACCTGGTTTGACTTCTATGTCATCGATCTCCAGACCTCAATCCAATTGAGAATCTGTGGCATGTCATGAAGCACCGGGTTAGTAAAAGATAGGCCATACTCTGTTAAAGATATGAAGGAAATTTTGATAGGTCTATGCGCCCTTGTGTTTAGAAGGGTCTCATTGAAACTATGCCTAAGCGATTGGAGGAATGTATTGCCGATGGTGGGGGCGCTACACAAATTACTAGCTATGTTGTAGTCTTTCCTACATTGGTCTATATTTTTATTCTGTATCAATTTACCGTATCTTTGAATATACATGTTATCCAGCTCTCTTCACAGGTCACCATCGAGCCTCTTGTCGCTAGGGTTCGCAACCTGGGGTTTTTAGCGCTGTCTAATCGCTTTTCTGTTCATTAGTTGATATGAAACATGTGAAAGGTACAAGTCTCGGAATCCAATATGAGTAACAACCATTGGCTCGGTGTACCTAGATACCTAGTACAGGCTGCAGAAAGTTTCAATAACTAGCGTATGGTAACCTCTAAGTTCACCTGTCAACTTGAGGCAGACTAAAGCTTGAGTTGAGACTTGTCCAACGAAAGCAGTATACGGATGCGACCGCTTGGCGCCAAAACAAAGTAGGTACGGTAGTTTCCAAGTTGGGTAGTGACATCCACAATGGGACAAGATTTATAATTAGAGCCAACAAACTGCACCAAATAAACACTGAAGTCAATATATCCAAGTCGGTGTATCTATTTGTTCCTTCGATTCAACCTACCTTAGGTCATGATATATTCAGCTTTCCCATCGTATTTCAATTCTACTATAGTGTGCTAATTGGAGTCTTATGCCATATACAGCTAGCAAATAATAGCAGGATGAGCTAATGAGCTAGCTTTGTATACATACCTATGAAGAGGTATATGTATAGTTCGGTGGCATTACCAAAAGTCGCCCAAACCGCCTCTCCAAGTTCCAACAAGGTTTCCTAGAACCCAAGAAAAACTAAGAATCACCTTGTACACCTGGAAGCATTTAACTGAAGTGGGTTTCTACAACATCTCGAGAAATCAGAGATGTACCTCTGTGGTGACCATACTCGATGCATCGGTTAACGTCTTAACCTTCTTTCTACACATGACTTTGCTCGTATTAAGCTACAATATCATCAAGATGGAGAAGTTTTGGGCAGCCGTTATATACCCTCTGAAGGGCTTGATTACCTTGTATTTGTGGTGGTTTCTTCAAAAAGGCAGCTTTTTGGGTTGGGTGAAGGAGACCTTGTTATATATATATAAAAATTAAGCAACTTGTTTACAATACTAGTATCAGAACTGGCTTGGGTGGGGGGCTTTAGGACTGTATTGGGGCTTATTTCCGCCGCGCGGCGGGGTTATGATGAATTTAGCCAGGTATGCTAGTGAGTACCACAATAGGCCCACATTTTGTGAAATGGGCTCAGAGTATCCGGTGCCCTGTTTCCTTCCCTTATGTTCCGGGATCTGGCCGCTGCGGCTGTATCATGGGCATCTTTGGGAGGGGGGGTCTGACAGTGAAGAGACGGTGATACAAGGAGAGCTAAATTTATTAACAACCCTCAGACACGGCCCACACTAACTCCAAACTTCCTATAACATACAGTTAATTGATATGAGATAATAATTGACAGCGGACTATCTATTCAAGAAAGCTTCAATTTCCCAATAAAAGTATCGATGACAAACACGAGCAGGTCAAGACCACCTCGCTAGAACCAAATGCAACAGACTCAAGTAGTCACTAGTAAAGTATGAAATCTATTAATAAAATTACAGAGGAAAATAACACCAGCCTTTCCCAAACAATAAAAAAATGGCTCCAACAATGTTAATGCGAAAATATGAATACACCAGAATTGTACCCCCATTAGTAACCCAGAACCCATTTACAGTAGTTATTTATAATTAGCTCTAGACCTTCTGCTTGGTAAATAATACCACAACACCCCAGATGAACTAATGAAATTGTAAAAGTTGCCAACCAGTAATTAGCGGCTAGCGGCGGGTGATTAAAATGAAAAGGCGGATATCTACAGAGCGTAGCCACTCCCCTAACCTTCTAGCTATAGTCCCTTCCCCACTACTATGTATTCATATGATCGACCCACATCCTTTCCAGTGCCCCAAACTTTGCCGGTTTCACCACAAACCCATCAACTCCCGCAAGGAATGCATCCTGCCTATCGGCAGCAGCCGCTAATCCGGTAAAGGCAATGATATATGCTTTTTTGAATGCCGTATCACACTGTTCCAGAGAACGAATTTCACGCGTTGTTTCAGTGCCAGAGAGGACTGGCATTTCTGTGCATATGACTTGGGGTTAGCAAACTGCACTGAAGATTGTGTCAAAGAGTCAGTTGGGATACGTACGCAAGTCCATGAGAATGATGTCGTACCCTCCATTACCTCTATTAGCCTTGAAGGAGTTCAGGGCCTCAAGACCATTGAGGGCGGTAGAAAAGGGGTATCCCTTTTTAGCAAGGAAAGTAGTAAGAAGACGCATGTTGATGGGGTTGTCCTCGACGGCTAAAATGGTGGGTTTTTGGGGGTCCACATTTTGGCACAGCGGAGACATGTGGATAAGTTTTCTCGTAGGGATGGTCACACCCGGCTCCGGTCGTTCCTCCTGCTGTCGCGCCTGCTGCGAGCCCGTCTGGTTGTCGCACCGGCAGCCCGAGGACACACATTCAATGGGTGCCGAGGACAGGAGGCCCTGTTCTTCTTTGTGTACCTGCTTTCGCTCAATCGCTGCTCGTACTGCTTCGGTGAAGTTCATTGGCCCAATGGGATTTCGCAAAAATGTAATCAATCCATCTGTGCCTGTCAACGGTTTTGTCGTACAGAGTGATATGACAGGAATATTCCGTTTCACAACTTCCTCAATACCAATACAGCCAACATCGGCTGCTATCAGGATATCTGCTTCCCCCAAATTGTCCGTAATGCTCATTCCGTAATAACCCATTGCATATCCACTCAATGATTCTCCTAGTAGCTCCAAGATGCTCTTTTGCCAGATTGCCCCGATATCCTTGCTCGATTTTTCAAATCCAATAAACTTAACTCTCTTACCCTGCACCATCCCTTTCAACGTCTCATCCAACCCACATATTGCGTTGGATCTCTCCACGTTTGCACCTCTTGGAACAATCACAGGCAGCTCTACTGCCACAACCGTCCCCACTCCCTTTTGGCTAGTGACGGAAATGCTTCCCTCCAGTACCTTAACCAATTGCCTCACAAGGCTTAGGCCCAGCCCTGTTCCGGGACTCAATAAATTCTCCTGGCAAAATGGTGTAAATAGTTTGGTCTTCAAAAACTCCCTTGATATACCTTTTCCGGAATCAGAAACTGTCAATAAAACCCTTGCGTTGTCATCCTGCTCCTTTATTGTGTTCAGCGACACTTTTACCCATCCACCTGGCCGATTGTACTTCAATGCGTTGCTAGCCAGATTGTTGATGATACGGCGTAGGGACGGGCGATTAATACCGAATATCCAATCACCGTGGGGTATATCGATGATCACCGCGACATTTTGGTTGGGTTCTGGGTCAGTACATAACGATGCTGCCAAAACACCCTTCCGGCCGTGTCCTAGACACATGCTTTCCATAGTATCCTGGACGAACTGGGCCAGATCCGTGTCATCGTAGCCTAATACCATAGTATTTGGCAGTGCCGGATTCGAATCTATGGTAGGGGCTGTTAAGTTCTTCATGGTTGCGGCGGGATCATTCGTGGACATGTCAGCGGGTATAAAATTGCTTCCAGCCTCGGCGCTAACACTAGTGGTGCCGTCATCAGCTTGAAATTGAGTGAGTGTCTTGTTTTCCTGATATTTCGTGGTGTTTAGTTTTTGAAACTCCAAAACATGGTTGACTGTCTCGAGTAATGTGTTGGCGCATGATATGATGGTGTCTACGAATGGCCTCTGGTTTGCATCCAAACGGGGCCTGTCCAGGTCCACGAGGAACTCCGTACTCGCAAGAATGCCGTGGAGGGGCGTTCGGAGCTCGTGCGATATGCTTGATATAAACTCTGATTTTGCTTTGTCGGCTGCAATCACCTTTCGTGAAATTAGTGTGTGTTCATATATACGGGAGGGAAGCCAGTCTAGCTATGCTAATTATTGGTCTCAAATTCAACCAACATCCGGTTATGGGGATACTGTTGTTAAACCAGAACCCAAGATAGGCTCCACCCAGGGGGGGGGAGGCAGTTAGTCCCTGACGTACCGTTCAAAATATTGAGCCTACCGACCTCCGCAACTATTCCTTTGGCAACACCAACCACGAAGCGACCCTCAACCTCTGAACAAAAGGTACGTGTCTCCTCGCACGTCCAAACCACAGCAACTGCAAACACCGCCCCCGCGGCAGCCGGCATTGTTCCAGTGCTGTGCTCTCCTGCCACCAGCGGCACTACTATTGCGCTGCGCACCCCTGGTAGGAACCTGGGGAGCACCTCCTCTGTTTTCGACTGACTGCAGATACGCATCCCAGCTTCCAGTAGTTCTGAATCGGAGCTTGATTGCACCCCACAGCCTAACGCAACAATCCCTCCTCCACCGGTTCGATTCTCCGCCGCAATCTCGGCCAGACTCTGCTCGTCCAGTGCAGCCATATCGAACCCCGAATGCTGTATATGTTCTGTGGACGTGGCTGCTGAGTCTGGATGGGACAAACTCAAGGAGCCCCTAGTGGAGGATGCATACGCCAGGACTCCGGTGCATCGCCGAAGCCACTCTGGTCTGCCCCCTCTCACCCTCGATTCCATCTCAGGAGATGATGAAATGTACGCTGCTGTTGCTGTCGTGCCCATATCTGTAGGTACTTCTACAGCCCCAGGCACCTGCATATCCGAGTCTATGTGGAGGTTGTCAGAATCATCCGAAAACCCTTCTAAGTCCGGGTCCAAGAAAACAACGTTTGCATCAATAGCATCATGAATCCATGCTGCCGCACGGGAAAAGGTTGAACGGAATGAACTCTCAATCGATGTCGATTTCTCATAGTTAGACATCCGGTAGGGCAATTCCGCTGGCACAGTTGTATTCTTTGTTGTGCTAGCGGTAGGAGGGAGGGGAAACGCTGCCGGAGAGGCAGTTGTTGCCTGTGTCGAGGTTGAAAAATATGATAACGTATCTGAGGTCGAGGACGGTGACACAAGCGGACCATGCGAGTTCCACTGCGCAATAGATGGCACTGCCGGCGGGAGAGCGCTGCTATCCCCCCAATTCAAGCCCATTGCGCATTCTGCAGGGAAATCTATGGGTAAACCCACCTGCTCAGCTGCCGCCTCTGCCTGCGTCAATTCCTGTGACTCCTTGATGTCAGAACCCCCTCCGATATGCTCCAACTCAATCACACCAGGCTGCATTTTCCGGCTGCGGGCCTGGGCGATCCGTGGCCTAGGCTTCTCCTCCATGACCAACTCCATCGGTGCTATGGTGGTATACATAGCCTCATCACCGCTCTGGGTCAGAGTATTATCCCACTTCACAGCTGCCGTTAGTCGACTCGGTTCTTCAATTTTGCCGTCCCAGGCCCTGCGATACTGATATTTGTCTTTTCTCATCCGCAAACTATTTTCTTTCTCCCGCTCTTCCCTCTCTCTATGCTTCTGTTCCCTTTCCCGCTCCCTCCTGACCATATCCGCAAACCGCTCCTCCTGAAATGCAGCCCGGCGATCCTCGACCCTTTTCCTTCTCCTTGCTTCTTGCCTACTCCGTTGCTCCAACTCCTCTACGCTCCACGCTCTCCCATCTCTCCTTTCTAGCATCCCATCCCTCTTGTGGCGGGTGGGTCCTTCCCATTCCCTCTCGCCTTCCTCCTCCAAGAAGCCCTCGGCAATGAATCTCCCCAACGCAATCTCGGTTGCCTGCTTCTTCCTCTCGTCCTCGCTCTCCCGCTTCCTTTCGAGATAGTCCATCAAAACCTCAGCAAACGAAGACAGTGCCACTCGCTCTTCCCCCGTTAATCCAGAAGGCCGTGTTTGATCGTCAATGACACACAGAGTCCCAATTGACACACCTGCCTTTGTCCGTAGTGGTGACGAAGCATAGAATCTGGCATAAGGCCATTCCCTAACGTACTCCGCCGTATGATATCTGGGATGCCGGCTCAAATCTGGTATTTCAAGGAGAAGTGGTTCATTACTGCTCATCGGAGGAGGTACGAGCGCAATGGTATGCTCACACAACCCCCCATCCGTGGGCAACGCCAGGCCTGCTCCTAACCATAACTGGTCCCCTGGCGTATAGGTATGGGGGTAATGCAGTGATAGAGTCCGAGTAGATTCTGCTATGACATATGTAACTCCGTTTGCAGAGACTGAAATGATACAGCGTTTGGTGTCGAAGGTTCGGGTAATAAGGTTGGCGATGCTCGCGATAATAGGGTCGTGAGAATTTATCAAGGTCAGGGAGTCGGAGAAGGACGGTGGAGTATAAGGCTCGAGCGTGCTCAGGGGGCTGCTGCGAAGGGTTGGAGGGGGCTGATAGTAGCTATTCGTGGAAAGCTCCGAAGGACACGAGCGCCATAATCAGTACGTCTTCGATGTATGTTTAGGATGTAGGCCAGACTGCCTGAGCTCCAACAGTATTTAATATTGAGGAAGAAATAAATGCAGCAAATAAAAAGTACACCCCAATTACTCGCTCATAGGCATCTAAGTAACAAACAAAAATATATACCACTCGAAGCACAATATATACCACTCAAAGCTCAAAGCAATGCATCTGAACTCACCGGAATACCTCCCGCGCCCTTAATGAATGCGGCGCATCCCCCAAATACCCCGGACCAACATGCATCCCATGATTTGGGTCGATATCCCACAGCTGTGTGTTCGATTTTGCCTTCAACTTTTGCGAGCTATCGTGATCAGGCTCGAGCTGGGGCTCAGTGCCCCCACCGACGCCACTTGTACCAGACATACAATAGTTGCCGGGCATTTTGGAGCAAAGGCGTAAGACTAATGCTGTGTACTCTGAAGCAATTCGTCAGTCTGACGATATATATATATCGATCGATTGTGACCAAATCTAAGTGGATAAGATATATGTGTAGGGAGAGCTGGAGATCTAGAAGCTTAAGATGGCGACTTTGATGGCCTGCGCCCCTTGCCCCTGCAGCCTGCAAACTCCGTCTCGGCCGGCAGCCTGGTTTCAGTCGTAATTCATTTGTGTGGAACCAAGGTCGGTACTGGTACCAAAAATCGCTGCAAGCTTGGATCGCGGCCTGGCTCAATGTGCTCCCCGCCCAGCCGTGCCCAGTCATGGCTGATAAAGATACCAACAGTTTTATTCCCACCAATCGCCATTGACCCCCACCCTCCACCTCGAGGTGATGCGATTGTAAATCACGATCTCCCCGGGCATGCATGCATGACCACCTACGTTGAAATTTCCTTCAAGGCGATGGTAGCCAATCAGCAATAGTACCGTCCCATCCATCGTCGGGATGATCTGTAAATTACAAAGCAACATCCCTGCGGCAGCTGTCGCTTCCACCGGTTTGTTAACGGTCGGCACGTGCAATGCTTCGGGCTTGTCCGTGCACTAACGACAGACCGTCCGACGTTTCCAGACTTGTGTAATATATGAGCTCATGAGTCTGGCCAGAGCAGATTGGTTGCGACATTAGATTTGCCTTGCATGCAATTGGTTGAGGCTGCACACGAAGCTATTATGGTAAGTCAATTGTACAATTGCAACAATGCATGGGGAAATTATACAGCAATGATACTGGACTTTGAAAAGATCTAATCAACTCTTGCTCAACACAATTCACAATGAGACTATATCGCCGGCTGGATTCGGTGTGATACTACACTCTCTTGCAAAGTTCAACTAGCGCTTGGGCCTCATGGTTACCGGTGTAGATTAATTCCATTCAACCAGATGCTGTTGTTGAATTAGGTAATAGATTTGCAACTATTGGGTTATATTGATAGGCAATTACGAAAGGTTTACAGATACAGTTGTGCTCGGGCAGCGCTAGGTTATATGGAGGATTTATTTCTGGTTGCTATGCACGTCCGATCACAAGATTGTACATGTGAAGATCCTATTATTATTAGCTGACTAAAAGTTGACTTTTCGTGTTGTAATTTCCTACTTGGGCATATTCTACAGGGCAATTGGACTATGATGGGTAAGGAACTTGCATAGGTTGCTGGTACCGGTACTGGAATTCTACCGCTGCTCACCTCTAAAACCTGTGGTAGGCGAAATTCATCCCCCATGAGTACTAGTACTAGTGGCTATGAGAGGGATGGACGCCGAACATTCCCTCCTTGCGACATAACTCAAAAATTGCATAGATCAGGTTTTTTATTTGCCTATTGCCTTACCTGGTTGTGCAGTGAACTCGCGATAGCGGAATACGTAACTGTCATCCGGCGGTGGCCGGGGAGGGGTTAAATAGATTACTATGGTGACGAGAATTTGGCCTTTATCTCGTATGCATATATGGTACATAGGTACTTATGTTCTTGAGCACAAGCAGATCTCATGGCATTCAGGTAATAACCACTGCATGCGCACTATTTATATACTTCATACCTCTTTGGGTCAGATGTACAATATAGGGGGCGTAGGGCAAAGGTAATGAAGGTATCTCTGAGTATACTCTACATCTTAGATCTCTTCTATGCGTACCCTCCGTGGTATTCCCCGCTATATATTTCTTGTACCAAACTAATATGAAGAAACCTAAATCATAAATGCTAGTTACTTACCGATACTTGTTTAAGTTACACCCTAGATTGCATCTATATGGTCTGTCTTAATACATATTTTTGTTGTTTATGCACCGGATTATATCTATTTAGGGTCAGGGGCTATGGTTAGGCTTACTTAAGGGTTGGAGGTTTGGGCGAACATAGGAGGCTTGAGGTCTTTGTTGCGTTGTGCATTGCATATCAAGTGTGTAGTGTTCAAATTATTGCAGTGCATGCACCTTGCAGGTTATAGAATTCATTGGCTTACTTAGATTGACCAATACAGTCTAACGGACCTCGCTAAAGCGGATCCCTTGCTATACCGGATGTCCACGGACCGGATAGAGTGCAGAGGTCTTCTCACGTCGCCGTACATTTTGCCCCTGATATAACGGGCGAGTGCTGAATAATCCACTCATTTAGGCCTAATGTGACTGGAAATACCCCCCATTTCGGGGCAAAATTAGGGTTCTCAGGAACCACTTGACTGATCAATCCCCTGCCTGGGGGCTAGCGCCATTTTCTGTACCGGAACCCTTGCTATACCGGACAGGAAGCGCTGAATTTTGGCTGCCCGTTATAGCAAGGGTAGACTGTATATGGATTCTGGTCTGCAAGCTGCATGCACCGCATTAATTCATGCGTCTACCGAGTACTCTCGAAAATATATACCCCTGTGGAATCGTCTCCCATGCCCACTGGTTGGTTGGCGGATGGGCTTCCACATCCCCACACCATGCTTACCGTATAGCCAAATGATTAAAAAAGAAAAGAAATAGTGCACACAAGTCCAAGTCATCTACGTTTGGATTTCTCAATCATGAGCACTGGTTAGTTTGAAGAAGCCAATTCCTAACGCAGTGCCCCCCCTCTATAAAACCGCTGGGGATTTGTAAGTATACATAATTACCTAAGATAGCAGATAAAGCTTCCTACCTGAAGCCGGATAACTATACGACATGAGGACTTCAGAGAGTGATCAATTTCCCCCGGCAAATATGTTCGGTTATGGCACTATTGGACCTGCTTCGCCTTCCGACGTCGGTATGGCATCACATACCCCAATCTCAGTGTAGGCTGAAACATTTAAGCATTCAAAGATCACCGACTCGGTTCTCAGAGCCAGTCGACTCATCCATGTGAATAATCCTACAGGTGTTAGACGAGAGATCACAAAAGGTACATTGCACCATCCCGGAGGGTATCGGTGCCACTTCCAATAATGTGACCAGCAAAAGTAAGCTCATGTAGCGCTGTTTTATTGGCTTCGAATTCTTTAGTTATACCTAACGCATGTTTAGGCAACCTTCTATCGCAGCGGCAACGATGCTGCAGTAGCTCTGAAAGTACACAGCTCAGCTGCGGTAGAATTCACAATTCTTTCCGGTGACATTTCAGTAGACATTGATCTTAGTAAACAATTCATATTGGAATGTCATACGCCATCTTCAACCATCCTACCATATACCTAGATATCCGTTTTGACTGACACTCGATGGTCTAGCTTGCTCTGGAGAGTGACGGCTGTCCCTTCTAAATTCGTATGGGCCATGGTGACGGAGGGGTGCACTCAGGGGACAGTGGCTGGCTGGTGCCAGTATCAGTTCCACCCCTGGACAACCAGGTCTCAATCTAATTTTTGATGTGGATGCGTGTTCTGACCCATAGGTCAATACGGCCCTTTCATCAATAGGCCCAGCCCACCCATCAATCTGACGGCCGCAATAATATTTTAATATAATTATCTCATATATTCGGAACTATTGAGAAATACGGGACTATGGAGCACTACGGATAAATGGAAAATATAAGATATAAATACATAAAATACTAGAAAATCTAGGCCTCCAGAGGTAGAAAAATATAATGTAGAAATAAATGAAAATACGAGAAAATCAAGTCCTCCAGAGATATATAAATAAAATATAC
>Ga0307511_10002887_pt1 | contig 17822 bp, 5 predicted proteins | sample 13_EM_MG_FD_200266 | JGI IMG/M metagenome (GOLD analysis project Ga0307511, IMG submission 200266) | Populus trichocarpa ectomycorrhiza microbial communities from riparian zone in the Pacific Northwest, United States - 13_EM | ecosystem: Host-associated > Plants > Roots > Unclassified | place... | reverse complement strand
GAAAGTAACAAAACCCCCCCCCCCCCAACTCCTATAATGAATTAGTGGATACAAGATGAACTACCATTAATCCTAAAACAATGACAAAAGCAGCTTGGTCTAGGTTTCAGCTCTTTTTGAAGAAACATGTGAACTTGAGGTGCGAGGCCTCCTACACATCAACAAAGCAGGGAAGTTAACTCAAAACATCAGCTTACTGATATTGATCTAAACAGTCACAGAAAATCAATGTAAAAGCAAGCAGCTGGGACAAAGATTCCTCTTTCTGCATCAATAAACATAAGGTGGTGCTCTAATGAAGAGAGCTGGATTTCAAAATACTGCCAAGAAGACACCAAACACAGTGCTACATATCCATATCTTATCTCTCTCCATAATGTTTTGTTGTGGTTGTGATTGTGGGAATGGAAGAGCCCTTGGGTGGTGTTGTAAAAGGGAGGAATGAGGAAGTGGGGGTTTTTCCTTGTGTTCAAATGAAGTAAATCCTCACTCCCAAAAAAACTATATCCTATCAAAAAGTTTAGCTAAATCCCACTATCCATCGAATTTTCTCCCATAATAGCAGCAACACTGGTCATATTATATAGAAATTAATGTTCATAGCTACATACCTCTAGTTGCATTATCTCACAGACGAGGCATACATCAGCTATGGATGGTTGGCTACTGCCTAGCAAGAACTGGCCACTCTCTTTAAGCCACAGAGCCTCTATCTTTGACAGGGATGAAGACAAAACTTTCTCGCCTTCGGCAGCTGCTTGTGGATTCAGAGGTCGACCAAAAAAAGGTGCTAGCAAAGTATTCTGAATAAATTCAACTGAAGAAGCATCAAGTTGAAAAACATTGGTTTCGTCAGAATGAAGTACGTGTGGGAAAGGAAAATAAGCAAAACCTTCAAAATGGAAGTTGCAAGGACAGAAATAGAGCAACTACCATGAATGAAATACAATCCAAAATATCTATTTCAGCGTTTAACAAGTCAGAACAAGATGACATAGACAATATGAGATAGCCGGCAAATGTTTCAGATTAGATTTACAATGACATACCTGAGCCGCGACGTAAGTTGGAGTGATGCCAATCCAAAATTGAGTGAATTTCAGCTCTCCTGTAAAGATCAGCTGGATACCTAACAGTTGAGCAAAACCTCTTAAGAACTAGTCACAGCATACAATCTTGTAATAATATAAAAAATTCAATTAATCTTCAAGTACACTAAAAATCCTGCATCTGAAAGCACATGCAAACCAAACACACAGTGTCACCTGCATTATACAAAAACTAACATGCTTTTTTTAGTGTGATTATAACAAATATCCAATTCATCAAGCAGTAGATAGGTTTTAGAACATAGAAAAATGACTCACGTTTTCCATTTTTACATTTATATCCTAAAGTGAAGTGATGATGTACAAAAGCTGCCTTCCTTAAACAAAAGATAACAGATCAAGAATGTGGCCCAGAACTCTCGAATGCCAAGAGACTTCCTGGTTCGTTGGACACATTTTTAGGTATTGAGAACATAAATGCTTACATAAACTCTATGTCATTTTCAATAACCATTTCATTCACTTTCCAATTATGTATTTCATATTTTAAGCCATTCATGTCACATACAAATATACAAAAATTCATCACGATGGATATACAACTGTACTAACCAGTGATCAGCAACTCCAGGAAATGCAGAAGCAAGAAAGATTAGGATCGCGTGACTGCAAAGACCAATCAACAATTTAAAAACTAAATTGATGAGTAAAAATTTCATGGGTCGAAAGGGAGTACAAGTTCTCACACAGTAGTAAAAATTTATGCAAGGTTGACATATGTAAACTATATCATAGAGCGAAGTTGCTCGCAGCAAGCTCGAGTCTTAGATTTCCAGGAACCCATACATAAGAGATCAATCACAAGAACGAGCAAGCAACTGACAGTTTGTGCTTAGATTACCTCTCAAAAAGCTTGAACTTTCCATCAACTACAATAGCTGGCACCTTTCCCATAGGATTTATTTCTGAAATTACAATCAAGAATTAGATACTGTCACAACTTCATGCTAGAGATCATTCATTAGCACAATTTTAAGCAACCAAAACACTTGATCAACATAATTTCCATCTGGGGTGGTCTCAATTTGCAAATAGAAAACAAAAGCCTCAATTTTTAGACAAAAAGACACCACGTCAACACATATATAAGCAAATGGAGAGAAGAAATACTTGATTGAGGGGTACCTTTGAATTCAGGAGTTAGATGTTGACCCTTTAATAACTCAATTCCAACCTCTTCAAAGTCTATCTTGTTTACCCTATACAAAAAAACATGTGAAACTCAGATCAAATAAATTACGTGAATATAAAAAGAACTCAAGTTCAAAACATTTTCAGTACGTGATGATTACATCAAAGAAGAAACCATCACAGAGGGAATTCAAAAGGGTCTTTTAAAAAAGTAAAAAAATTACTTGCAGAAGATGACAATTGCCCTTGATGGCTGTGACAGACGATCTACATATACTTTCAGCTCCATTTTCTTCAATCACTCTTGGTACTGATTTTTCTTCGTTTTTTTTTCCGAGCAGTGCGACTAATGAATGATTCTCACGGTAATCTATTCTTTTATTAGCCTTTGAAACCTTACCCTAGATGTACATTAGTCAAAGGAGTATTTTTTTCTCGAAGATAGAATTATAAAAAAAAATAAAAAATTATCAACATGGAGGCTTCACGGTGTCCAGATGTGTAATGATTCACTGCAATATTATATTTACTATTTTACCTTTTCAAAGAAAAATTAATTATCTTGACTAAATTACATTTAAAAACAACATTTATTTTATTAAAGCCTAAGACAACTTTAATTATCTTGGCTAATATTTTTATATTTGTTATTTTTTATTATTTTTTATAATATTATTAAATTAACCAAGTTTTTGAATTTTTCATCTTTGGTCAATGTTATTTTTAATTATAGTATTTTGACCTCACAACTTTATTTTATTAAAGCCTAAGACAACTTTAATTATCTTGGCTAATATTTTTTATATTTGTTATTTTTTATTATTTTTTATAATATTATTAAATTAACCAAGTTTTTGAATTTTTCATCTTTGGTCAATGTTATTTTTAATTATAGTATTTTGATCTCATAACTTTATTTTATTCACATCTTTTAGTATTAATATTGAAATGAGAGAGAAAAGGCCAAAAGAGAAAAAAAAAAGAGAAAGAATTTGATACCGTTTGGTAATGTGGTTGCGGGTAAGGTTCACCCACAACCACGTTAATAAAAGTTTGGTAACCAAAATAAAAATGCTTTCAGTGGGTAGGACCCATATGGCACCGCAGGTTTCGAAGAAGCAGCATTTTGCTGCTTCTCGTCTTGGAAAAACTTCAATAGTGGAGCATGGCTCCACTGTTCATCCACTGTAGTTGTTCACTAAAGTGAACAGTTTTTTTAAAAAAAAATTTTGAAAAACCAGTGCGAATGAATTAATTCATTCGCACTGTTCATATGAAAAGTTTCACTGTTTTTTTTATGAAAAAACAGTGCAGTTAAGTGATTTCACTCGCACTATTCACGTGAAAGTGAACAACATTTTTAAATTTGTTTTTTAAAAAAATTAGTTTAAGGTGAATTAAATTTACTCGTACTGTAATCTCAATTTTATTCCTGATAATATTTTACCTAATATTATTGCACACTCAAAAAATTTTAGAAAACTGTAGTTCTTGTCGAATGAATTTTGGACGTAATGAAATTGTAAATTTTTGTTTTAATTGAGTTTTACTCGAAAAACTAGTATTTAATATTATTTAATAACACTACATAAATTAGAAGGATATCGCATGATGACGTAGCATTTGTGGAATTTGATCGCAATTCCAATTATGTTCTTGCCGGGTCCGACCCAGTTAAAAAAAATCAGTTTTTATTTTTATTTTAATTGTGTTTTATTCAAAAAATTAGAAGGAGATCGCTTGATGACATAACAAAAACTTCAGTTTTTGCTGTTGTGCGTTTAAAAAATCATGGAAAATATAGTCCTTGTTGGATAGATTTCGTATGTGATGACATTGCACATAGTTTAATGGAATAATAAAAAATATTTGATATCAATATTATTTATTTCATGATGTAATAACAGTAGTTAAATCTATATTTAAATTAAAAATCATTAATATATATATATATATATATATATATATATTTAATTATTTTATAACCTCAATTTGAAAAGCATTTTTTTAACCAAACACATTAAATTACTTTTTGTTCAACCTCAACTTCAACTTCAACCACAGTTTTAACTAAATATATATTTTTTCAAACCAACCTCAACTAAAAATACTTTTTATAAAATAATTTTTTTAAAACCACAACCACAACAACAACCTCAATACCAAATACATTCTTCAACTTCATATAGCACCAGTAGGATTGTCTTGAATGATAAGTTTGATGGAGATAAATTTGTACTTTAATAATATTATTTAAAAAAAAAAGTAGATTGAAGATAGCAAATTCTTTAAATTAATTTTTATTAAGATTGTAAGGTCACTCACCTCAGCTACATATTCAACAATCTATTTATTTATAAAATTCTATTTCTTCTCCGCGCAATTGTCTCATCATCTACTACTTTACACTATCAGTTTTTTTTTTTTTTTCTTAACCATAAGAAACTCATTTATTTTTTCATTATAGGTTGTTAATTGTGTTTACTGTATGATTTAAAGAACAGTTTGGAATCTTGAACTTTTTATTATTTTTTTTATTAACGTGGGTGTCCGGGTCAGCTTGCATGCACCTCAACTAATCTTACAGGCTCTAAAATTAACGACCATATAAGCCTTCAATAACTATCATATTAGCAATCATAAAACTCGAATATGAAATTACATGTAAGCAAACTTTTTATTTTTATTATAAAGTGAGGTGAATTTATTACTTGACATTGATGTAGTAATTGAAAGTTCATAGAATTAGCAATTTTTTTACTTTCGTGCGAATATAAATCAGGACGTAGTTGTTAATAAATAAATGTATTTAAGATAAGAAAATTGATTATTTATGTTTTGATTCGTAAATTTTAACCAAAGCTCTATAGAATCAGCTGGTGTGATTCAATTGATTATCTGAAACGTAAAATAATTAAGTATCCAATTCAATATTACCAATAGAGAGAAGAATACATTACCTCTATGGATTTGTTCCAAACATGTAATCCATTTAAATACTTAGAGAGGAATTATTGTTATTTAACTTAAGTTTCACCGTTGATTAATAATTTTTAGAAAACAAAATATGCAAACTTTTCAAATATATTTTCTTACAATAAAAATCTGAATTATAATTCAAAACACCTAGGTATATATTTAATTAAATAACTCAATAACTATATGTGCCAATAAAAAAAAAACAAATATCAACGTGTCTATTTGACTCACCTAACTTTAAGTTGAATATTTTTTTTCTAACACAAATGAATTAATATGCAGTGTTATTAACGTATTTTTTTAACAGTGAGTTAGAAATATAACTATAAATAAAAAAATTAATGCTTATATATAATAAAATATCGTGAAGATCATATACGTTAATAAAAACATGTAAAATCTTAAAATTATTTTTAACATAGTAGAAAAATAGGATAATATTGCAATTGCTATATTGAAATACTATTTTCCTTAGTCTTTGTATAAGAATTTTTTGAAAAACAAAAGGTGTAAAAATAATAATTAGAATACAAAATACAAAAGAATGAAGATGATAACAAAAAGAAAAGTATAAATAGGCTAACTATAGAGTGATAAATATTTCAAGTTAAAAGAATAAAAAATTATATTAATTTTTTTCCAAAAAAAAGATAAAAAAGAAGAAGGAAAAACTACAAAAATATTACAAAAAATGATGATGAATATGCCAAGTATAAAATAATAAAGATATCAAATATAAAGAAAAAGAAAACATAAGGAAAACTTGTTTTCTAGAAAAAAAAACTAAAAATTACATATTTATCACTACTATAGTGAAGAAATTGGATAAAATCTCAATTGTGACATTTATACAATAAAATTGTGTTTCCTTTTAGTATATACTAGTTATTTGACTTGCGCGTCACTGTGGGCTATAAATTTTTTAAAAAAAACAAAATCTAGGTATGCAAGCTATTTTCTAATAAAAATCAAAGTATAAATCAAAAGGTTTATGCAAGCATCTAATCAAATAAACCGATAATCATTTATGTAAATAACCAAAAAAATCGTTAACAATAACCAAAAGAAAAACTAAAAAAATTAAGAGATGGATGCAAACCAAGATATTTGATCCTGCAAAATGAGATATTTACATGTTTGTGTCAACTAAATTTGTTTATTAAAATTAATAAAAAATAATAGAAACAAAAACACATACAAAACTAATTGAATAAAATAAAAGAAAAACAAAACTATTATGCAAGGCCAATCATACAGCCCAGACTACTTTCTAGGCCCATGTGTCTTGGGTGATTAGGCCTAGACAGTAGCCTGAGCACATGTTTTTTTAAGGGAGATTTTTTGGCCATAATGGGGGGGTTTTTAGGCTTGTTAAATTTAGGTCTTTTAGAGGTTTGAGCCCATTAAATATGAGTTCATTAAAAGCCCCCCAAGTTTTTGTGATATTGATACGTAGAGACTTATAAAAATGTGTGGTTACCATGACAAGTTTGTCAAATTTTCTTCATATGAAAAGAGAGGTGGAAACCCTAAGTAATATATCAGAGAGACCATGTGTAGGAGCATGCATCATGGTTGAAATATTTCTAAGTATGTAGAATGAAACTATGGAGGAACCTATACTTATAAGATTTTATAGTAGGGTGAGGTGAAACAATAGAGAAATCTATACTTAAAAGTTTTTTCTAATAGGCTAAGGAAACCTATGGAAAAAGAGCTTGTACTTAGAAAAAATTTAAATGGATGGGGGAACCAAGAAGAGTGAGCATATACTTAGAAAATATTTTAAGAGACCGAGAGAAACTTATGAAGGGTGAGCCTATACTTCAAAAATCTTCTAAGAGGCTGGGAAACCCAAGGAAGAGAAGCGCATACTTATAAAATTTTCTAAGTGGTTAGGAAGCCCCATTGGACAGTCATGCAAGTCTAAGACTACAATGAAGAGACATAATATTCTAGATTAGTCCATGGAGATTTCTTGAGGCTCGGAAGCCTCACTAGAGAGTCATGCAAGTCCGAGACTACATTAGAAAAATAAGAGATTAGAGATAAATCCCTTGAGATTGCATTGGAGATGCGAGAGATCCAAGATCAATCCTTGAAGATTTCGTGAAGCTTGGAAACCCTACTAAAGATTTGCAAATAGGAAATACTTATCAGAGATATGATTATTTTATTTTAAAAATAAACTTATTTTTTATCGAGGATAATGCATCCCAATGTGATATGTTGGGCTTTAGGGAGCTTAGGGAGTTTGGTGTGAACGAGAAGATTGATAACTGAGTTCCAACCTATGGTAGCTAGGGGGAGCGCGTCTAGAGTATCGGCTACGTGCATGGGTATCGCAATGACGCGAACAATCTATAGAGGGACTTGGTGAGTGTAAATATAAAATACTCTTTTAGATATCATTCTGCCTAGGCTCTTCTAGGTAATGCAATTGCTTATGGGTGTTAGGAGCGGCTGATGATGATGGTGCTAAGGTGAAGTGTGTTATCATAGATGCCAAAACTTGTTGGGATGACGAGGTCTGATTTTGCCCCTAGGTTGCCAACACAGCTTGGGTAAGGATTTACACTTGAGTGATAAGTTGTTGAACGTCTGGTTGAGCAAAAGTGCTCGTAATGGCGGCAACAAGTAAATTCATCATGCGCTCTGGCCTAGATATATCATGGTTGTGTGCCATAGAATGATATGAAAATATTAAAAAAAAAGTTTATAAAAGTATTGATGTCTTTATAAATCCAAGTAGTTTAGGAATAAGATTTATATGTTAGAAAATTAGTTAATTTTTTAGTTCTAGCAATCTAATGCATGCTCTTAAAGCATATAGGTCCAATAAATGGCTTGGGCCCATGCTATTTTGGAGAAGATTTTTAGACAATAAAAAGATTTTTAAGCCTATTAAATTTGAGTTAATTAATATGCAAAGTCAAAAAAATTAAAAAGTACATTGCAATAAAGAAGAAAGAAGGTATCTTAACATTTGGGAACCTCATATTAACCCATTGATATCAATTAAATCTCACATCTTTTATTTTTTTTTAATTTTTTGAAAAGAAGTCTCACATCTTTTGATTTCATTAATTTTCTCTCAAAATATAATAAATATTAGACAACATCTTCCATCCATCCTTAACAATTAAAAGAATTAGTACAATTTTCACGTGATTTACATGAGTTTATTAAGTGGTTTCAACTACAAAGCCAAAACAAACCTCAATTTTTCTTAAAAGACAATGTTAGCGTTAAAGTTCACTACCAAAATGGTGGAAAACTTCATACGAGTTCATTTTCAAATCATGGAGAAATTGAGAAGGAAACTTTTAACCAAGCTAATAATAAATTATATTAATTACATTTGACGCAAAAATTGATAAATTAAAAGATTTAAGACTCAATTGATAACATGGTAATACTTTGTGGGCTGAATTGGTATTTGTTTTAATTACTTTATAACTATGCCTATCTACTGAAATTGAAAGTTGAAATCTAATTCAAATACCAATTTGAAAAGTTTATGCACGGTAATGTTTAGGATTCTGATTGAAGTTATTTTTTAAGTTTTTTTTATTTAAAAATATATTAAAATAATTTTATTTTTAAAAATTTATTAATAATATCAGTATTTCAAAATAATAATAAAAAAAATTAAAATTTTTTTTTCAAAATTTCCAAAAACAATTTTTAATAGTTTCTTTTGCTTGAAATTATATTAAAATAATATATTTTTTATTTTTTTAAATTTATTATTAACATCAAAATAATAAAAAATTAATTTAAAACAGAAAAAAATCTTAAAAATTTTGAAAAACAATTTTTAACCTTAAAAACAAACAATTTTTGCTACGTTAGATTAATTTAAAACGTTCAGCAATGAGACTATAATTTCAACTTTAACGTAGGATTTATTGATCATAAAACTGCGTTAGTAGCAAAGAAGTGCCGTTTCGGAAAGAGAGGTAACGGTACAATCACAGCCCTCTATTCACAACATGATAGACCCTCTCTCCCAACCGTTTGATTAAGTCAAATAACCCCACCCCCTTAAAACACCTCTTGATCAGCGGCTGACGCCGACAGAACCCATAAACCTACAAGGAATCCATCACGTGGTAGCACTACCCTTCCCCGTCAGACACTTGACATTTTATCCATGGCACACACAACTAAATTCAAATCAGTTACTTACGGCAGTAACTGGACCCCCAAAAAGAAAAAAACACAAGCTCATGACAAGCAAAAATGAAATGCGTAGCAGCTGATTTTCTCTCTGCTAAAACTGGAAAAAAGAAGAAGAAGAAGAAGAAGAAGAGAAGAAGCTGGCTTTTCTCGCACCTTATTGCTGCTGCCTGCTGCTGCACCAGTAAGTAGAGAGACACTTGTAGAATCAATTACAGAGAAATTAGATATGTTCTCTTTCTCTCTCTAAAGCTGCATTAGTTTGGTTCTCTTTCCTCGTTTCTCGCGCCCAGCCATAACACATGCATCCCTCCCTCTCTCTCTTTATTTCATGGAGGGCCGACTTAAATGCAGCTGCAGGCACCTTCATGATTGCTTGAAAATGTTTGCCATCTGAAGTTTTCTTTCCTTTTCTTTTTCTTTTTTTTAGTTTTTGTTCTCGTACTGGCGAAACCAACTATAAAGAAGGTGAAGCTTTTTCTTTCTCTGTTTCTTTTCTCCACTCCTTGATTGTTTTTTATTGGAAAAAATGAGCTCAAAGAAGCAATCTTTGGCTTTTTATTTTTTCTATTATCAAATTGAATCGTGAAATGTGAATGATGTTCGCTATAATCACTTTTCTGCAATTCTTTTTTTAGTTTCGATGAATGAACCAATGCATGAACATGCATGTTCTTCTTTGATTTCGTGCCGTTTGCTCTTTGATGAATCCATTCCTGTTTGGTTGCCAAGAAAATTGAGTAAAATAGAATGTTATTCATTGAATCTGCCGGTTCAGTTTGATCTGATTTCCATAATAATTTGAAACTCTTAAGAAATGCATGATTTTGAATTTTTTATTTTATTTTCCTTCTTTTTGTTAGCTAGCTGGGGCCCAAAAGCATGGAAAACCCTCATGGCTTCTCTTTTTTTATTGTTTTCTCAAGCCTTTATAATAAATATATTAATATATTATTATTAAATGGAAATATTCATTTGTGATGAAAAAGGTCATGTGTCTTAAGCGTGATTTTTGGATCTTTAATATAAAAGAGTGGACTGACTGATCATATGATAAATAGTTAGCTACGTACTTGGTTTGATCTTCTTCTTCTGTTCTTTTTTTATTTGAATGTGTTTAGATCTTTTCAGTTGGGAGTCTATCACATGCATCAATTTAATTAAGCATTTGACTTGTGTGCCTTTTCTATTAGAATTCCTTAGATTTCTTCTTAAGGTCTCAATTTCAGCAAATTTAAGTCAACTACTAGCACTTTCCTAAAGGAATTTCTTGATGTGTTATTAAAGAAAAGGAGTTGTCATTTGCTTAAAAGATAAAAGTACTCTAGTGGTGTTTGCTCCATCCACTTAATTTTCCAGATTCATGGGAAATTAGTGCTATTTTCAGGTAAATAATCCGTTAATTTTCGAATGGTTAGGTGTAATGGTGGGATTAATGAAGCATGTTAAACAAATTGGATGAAAATGTTTTAGAGCCTTCATGATTGAATTGTCCTGGATGGACACGAGCTAAGGTAAATGCTACGTCTACGAGTGTTAGTTACTGGGATTTTTTTGAATGACTGGAGATGGTGTCCTGTCTGCTTGATACATATCAGCTCTGCTGTGAATTGAGCCGCTGGGAAGGTCTAGCCATCGTTGTAGCAAATATTTAACTAGTCATTAGTTGGCATGTAAATTATTTTGACACAGCTAGCCCCTTATGTTCATTTAATGTTTTCTTTCCTCATTGCATTACTTCCAAAGTACATTTCTTTGATATTTGCAACACTGATGTGTGTCACAAACAATAATCGTATTTGTTTTCTGCACTGCAGTCTTCTTCCATCTTTCTAGTTCACATTTTTAACTGAACGAGCCTAGCTGCATCGACGTCATGATGAGCAACCTTAAGCTAGGGGTAGAAGTGGTTAGTGCGCACAATCTTTTGCCCAAAGATGAGCACGGTTCATCCAGTGCCTTTGTAGAGCTCTGCTTTGACGGCCAGAGGTTCCGCACAACCATCAAAGAAAAGGATCCCAATCCTGTGTGGAGTGAGTGTTTCTACTTCAACATCCCTGACCCTTCCAACCTACACTATCTTACTCTTGATGCCCATGTTTACAATAACATCAGAGCTACCAACTCCAGGTACTTCCTTGGTAAGGTTTGCCTCACTGGGAATTCATTTGTACCCTACTCGGATGCTGTTGTGTTGCACTACCCTCTGGAAAAGCGTGGAATTTTCTCGCGTGTAAGAGGAGAGCTTGGCCTGAAAGTTTATATCACTGATGATGCATCCATCAAATCCTCTACCCCACTTCCTGCAGTTGAATCTTTGCCAACAAAGGATCCAGGCTTAACACATGCCGTGGCTCCAATGGTAGACCCTATGACAAATACTGTATCTCATAAAAGAGTTGAGAGACACACCTTTCATCATCTTCCTAACCCAAATCACCAGCAACAACAGCATCAGAATCATTCTTCTGCTCCTTCAATCACCCATCATGTACCAAAGTATGTGGCTGATGAGATGAAAGCTGCAGAAACACAGCCTCCAAAGTTAGTTCGAATGCACTCTGCATCATCATCACAACCCGTTGACCATGCCCTTAAAGAGACAAGTCCCTTTCTTGGAGGGGGAAGAGTTGTTGGGGGTCGTGTTATTCGAGGAGACAAGACTGCAAGCACTTATGATCTTGTTGAACGGATGTACTTCCTGTATGTAAGGGTTGTTAAGGCTCGTGATCTTCCTGCCATGGATGTTACAGGAAGTCTCGATCCGTTTGTTGAGGTGAGAGTTGGAAACTACGGAGGAATTACAAAGCACTTTGAGAAAAAGCAAAATCCAGAGTGGAATCAGGTGTTTGCTTTTTCAAGGGAACGGATGCAAGCTTCTGTTTTAGAAGTTGTTATTAAGGACAAGGATCTTGTTAAAGATGACTTTGTAGGCGTCATAAGGTTTGATATCAACGAGGTTCCTTCGAGAGTCCCACCAGATAGTCCGCTAGCTCCGGAGTGGTATCGGCTTGAGGACAAGAAGGGAGAGACGATAAAGGGCGAGCTAATGCTTGCGGTGTGGATTGGAACCCAAGCAGATGAGACCTTTCCTGATGCGTGGCATTCTGATGCAGCTACTCCTGTAGATAATACACCGGCTACCTCCACTGTTACACGTTCAAAGGTCTATCATGCACCAAGGTTGTGGTATGTACGTGTTAATGTTGTCGAGGCACAAGACTTGGTCCCATCAGAGAAGACACGTTTCCCTGAAGTGTATGCTAAGGTACAGATGGGAAACCAAGTTTTGAAAACGAAGACATGTCAGGCTCGAACTTTTAGTGCGTTATGGAATGAGGATCTTTTATTCGTTGCTGCTGAACCCTTCGAGGACCATCTAGTTCTTTCAGTTGAGGATCGTGTCGGTCCTGGAAAAGATGAGATAATCGGGAGGGTCATCATCCCATTGCGCTCTGTGGAGAAGCGTGCTGATGATCGGATAATTCATTCTCGCTGGTTTAACCTGGAAAAGCCAGTTGCTGTAGATGTAGATCAGTTCAAGAAAGACAAGTTCTCTAGCCGTATTCATCTTCGAGCCTGCTTAGATGGAGGATACCATGTTCTTGATGAGTCAACTCATTACAGCAGTGATCTTTGTCCAACGGCAAAACAGCTTTGGAGGCCTCCGATTGGGATACTGGAACTAGGCATCTTAAATGCTGTGGGACTCCATCCTCTGAAAACACGAGATGGGAGGGGTACAGCCGATACGTACTGTGTTGCAAAGTATGGTCACAAATGGGTCCGGACACGCACCCTTATTGACAACCCGTCTCCAAAATACAATGAGCAGTACACATGGGAAGTTTTTGATCCAGCTACAGTTCTTACAGTTGGTGTATTTGACAACAGCCAGCTTGGGGGAAAAGGTTCAAATGGAAAGGACCTAAAGATTGGGAAGGTTCGGATTCGCATCTCTACACTTGAAACTGGGCGTGTATATACGCACTCTTATCCCTTGCTGGTTCTTCATCCTACCGGGGTTAAGAAGATGGGGGAATTGCACTTGGCGATTAGATTTACATGCATATCTTTTGCAAACATGCTTTATCAGTACTCACGACCACTTCTACCCAAAATGCACTATATCAGGCCATTCAATGTGATGCAGCTAGATATGCTCCGCCACCAAGCTGTCAACATAGTAGCATTACGGTTAGGTCGGGCAGAACCTCCTCTTAGGAAAGAAGTGGTGGAGTACATGTCAGATGTGGACTCACACCTCTGGAGCATGCGTCGAAGCAAGGCAAATTTTCTTCGCTTGATGACTGTTTTCTCAGGATTATTTACAGCTGGAAAGTGGTTCGAGGATATTTGCATGTGGAAGAATCCTATCACTACCGTGCTTGTTCATGTGCTCTATCTTATGCTTGCTTGCTTCCCAGAACTTATTCTGCCCACAGTTTTTCTTTACATGTTTCTGATAGGCATTTGGAATTACCGATATCGACCAAGGTACCCTCCCCACATGAACACAAAGATTTCACAGGCTGAGGCAGTGCATCCTGATGAGCTAGATGAGGAATTTGATACATTCCCAACAAGCAGGAGCCCTGAGCTGGTGGGAATGAGGTATGATAGGTTACGAAGTGTTGCTGGAAGGATTCAAACTGTCATAGGTGATATAGCAACCCAAGGGGAGCGATTTCAGGCACTGTTAAGCTGGCGTGATCCACGGGCCACTGCCATCTTTGTTATATTCTGCCTTGTAGCTGCACTGGTTTTGTTTGTGACGCCATTTCAGGTTATAGCAGCTTTGGCAGGCTTCTACATGATGAGGCATCCAAGATTTCGCTACAGGACACCATCTGTGCCCATTAACTTCTTTCGCAGGCTTCCTGCTCGGACAGATAGTATGCTGTAAATTGGAATTGGATGCTCGCACTTGCTTTGCAGTTCTTGTTTACAATGGATTGGCTATGAAAGTTGTAATCGCTAAAATAGTTTGCAAATAATCTGTATTTGGCATGTGTGGCCACAGAAAAGTAAAATAAGGAGCTGTTAAATGTAATTTGATTAGCAAAAACTTTGTCCATGTTCTATAGTTTACTTGTTTGTCAATGTTCTGATTTTCTTTTCTTCCAGAACAACTCTAGGTTTTCAATTTGATCCGAGATTGTCTGATCTGACGCACCATACTCATATGAAAATGTTTACATAAGTCGGGGATTAATTATGAATCCAGTCTTTCCCTCGGTTTTCTCTATTAAGCTTCAAATACATTGCCTTCCCACCTTTTGTTTTGGTGGTTAGCATTTGCTGCCCACTTGATGTCTTCCAGTTTGCTTCAACAAATGCCATATAAACTTCGTCTGATATTCCACCGAACTGCCACGTCTGATTTATAAGTGCATCCCAGAAGCCAACAATGCTGGAAGCAATTTGGTGACACAAGCCATTGTCAAAAGCTTAATTTGTAGAAGACAACTCCTGATTTTAACGTCATTTGCTCATTCCTAATCCAAATGTTAAGAGATTAACGGTTTGTCCGGGGAAGAATAGAGGGGTTGGAAAGGGAGAAGAGGGGAAGGGAATCTTACGAGGCAAATTTTTTTAGAAATTGTGTTGTGATCTTTCATGGGTGACGGTCTGTTCATAAGAAAACATATCCAGGACAAGGACAAGCATTTCTTTCTTTTTCTTTGTTTGTTTGATAATTATACTCGTGCATTTTAAAATAAATTCAACAACTCTTCGATAGCGTGCAAATGGCATCTTTTAGGTTGGTCGGGCTTGCTCATGAATGTTCTTTTCATGGGGACTATTTTTTACCAGAAAATTTATATATATATTTTCTCAAGAGTATCTCCCCAAGCAAATAGTTTGTAGCAATGATTAATGCAGAATCCATTTACCAGGCAGCTATCATGCCCAAGGAAATGACATAATTATGGAATCGAAAAAAATAGAGAGACCAGGCAGGGTTGACAGAAGTATACACATCAGGATTTAGGTCAACCATGGAATCTAATAAATCTTGTATGATTGATTTCACCTGTTAAATTATATATATAGTAGTGCAGAAATTATGGATGTTAATGTACAACAACGTGCGTACAAATTAGGCACTTACCCTGTACGTTTTCTTTTGATTATCGTGTACCTATGGTCCCTCCTCCACTACCATCATCTCTGGCAAGATTGTTCACCTGTGTTTCCTCGCGGAAGCTCGTCAATCTTTTTTCAACAAGGCCTTGATAGGTCAATGTGTGGAGATATAATGCCATGGACAGATTTTTTCAAGTATTTCAATAACGAGGCCTTGGGTGAGCCAATAGCAAATCTTGGAAATGGCTGGTATCACGCTCATCAGTACTCATTGGAGACAATATTTCATTCAAGAATACTGAGGCATCCATGTAGGGTGTATGATGAAAATGAAGCAATGCTTTTTTACGTTCCATACTTTGGTGGTCTAGACATCCTGAGGTGGCATCTCAAAGAATGTCTCTGATGATGTTAAATACACTTCGGCATTGGACCTAATGAAGTGGCTCGAGTACAGAGAACCCTGGGTTCAAAATTCTGGCATAGATCATGTGTTTGTGATAGGAAAATTTTCATGTGGGATTTCAGGAGAAGGAATTATACTTCATGAGGTACTAGGTTTCTAGAGCTTGAGCAAATGAAGAACCCAGTAAAGCTCATGATCGAACGACAGCCATGGGAAGTCATCGACATTGGAATTCCACATCCTACCTTCTTTCACCCTCATTCAGATGATGATATTGTTGCCTGGCAGCAAAAGATTATTGGAACAACTCGAAAGAGACTAGTCAGTTTTGCTGGAGCAGCGCGTCCTGATCAACCCCATTGCATAAGGTCAATATTGCTTAATCAGAGCACTTCCACAATCAGTGATAACTGCCAATTTTTGGGTTGTAAATCAGGTGGATGTGATCAGCCTGAATCAGTTACAAAGCTGTCTTTGGAGTCTGAATTCTGCTTACAGCCTCCTGGTGACAGTCCAGCAAGAAAATCTGTATTTGATAAACTTATTTCAGGATGCATACCAGTATTTTTTGATCCTTTTACAGCTTATGACCAATATCCATGGCAATTACCTGAGGATCATGGTAAAGATTCAGAGTTCATAGACCAAGAAGAAGTGAGGCAAATGAAGGTGAACGCGGTGGAGAGGCTGAGCAGTATTTCTGCGAGGGAAAGAGAGGATATGAGGAGGTACGTAGTGTATGAAGTACTGCCTGAGTTGGTGTATGGTGATTCGAGTTCTCGGTTTGAGGATGCAATTTCCATAACAATGAACACCTGCTCGAGAGGGTTAGCAGAATGCAATGAATTTTATATTTATCACATCACATAAAATTGGAAAACACCAATGGGATATTCCATCTGTGTTTAGGTAAAACTTACATCGGCAAATACAATTCTTCTGGACTTTTTGACGGAAACATGTCATCAGGGATTTAAGTTTCGTTGTCGGTTCTGTTCTGTCGGTCACTGGATTTTTTTACGGGATCACCGACAGAATATTTCATTATTTATTTGTGCCCTCATCTCAGCAGTTGTTTCTAAATCCGATCTATTAGCTAGCAGAATTCAAGCTTAGAGTCATTTAGACAATAATTTAAGATCTTTATTTAAAAAAAAATAGAAATAAATAAAATATATTTGTCAAACTTATAATAATAATAATAATAATTAAAAAAAATAAAAAACAACATTTATAGTTTTATTCAAAACTCCATTCTCCTTAATCGTGTATGTTAATTAATCATACATTATGTTGCTGGAACATCACACTACACTATGAACCTAGATATATATTTTTTTCCCACTGGGATGCAAAGTCACAATCCTGACCGTCCAATAACCTCAAATTTGATTCAAACCTGAAACGTGGCTTAAACTTTTCCACGTGTAGTCATATCCACCCACAGCGTGTTTACTTCGAATCTTTCCACGTGTAGTAATATCCACCCACAGCGAGTTTACATTGAAGAATGAAGATGCTTGGCAGCACAGTTAGCCACGTGTTTGTTAACATTTTGAATTTGTTTTATTAAAATTAGTTATTTTAGATATTTTTAAATAGTTGTTAGTTATTATTAAAAATAAAAAAATATTATTTTATTATTTTTGTAATAAAAAGTAATTTAAAAAATAACTATTATCCAATGATAAAAAACAAAAATACATTTGCATCTTCATTATCCACGTATATAACATAACCCAATTGCTACTATTTGGCCATCAAAATCCAAAGATCGTCCATTTCTATTGGGACCCATTCCATGCTCACTTCTCGCCCTCGCATTCTCTCTCAAAAATATCTCAACTTTGCATCGTTATCTGCTTCTTTCTTATTATCAAAACAGTCATCTTTCAATTCCAAGCAAACCCTTTTGCCATCTTTGC
>Ga0307511_10002886_pt1 | contig 17823 bp, 19 predicted proteins | sample 13_EM_MG_FD_200266 | JGI IMG/M metagenome (GOLD analysis project Ga0307511, IMG submission 200266) | Populus trichocarpa ectomycorrhiza microbial communities from riparian zone in the Pacific Northwest, United States - 13_EM | ecosystem: Host-associated > Plants > Roots > Unclassified | place... | reverse complement strand
TCAAATAAAATAAATAATAATCAAAATAATAAAGATCAAATCTAAAATATTAAAAAAAAATAAAAGATGAAGAAATTAAAATAATAATAATAATTAACATTTCATAAATTATTTCAAATAAAATAAGTAACAATCAAAAGAATGAGAACCAAATTTGATAGATAAAAAATTTCAATAAAAAAATTGATAAGGAAAAAGCAAATAACAATTATAAAAATAAGAACTAAAGTTAATATAAAAATTAAATTTTAAGAGATGAAATTGAAAAATAAATATTCAAAACAAATTATATATAGCAATCAAAAGTTTGAGGACCAAATTTGATATAATCAGCAAATAATGACATTTCTAAATTTTTCATAACTTCCGGAAAGTATTTTCCACCCAAATTTTGCAGGAAAACACTTTCCTGAAAATCAAGCCAAATTTTTATTTGACTGGAAAGTGTTTTCCGTTGACCAACTTTTCTAATGACAAACAAACACATGAAAGTTTGGAAAGTGATTTCTTGAAAACTATTTTTCGAAAAACAAACACAGCCAAAAGGGAAAACACTTTACTGGAAACCAAACCAAATTTTTCTTTGACTGGAAAGTGTTTTCTGTTGACCGGAAAGTATTTTTTGTTGACCAACTTTTCTAATAGCAAACAAACACAGGAAAGTTTGGAAAGTGATTTCCCGAAAACTACTTTTCGAAAAACAAACATGGCCTTAATAACATGTATTATCGATGTGGTAACATGGAAATTGCTAGGAAAGCCTTTGATGTTCTGTTTGTGAAGAATTTGGTTTCAGGAACATGTAATGATTCATCCTTCTTTGACAACTCTTTGTCTACTAGTAGTCCTGCGCCTCTACCCAGTGTCCCTGCTTCAGCTGTTCCACTCACAACAACCTCCAGTACGACTACTCAGTCTAAGCAAGATGAGTAATGGTGGTGATGATGAACGTGAGGAGTATGGAGATCAAGTGGACATTGTAGATCCTGGTGGGGTTGACTTTGAAGATCCAAATGAGCATGCTGAGGAAGGCACTGATATTTTAAGGTAAATTCTGAGTTCGGGAAGGCACTGATATTTTAAGGTAAATTCTGAGGAGTTCGGGAAGGCAAATTCTGCAATAAAGCAGATTCTTCAAATGAACAATAATGGAAATTTGGCTTCTGCAATTTTCACAAGTTGTCCAAGAGGTCAAGGACATTTTCAAGGAAGAATAATGTTGAAGAAGGAATGACATTTTAAGGCAAAAATTAATATCACGGAGATATTAAGTTTCAAGTATTAAGTATTTAAGTAACCATTTAGGTGGTGGTCCTGTGGTAAGAGCTTGAAACCAAGAGATTTGCTCCCTCTGTAGTCTTAGGTTCGAGCTCTGTGGTTGCTCATGTAATGGCCACTAGAGGCTTACATGGTCGTTAACTTCAGGGCCCGTGGGATTAGTCGAGGTGCACGCAAGCTGGCCCTGATACCTACATTAAACTAAAAAAAAAAATATTAAGTATTTAAGTGCTTTATTTTGATATTATAAATATTTATATAATAACATTAAAAAGTTAAATACGAGAACTCATTCACCAACTTTCATTTAATTTATTATAAAAACTCATAGTTATAAATATTAAAAAAGAAATATTTCTTTTCATAAATGTCTTTTTCTTTTTTATTCATTTACAAACTAATTCAATAATAAACCGCAGCCTAACCGGAAACCAGTTTTAAGAGACGGGTTGTTTTTAGAGACACTCTTGTGGTGGAGCGTGGACAAACTGTCTGAAGCCTTTATGTCCTAGAATAGGGAAAAGGTTCTGTTCCTCAGACGAAATTTTATCCGACAATATAAAAATGTTTTTAACTTTCAATTGGTTTGGAAAATGTTTAAAATTAAGCTGCCTTCCCTTTCTTCAAGTTAAAACGGTAACAAGAGGATTTATTCAGACATCCTTAAATTCGAGTTTTATTATTAGTTTTTTTTTTCCTCATGATGTAATATGTATGCTTTTTTCCTTTTTCTTTTCTTTTATTTTTAATAATGATGCACTGCACACACACTCACACACACATATATAGTTCAATGCATAAATATTTTGTAAAATCATGAGATCTATCCCTTGTTGCCCAGAACAGAACTTGATAGTATGTTTTGCATGAAAATACAAAAAAGAAACTGAGGCATATCCTCTTCAGCATTGATGCCTAGACTCAAATACGTGGAAGTCAAATGGCACATAACTAGTGCAAGTAAAGATGAGAACGTCTGAAACAAGGGGAAATAGGAGACTCATTTTTCTCTCCACTCTCTGAGAAAATTACTATAGTCTCACTATGACATCCAGGTTATGAAAATCATCAGCAATATAAATTGTTCGGTTCACCATGAGAGCAACAATGGGAACTAGGAAGTTTCCTTTTTGCAGTACAACTGCAACAAAACAGGAATTTGAACAACTTCAAATTGTACTGAAATATTATTTATCCAAATGATGAACTAGTTATTTGACTCTTCGACAAATGCGGTCACCGCATAATCCAATGCCATCTCAAATTGCAGCCATAGCACATTTAAGTTCACCATCTGAGTGTAACTACTCTGTATATTGCTGTCAAAATTTACTTTCTAGCTAAAAATTTCTGAGCATCTTATCCAAGTACAATACACTCGCAAAGATAAGTTGGAGCTTTACTTCCTGTACGAGAATTCAGCTTGAAACTCCTTTTGAAACCGCTCCCTGGACTTGGTTTTTGCTTCCAATACAACATCATCAAGAAATATCCTTTGTGGAAATTCTTCAGGCACAAGACTCCGATATGTCTCAAACTGTTCTGCAGCTTCTTCTTTTCTATCCAACAGACTGTATATTATTCCCTGCCACAAATTCCCGTAATTGGTTATTGATAAAAGTAAAACTATAATATTTAATTCTTTATGCTATTCAACTCCATTCTGTTAATTGCAATCCTTAGACAATATGTCATCAATATTTGCTACAGGAGATTGAGGCTTTAGACACAGCTTGTTCTTTTGCAAATCTTGTGAACTTGTAATAACTCAATATCATATCTGCAACCCTGCGTGCTGCTACTAGTTATATCTATGGGTTGTTTCAAACTTGGAATGACACTTGCAAGAAGTAGCATTTAAGGGTATAGTTCTTCTTTCTGAACTCTCAATAGAATACAGACAACCATACAGCCATAAGGTACATATTATGGACACCTGCAATAATACTATATTTCATCAATATAAAATCTGCAAACGTGCTTGCTGTTACTAGTTATATCTATGGGTTGTTTCAAACTTGGAATGACACTTGCAAGAAGTAGCATTTAAGGGTATAGTTTTTCTTTCTGAACTCTCAATAGAATATAAATGGTGGGGACACCAAACCCATACCTTAGATTGCACGAGTATTTGAATAGAGATGACAAAGGATGACTTGGCCTCTCACTCTTTGGTTGGGAGACTATGCCTATCTAAACCTATTTAATTATTTATTTTTATTTAGTTTTTTATTATTTGGTTTATTTATGTAAGACAATTTTAATTGATGGAGTGAGACCAATAGTTGGTTGTTTTATGGTCATGTTATTTATATGTTTCTTTTTCATTTTATGAGACAGTTTTTGATGATTTAATAAAAATAACATACTATTCTCTTTTCTTCCTAGCTTTTTTTTCATTGCTTTTAATTCTTGGCTTCTTCTTTCTTTCTCTACTTTTATTCTTTTTTTAGTTTATTATCCCACATCAATGGCAAACTTCATAAGTTACATGTTATGGACACCTGCAACTTGACATAAAGTGAAGGAAAATTGCTTCAAGATAAATGTATGAACGTTATATGCATATTTGAAATCTTCAAAAAGATGGTGCAGGCCCTCAAGCTTTTACCTTACGAACTGAAAGAATTAATTGTTATCCATTTGCAAGCATTGACATACAATTAAAACAAGCTTACCTGGCAAAGATAAGGTCGAAAATCTCGTGGGTTGTCGCTAACCAGGCCTTGAAATTTCTTCAAAGCCTCCTCAAAATCCCCCTGCAAAGTATGCAAGTTTTCACGTATTAAAATTGAAAATCAATTGGCTGACTTGATCCATTATCCTAGGTCCCACCAATCAATAGTTCTACTTTTTCGAGTTCTACATCATTTGTCAATGCTCTATTATTTTAAGCATGCATTTGCATGAAGTATTGGGTGGAACAATTTTTACGAGGCCCAACACTCATCCTACTTGACCCTGGAAAGAAAGGACTAACTGGTAGGATTCACCTTGACAACATGCATTTGCGCAATTAGAATTCTAATGTTTCTCTCCTCAGTTACTCTTTTTTCACGATGGGCAACTTCTAGAGCTTTATTCAGCATCTCAAAGACAGCAGGACCTTCAAGATTTTTGTGCATAACCAGTGCTAAACCCTGCACCAAACAGAGAGTCAAATAGTATTTCTATTTTCCAGTGAAGAGAAAAAACACCAAAAAGTCACAGATGTTGGTATTAACATAGAAATGTGATGGTATATGGATGTGCTACAAAGTTATATAGACAAAGTTTCTCAAAGAAGTCCTATACCACCATGCAATTCATGATTCAATCTCCGTGGCTGGTATGGAGCTAATCGATAGGGATATTTTTAAACACTAAGGTCTTGCCAAGTTGTTCATAGCTTTCCATCAACTAGCAATCTGCACTAGCAAAATCTGATAAAGATGAAACTCATAATTTATGGAAACACAAGGGACTGTGGAACCCTTAATAAAAAATGATCGAGAAGGATCATGTTATTGTTGTTTAAGGAATATTTTTTCATTCTAATTGCCAGTGAGAAAGCTAATGGTTAGTTGAATACCATGATAGCAGGAGCGGTAGGAATATAATTTGATTACTTCTGGAATGACTGAAAAACCATTCCTAAGCCAAATCCTCATTATGCTTCAAATTAGTGACACACTTGAGATTTTGAAATTCTAATTAGACATTGTAGGTCCTTTGCGCTTTGCCTATTGCAGTATAACCAAATAGAAAGGAAACAGTTATAAGAATACCAACATTTAAGTAATTAATCAGGTGAGCTAGTACCAAGCACGGAATCGTTTGCCACAGAGGCAAAGTTCGTGTGTTGGTTTAACTTATATATGGGTTTCAACAACCTATGGGACCAAATTCAAACCCAAGGGACTACAACTGCCAACAAGAAAAATGAAAATTGATCGCTTGTCATTATAATATGTTACTACAAAAATCTAATGGTCAACAAGAATCATTTCAGTGGTCTCTAAACCTCCAGCATTTTTGAATTGTTTCCGAACACATCTGTCCTCCCTAAGGATTTCTCCCCTAGCCACCTTTCTAGTAGCGGAAGATCTTCAAAGAAAGGAGCTAAGAAATTTGAATAACAAAATTTGGAACTCGAGAAAAAAAATATAGGTGACAGCCAATGGTATTGAGAACAAGAGTTTGCCCATTGAGGAGATGCCTTCTTAACAAATACATGAGAAGAAGCTGTGTATAAAATAATCCCATCACAGAGTACACCAATTGGAATGGCTCAATGCTTTCAAGCTCAAGCCTTCGCTTCCATCAATGCCATGGAGTCTCTGCTCCCATACTGAACAAGGAGCAGTCTTTTGGTAAAATTAAGAAAAGCTTTATGAGGTCAGTTACGGATATGGTTGTACATATTCTTGTGCCTGTTTAAACTAATCACATATCCCTCTAGGAAGCAATTATATTGACCAAATTATTTGCCTTCCCATATTCCAACTCAGTTAGCAGTCAGCCTCCAAACTTTCAAAACAGATAGCTTGCAGAAATGCTTATGTGCTACCTTGCAATCATCTCAGTATTCATATATAGGCATGCATATCATGAGAAAACAAAAGCAAACGCACCCAAGTAATAATTATTTTTGCAGAACACGGATACAGCTACTCACTTGTAGGAAAAGAAAGATAAACGGAAAACAGGAATACCAGATCAAGAATCATACGTGCAAAGCTCTAAGCAAAAGTGGTCTCTCTTCCAAGATTTCGTTGAACAACCTTTTAGCCTTGTTCAATTGCCCCATCATCTCATAACAAAGTGCCTCCAAAAGCCTCCATTCAACTTCCTCGGGCTCGATCTCAATCAACCTCCCAACATACTTCACAGCCTCTTTAGTCTGTCCTCTCCTCATCTTCCCATGCAGAACCACCTTCAATGCCTCCACATTCCTTGGCTCCTTCTCCAAAACCTTCTCATACATCTCCTCGTCCTCACTTTTCTCCATCTGGGCATCTCTCTTTCCCTCTAAATTCACACTACCACCACTTGTTTGAGCCGGAAGTGCCAAACTTTGCCTAGTATTTAAACCAAAAGAACCAATAAAAATGAAGGCCCCAACAAGGGAAACCAGCACCTTCTCAGACAAAAAACTGGTGAAATTGTTGTTTTTTTTGGAGATACTTGAAGTGGGTATCTGAGGAAATGGTGACTTAGAACAGATATTTGATGAGATGTGCAGTTTGTGCCTGCTGTGGATGTTGAGTGGATTCATGGAACATAGTAGTGGCTTCAAAGAAGTTGAGGAGTTACAGTTTTTTGACGATTTCAAATTCTGAAAATGTGAGGGTGGGGAGCATGGAGAGAATGTTTTTATTGAACCCATTTTGGATGAAGAAGCAATCAATCAATCAAGAAGATTGCCCATTCAAAACCCTGGCACTGGCTACGGCTAAAGGAGTTTAAGAACGGTGTTTCAATCTTCACGACACAAATGATGATGCCAAGATGATAAAAGGGATGCCTATTATTTATAGATAGCTACAAATCAGCCCTCTAACTATTCATCTTACTGTTCAACAATCCATGAGTTGCTAATCTCTTATTTCTCTTCCATATTTGACTTTTTAACCTCTAATTTTTACCTTTTGAATCACTAATTTATTATTATTATTATTATTATTTGAGTTTCATTATTAATTCAGTTTAATGAGAATGTAGATTTGTAATTTCATTAGTGTGGTGTGTTAATCAGATTAAATTATTGTTTTTTTTTTTTTTAGTTTAATAACAATCTTTTAGTTTCATGAATTTAAAATTATTTTAGTAAATATTGAATTGAAAGCAAATATTACGCTTATTTGGGAGTGTAGTAATTTATATTTTTTAGTGTTTTTTAAAAGTATTTTTCATTTAAAAATACATTAAAATAATTTTTTTTATTTTTAACATTAAAATATCAAAATTATAAAAAAAACACTAAAAAATCAATTTAATATTTTTTCAAACTAAATGTATACAAATAGATAAAATTAAAAGTAAGGGATTCAAATAGAAAAGTAATAAGAAGTTAGAGTACCAAATAAATGTAGTTTTCTTCTCTCTAAAGATGTTTCGACTCTGTTAGTCTATTTTACTTTATGGTGTTGAACCCGGTTCAATTCCATCCAGGGTTTTAAACAGCCTCCTCTTTTAGTAAAACCTGACCTAAACCCTCAAAAAACAACACACTGACACAGAGAGACTCTAAGAATCATCACAGAGAAGCAGCAGAACCGGCGGCGGCGGAAACTGTCCGTCGAAACGCAGAAAGGAAAAAAAGCAAGCTAAACACGGCCGATAAATAGGCAGAAGCTATAATAATGAGGAAGAAGGTGGACGAGAGAATCAGAACACTCATAGAAAATGGCGTCAAATTACGCCACCGTTCTCTCTTCCTTATCATCGGCGACAAGTCACGTGACCAGGCACGCTTGCACCCTTTTCTGTTCTCTTTCAGTTTTTTTTTTTTTTAATAATAACAAGCAGTAATTTTCCACTGCGATGCAGATTGTGAACCTTCATTATATGCTAAGCAAGGCAGTGGTGAAATCTAGACCGTCCGTTTTATGGTGCTACAAGGATAAACTTGAACTTAGCAGGTTCATTTTATTTTATTGAGCTGGATATTGGATTTAATCTGTGAAAAATAAAACAGAAGATTGATTAGTTTTTTTTTTTTGTGTGAATTTGTGACGCAGTCACAAGAAAAAAAGAGCAAAGCAGGTGAAAAAGTTAATGCAGAGAGGACTGTTGGATCCTGAGAAAGTTGATCCTTTTTCGCTCTTTCTTGAGACCGGAGGTTTGACATACTGTTTGTATAAGGATACTGAAAGAATTCTCGGTAATACTTTTGGAATGTGCATATTACAGGTAAGAAACTTAGCTTGTGTGTTTTAATTAATTAATTTATATTTTGTCTCTCTGTTAGTTATTCTGAAGAAGAATTATTGTGTTGTGTTTTAGGATTTTGAGGCTCTGACTCCAAATTTGTTGGCTAGAACGATAGAAACAGTTGAAGGTGGTGGATTGATTGTGTTGCTGCTACGCTCTTTATCTTCGTTGACCAGTTTGTACACAATGGTTATGGTATGATTCTCATCTCGTTGGTATTTAAGCCTTTTCGGTTTCTACATTTCTTGAGTGGACTGCAGATGCAAAGGATGGGGAAGATGGCTTATGTTGTCTTTGTTTTAACTCTTATAATTTGATGATGTTTCATTTTGTGTCATTCAGTGGAATTGGAATGGTAGGTGATGGTTGAAAACTGCCATTATATTCTTTTTTATATATATAAGATTTATGAGGCAACAACACTCTATTCTTTGAGCTTCTCATCATGCTTAAAAGTAAATGCTTATATAAGGTTTTACTGGTTTTAGGATGTTCATGAGAGGTTTCGTACCGAGTCCCATTCTGAGGCAACTGGGCGCTTTAATGAACGTTTCTTGTTATCACTTGCTTCGTGCAAAGCATGTGTGGTTATGGATGACGAGCTTAACATTTTACCTATTTCTTCTCATATAAGGTCAATCACCCCAAATCCTGTTAAAGAGGTGTGGCTTCTTTACTGACTGCAACAATTTTTCATATTTTGTTTCTTAGAGTGCTATTATATTTTTTTCTGTGGTTGTAATATCATCATAAAAATATTATGAAATGCTAACAGCATAACTATAAGATCTTTTTCAGTGTTTTCTTCATAGCAAGCAATTCTTTCATTATGACATACTAACAGCATAGCTAATGCATCAAGTATTCCAGTTTTATCTAAATGTTTGAGTTATCTTATCTCCTTTTCGGCTATTAAAGGATTCTGAAGGGCTTTCAGAAGCGGAAAGAAACTTGAAGAATTTGAAAGAACAACTCCATGAGGATTTTCCTGTTGGTCCTTTGGTCAAAAAGTGCTGTACACTAGATCAGGTAGAGAACACCTAGGATTTATTTCCCTGAAAGTGGATAACTAATGTGGCCGATACTTCATGGATGTCCTATTGGTTCACATTAAAACTTTTATGTCTGTAGGGAAAAGCTGTGATCACATTTCTTGATTCAATTTTGGATAAGACGCCGCGCAGCACGGTTGCTTTGCTGGCTGCTCGAGGTCGTGGGAAATCTGCTGCCCTTGGTTTAGCAGTCGCTGGAGCTATTGCGGCTGGGTAATGTGGATATAAAATGCTACATGTTTCTTTGATGCCTGTGCATGTTTATCCTAACAGACCTTTTTTATTCAAATAATAATAATAATAATAAATGCTGTTGACAGGTATTCAAATATATTTATTACTGCACCTAGCCCTGAAAACTTAAAGACTTTGTTTGAATTCATCTGCAAGGGATTCGATGCACTTGAATACAAGGTACAGTTTACTCTTGTCCCTTTTCTTGGATGATATACAGTTTACTTTTGTCCCTTTGCTTGGATGATATGCTTGATCATATCAGTATGAACCATTTATACACGCTTAGCACACTCTTGTTGTTTTTACAGTTGCACTTTTCTTTTAGCATGTGATTTTAGCAAACCAATATTTTCTAGTTGATTAACAAAGGTCAATAAAGGAATATGGACTGTTAAACAAAATTGGCAGTCAGCTTCTCTTTATATTCATAACAATTTGTTAGAGCATTTCAACTGGCCATGTATCCATAATTTTGTTTCCTGACAACATTTATTATGGAGGAAATGGAGTTTATTTTGCAATTTTCTTTTACTGCAGCTTGCTCTACCTTTAAGTTCAAAAAGGAAAAAAAGAGCTGTGTCATCTACATGGATTTTCTTGTTGCATTTAGTTTTCTGCTTTTTCTCTCATGCCATGAATATCTGGACATTGTTCAGGTCTGAAGCAATTGGGTGTGATCTCTTCAGTCCAGTTTTAAAACATATATTCCATAGTATATGTCATGCACACCTCTCTTAAGACAGTTTTTCCTGTTTGCTCTATAGGTTCACTTGGGTTTCTGTGCAAGTATTGGCTGTCATTCACCCTTTATCTTAAGCTTGTGACCTGGCTTTTTTATTTGCAGGAACATATTGATTATGATGTGGTGAAAAGTGCAAATCCTGAGTTCAAAAAAGCTACTGTGCGCATTAATATCTTCAAGCAGCACAGACAAACAATTCAGGTTAGAAGATAAAGGATCTTACATGTAAAATGTTGTTCTTAGTTAATTCGTTCGGTTCTATTGTTGATTTGTGAGGATCTTCTACGTCATGTAATTAATTGCCTAATGTATGTGGTTTCTTGCATTTCCTTGCAGTATTTACAGCCACATGAACATGAAAAGCTCTCCCAAGTTGAACTGCTTGTTATTGATGAAGCTGCTGCAATTCCATTGCCTGTTGTGAGGTCCCTACTGGGTCCATATCTGGTTTTCCTTTCATCAACTGTGAATGGGTATGATACTTTTATTGTAACTTAAATTGGAAGTTATCATTTTCTTCAAGAGACCTTTGATTTCCAAAGCTTCCATTTCCTTACTTGACAATAGTGATTTTTTTTTCCATTTTTCTCTTTTTAACCATGCTAAATTAACTCTAATAAAACTATGAAGGCATGCTTACATAAATGTATATTTGTCTTTCTACTTAAAGCTATGAAGGTACTGGCCGATCCTTGTCACTAAAACTTCTGCAGCAATTGGAAGAACAAAGCCAGATATCTTCTAAGAATGTGGAGGGCTCTCTTTCTGGTATACATTTGCACTTGGTTCTGATAGTTTTATGATGAGTCTTCTAAGAATGAATCTAGTGCTGCTAGGAATGTATGTGTTGATTATTATAGTATTAGGCTTAATGTTTCTCATGGTATATCTGTGTTGATGTGGGGAATTTCAAAATATAATGCTAAACTCAGCATAATCATATTTCCAACTCATTTCCAGAATATTATGGATATTCTTTTTGGGCTATATAATCCTGTTGCTCACTCGTTATATGTTAACTGAAATTGATGAAAATAGTGCAATATTTTAGAATGAATGTGGTGACCGCCGTGTCCTATCAGGCAGCTATATGTTTTGGGCCACAATCTCTTGAATGGTTTCTGCTTCAACTCATATGGTTCCAAGGGCAGTACACTCTTGGTGTTGTCTTGGTTCGCAGTTTTTGAAACTTTTAAATTTTGTAAATGTAGGCTATTTATTTGGAAAATTTGCTGTTTTCATTATTTCTTTGTATATAGGTCGTCTTTTCAGAAAGATAGAATTAAGCGAGTCTATCAGATATGCTTCTCGTGATCCCATAGAATCCTGGCTCAATGCCTTACTCTGTCTCGATGTTGCGAATTCAATACCTAGTATCAGCAGGTCAGAATTAAGTCATCATCTTAATTGAGATCTCTGTTATGAAACCATCTCCATTAACTTTATTGATGTACTCTTTTTTTGTTTGCCCAACTAGATTACCCCTACCCAGTGAATGCGATCTCTATTATGTCAATCGGGACACTCTTTTTTCCTATCACAAAGACAGCGAGTTATTTCTGCAGGTAAAATACTCTGTGATTTGATGTTTTTGTATTTAATTATTGGTATTCAAGTATGGTGCTTATGTATCTTAATTTATGTAGCGAATGATGGCATTATATGTTGCGTCTCACTACAAAAACTCTCCTAATGACTTACAACTAATGGCCGATGCTCCAGCACATCATTTGTTCGTGTTGCTTGGTAAAACTTTTTCTTTGAACTGATGTTATTGTTATTTTATTTTATTTTATTTTTTGCATGAGATTAGGTTTGTACTAATATTATATGTACAGGCCCTGTTGATGAGTCAAAAAATCAACTTCCTGATATCTTATGCGTCATCCAGGTAAACTACCTAAGAGAGACACCAGCACTTATTTTCTGCGCACTTTGTCATTTATTTTCTTCGATTAATTTGATTGACCGATTCTTTATCTCTTTTGGTGTCTTCTGTTCTATTTTGGCCAATAAACAGTCCACAAATATTTTACCTTTTGGATTTGTGAGGATTGAGAATGCTGTTTGGGCATCCAATGTTAATTGCCTACAGTAGCCATCTGAGTGGAGAGAAGAGCAATATTTACTTCAGACAAGCTAAAAGTTTTTAGATTCTTTGTTCATAGCTAATGTTACAAATTACCAAGGTCCCCCTCTCCCTAAATACCTGTATTTCCACATCATACATCACATTTATTTTCATCCAAACCCTACCTTTCACTGTATGCATCAGTCTTAGTTTCTGGTTTGGTCCCTATCTGAGCTGTATGTTGCTCCTCCAACTAACTGTTGTTCAACTCAAAAATTTTCTCACTTTTAGCAGTTGTTTGTAATCAGCTTGTGTCCATGTATTCTAGATGTAATCCCAGGCTATATCTCATTTTGCTTAACTTGACAGAGATTTTTGTTCTGTGCTAAGTATTGTTCTTAATATTATTGTTGGGTTATATGCAAATGTTCTTCCTTAATTTTGTAGTCATTGGAAATTTGCATAAACATTATTTATGATTCTCATTGCTTTTGGTTGTCTTTATTTACAGGTCTGTCTTGAAGGCCAGATTTCTCGTAAATCTGCAATCCAAAGCTTAAGTGAAGGTCATCAACCCTCTGGGGACCAAATACCATGGAAATTCTGTGAGCAGTTCCGTGATACAGTTTTCCCTAGCTTTTCAGGTGTTCGTATTGTACGCATTGCCACCCATCCAAGTGCAATGAGGGTAAGTCTCTATCTTAATGATGCCAGATTGAGTCGCTTCAGATTCTTGTAATGCATTGTAATATACCATTTTTTATGTGGTTTTCAACACAGCTTGGATACGGTTCTGCTGCAGTAGAACTCTTAACCAGGTTTGTCTTTCTCTAGCTTCTGACATTATCATTTAACTAGATATTGCACTTGATCTTGCTTACAACTGGTAAGGTTGACCAACAAAAAATTGCAATAAGAATGGCATCTCTTTTTTCCCCCTTGTTGTGTTGAGGTGATTTTTAGATATTTGTTGTATAATCGGTGGTTAAAAAAGATGACCTGACTTACAAATTGTGACCTAGGTTGTGATCTTAGATCGAGTATCCTTTTTCAGCAAGAATTAGTTGAACTGTTACAGAATTAGCCTTCTAGCCGATGTATTTTCTATCAAACATTACGTTCTTATACATGAATTATCATACTTCCAAGCAGTTGTTCCCTACGTAGTGTGGAACCTGGAATTATTGAACTAATTTTTCACTTGAAGAAGAGTTCAGACTTGATGAGACCAATGATATAGTTTCATGGTTTATGAGCTAGCATATGAGCAGGCTTGATAGTTTTTGCTTTTACTCCACATACAGTTTACAGGAAAAGTTCAGAGGTCTCCTCTTTTGAATTGCTGACTACTGTATCTTTTGTTTTATAGATAAGGAAAATTTAGTTTTGTGGACAAATATCCATATAGGTTTTGTCTATGACATTGCATCAATATTTCCGTTGAGCTTTTTAAATGATCTGTTTATTTTGTTGAACCACAGTGTTGCATGACTGTTGATTCAAGTGTTAGAATTAGTGCTACAATCTCCCTCGTGAGATTGTTAATGTATAATAATGGAGCTGGAATAATGATGATACGAAGTAATGGCAAAAGGAGTGGCAAATTTGTTGAAAAGTGGTATAAAGAAATTTTTTTTTTAATTGCTTAAAAGACTCTGGGAAACAATTGTCTATAAGATTGAGAGTCTTGTATTATTGCTGACTTTGTTTCATAGTGAAACCTAGAAAATATGGATACATAATCATCATCATGGTCTTTATCTTGAGAAATAAAAGATTTTGCCAATATGAGAACGTAATCCACATTCATATGTTTTGTGATTTGATATCCCAAGTTTGTGCTGTGTACGCAACAGTGTAATATAACGAGCACTCTAATATATAAGAGAAAGTTACTTGATAAGCATACTCCTTGCTTAATCATGTCATGATGCATTTACAAGTTAAATTTCTTTAAAAGTGGAGGCATTTACAATATTACTCACTGTAGGTACTTTGAAGGAAAAATAACTCCCATTTCTGAAGTAGATGATGAAAATGATGTGGAGATTCCTCGAGTTAGAGTTACCGAAGCTGCAGAGAAGGTCCATCCAGTGAACATATTTTGATTTTATATTATGTTCCAATAGTTATGTTTCTTTAAATTCATTTCATGTTTGGTTCATATTCTAGGATACAGAGTTTTTTACTATCTTGTTGTAATATAGATTCTAAATCTAAGCAATGTGATAAAAACTTAACTTCTATCAAGAATTGGTGCAGTTTCGCTTGGCTAATAATTTCTTCTCCCTGAATATTCAATGTAGAATGATAACTATGAATCCATGAATATGAATAGTATCTTGCTACATTAGTTTGCACATGAAAATTTATTTTGGCAAAGGAAAGTACTTCTATGAATGGAGTCATATTATTTTGTACCGTATTGTGCTTGTAGGTTTCTTTGCTAGAAGAAAATATAAAACCTAGGACAGATCTTCCACATTTGCTAGTACATCTTCATGAACGGAAACCAGAAAAGCTCCATTACCTCGGTGTTTCCTTTGGGTTAACTTTGGACCTTCTTCGCTTTTGGAAGAGACGTAAATTTGCCCCCTTCTACATCGGCCAAATTCCAGTTAAGATGCCATTTCAATTTTGTTATATTTGTTCTTTTCTCCCCAATATGTGCTTGTATAGACACAGCTTTCTATATAGATACTTTATTTGTTTATTGTTAACTTTTGAATTAGAATACTGTAACTGGTGAGCATTCATGTATGGTCCTCAAACCATTAAACAGTGATGATAGTGAAGTTAGTGGGTCAGATGAATGGGGCTTTTTTGGTCCATTTTACCAAGGTTGGTCCTATTTTCAGATCAATGTGTACCTTTTTATTTTTATTTTTTTAGTTCTGCACATTTAAAGCTGATTTCTCAACTATCTTCAGATTTCAAGCGAAGGTTTGCTAGGCTACTGGAAGGTGACGGTTTCCGTTCAATGGAATATAAGCTTGCTATGAGGTTAGATTCAAAACTTCAACTTCAAATGAGTTTCTGTTTAATATGCTCATGCTACTCTTGATATTTCAGTGTCTTGGATCCTAAGATTAATTACGCTGACATGGAGCAAGAACCCATGCCATCTGCCCCTGATGGATTTTGGAGGTCACTTACTGATGATCTATCACTATATGATTTGGAAAGGTTGAAAGTTTATACTGAAAACCTAGCTGATTTTCATTTGGTAAGATCTAAATGGAAAATGTCATATATTCTCTGCAAATTGCTCTTAAATCAAATGTTTACTGCATTATAAATAATCTGATATGTGGAACATGCATATAAATTTGAGGTCCATCTCTGCTTGGAAAATACATTGGCTCTTAAGGCCCTGAACCCTTTCCACTTTGCTGAATGACTTTTAGCACTTGGACGCCTGGCATCATTATACTTGAGCAAAAGGGTTGTTTACATGTAAATGATTTATATTTCCCTCCATGCAACAACGTAGTTTTAGTTCTTTCCTGACCAATAATAGTAAATCTGCAAGTTAAAGTTAATGCAAAAACATGTAGTTTGTGTATCATGGATCAATAAGTAACCTCCTCCCCATGTATCGCTCAGCAACTGCAACCCATTGCTGAACTGCTTTTAAATTCAATGAAAACTGGAGTATGGACAGGGGTCTTTCGATCAATAGAAGACTTTGGCTTTTAATTGTTCTTGTGCAAGCTCAAGATTTGGGCATGCCAGCTTACAATGTATTAGAGACTAGTATATGCCAATTTATTAGGTTCTGTAGGAAGCAATGTATTTGAGAGGAAAGATAACTTCACTTATTTTCCTTTGTTGATAAAAGAAGAAAAATGCATATTAGATGTTATCCCATTCTCGGCACCATTAGAAGAATATTAGACCTACTCTAACCAGAAGCCATTTGTTTACCATCTATGCTGAAGCCCAGGATGAAGTGAGATTTAATTGATTTCAAGAGAGCAGAAATGCTTTAGACCAGTACATTATTTGTGCCTCATGGAAATAACTAAAATTGGCACCATTAGCAATTTAAAAATATGCAAAGATTTGTTAGGTGCTCTATTGTCTGTGTGTAATTCTAAATTGTTGTGTTTTTGTTTCCAGATTTTAGACATTGTTCCAATCCTGGCTCGTCTATATTTTCGAGGAAAGCTTCCCATATCATTGTCATATGTTCAGGCTTCTGTTTTACTCTGTGTTGGTTTGCAGCAACGAAATATTACCTTTATTGAGGTTTGATTACCAACTTGTCAGTTAGATAATTTCACATGTGCACTCATGCATGCACTTGTGCACATATCTGTATGTGTGCAAGAAAGTGGACAGTTTTCTGAAAAGTGGTAGAAATTTAGAAAAGTGCTTGTCACATTTGGTATAAAGGTTAGATCCACTCAATTTTTAATGCATACTTATATCATTTCTATCAATGTTCATATTACTTTTTATGCTTGTCTACCATGTCAAAACTGAGGGTGGTACTGATTTTTTATTACAGGAACAAATGAAGTTGGAAAGAACACAAATTTTGTCACTTTTTATGAAGGTTATGAAGAAGTTCTACAAATATCTTCATGGTATTGCATCAAAAGATGTAGAATCAACCCTACCCAGGTTAAAAGAGGTAAGATAGGGAGCCTGAACTTTGTATACACCACAATGAAAAACATTGCCCATATATAGATGTCTATTACATAGTTGCAACGTGAGGTCTGTTCAATCCAATAAATATTCCACAATTCCTAGCCTGGGAAAATTATCCCTTTTCTCCATCATTTACTCAACTAAGCTAGCTAAGTGTTGAGGCTAGCAATGCTTGGTCACATGAATCCTTTTTCTCCATTCAGTTTCATCATCAAGAGGCCAGACAGATTTTTACATTGCAGTTTTCCTTCTTTTCTAGCACAAGATTTATGCAATTCTTTCTATCGCTGCTAGTGTAATAACATTTTAATTCAGAACAATCTAAAGTCCTGATGTGAACAAAATTTTCAGAGGGAGCTGAGACCTCACAGCATATCGGTGGATGATGATCTAAAGGAAGCAGCAAAGCAAGTTGAGGTGTGTGTTCTTTTTCTTTCCTCTCTTTAAAGTTTAATCTTTGTATCTGTTATTTTTTTTTTTTTCTCAAAGTGCAAAACTGACTGTAGGATGGGATGAAATCCAAGATGGAGGGTTTGCTGAGTCCTGAATTCCTTCAACAGTACGCAATTGAGGGGGAAAAAGAAGAGTTCGACGATGCTTTGCAAAAACACGGTGGAAAGATAAACCCAGGTAGTGTTATTAGTGTAAAATCCAATAGAGTTAAACCAGAGAAACATGGAAAGCAAGAGAGTAGTAGGAGTGGGAAAAAGCGAGGTAAGGAAGACCGCGGCTCTAAATCAAATAAAAAGAGTAAATCTTAATCGTAAGAGCACGAGAATACTCCCTAACTTGAGCCCTGTGAAGGTGGCAAAGGATGAATGCCTTGAGCTGGAGCAGAATTTTATGGTTATGATTGTTATGAGTAGTTC
>Ga0307511_10002885_pt1 | contig 17824 bp, 12 predicted proteins | sample 13_EM_MG_FD_200266 | JGI IMG/M metagenome (GOLD analysis project Ga0307511, IMG submission 200266) | Populus trichocarpa ectomycorrhiza microbial communities from riparian zone in the Pacific Northwest, United States - 13_EM | ecosystem: Host-associated > Plants > Roots > Unclassified | place... | reverse complement strand
GAAGTCGAAGTGGTTGCACGCAAACTGGAGAAGGTCCACTTTCTTGCCATCGTGAGCGATGAGCGCGATCGTCTCCTCCCGTAATGGCCGGATGAGGCTGAGACCGCGAATGTCATCAGCAGTCGCGAAGTGGGGCGGATCGCCGCTCCAGTTCATGGCCGCCCACTCCCTCGCGGCACGGGTCGTGGAGAGAAATGTCACCTTGTGAACGACGCATTCACGCTTGATGGCATTCGTCTCCGGAAAGATGGACGAGGGATCTTTGGGATCGATGAAGTAGATGACCGCTTCGACGCGCGCCGGTTCCTCGACCACCAGGTACGACAGGTGAACGATCCCGCCGTCATAGCCCGGCATCGGCGGTTCGAAGTGTTGATAGTTTTCGAATAGCCCGGATCGGAGCAGTGCCCGCTGGCACCCTTCTGTCGTGACGATCTGAAACTGTCTGAGAAACGGTTCGTAGTCGCGAACGAATCGCTGCAGGGCGCTCAATGGTCCTCGGCGGAGCGTGGGGCTGGCCAGAAGAATCAACCGTTTCATTTGCATGCGTCGGCTCCCAGGCACGAATGGCGTGCTCGTCAATAGGAGTGATGCGTGCGACGAAAGCCCTACCCACGCAACCACATTAGCGACTACTCGAGGGTTCGATCAGTCGCGTCGCCGCGCGTAATCGTCAGAGGCGTGAAGATCTCCGCCTGAAGTAACCATCCCTCTGCCGTGTAGTGCCACTTGGCGGCGTAAGTGCCGGTGATCTCGATGGGACCGTCATTCGCCATCAGGCTTCCGGTCCAGCGGCCGTGCTCCTCGGCCATCCCCCACTCCTCGTTGATGTGGATCTCGTCCGGCGTCCCGTGGTGCGTGGCGCTGCTGTCGCGGTCGAAGAGAATCGCCCAGCTCCGGACACTGTCCGCCTGCCCGTTTCGTTGCATGCTGCGGGCAGTCACGACGTGGTACGAAGAAAGGAGAAACGGAGCGATCGCCTCCGGATCGCGGCGGGCGATGGCATCGTTGATCGCCGCGCGAGCGGAGCGAATCGCCTGACAGGCGTCATCGGTCATCCGCGGCGATCATACGATTTCAACATCGAGGACGTTGCTACTTCGAGCCGGACGGCGTTCCCTCCTTGATCACTTTCACAGTGGCCGTCGAGCCGGGATATCGCTCGCCCTCCATCGGTTCGGCGCGGCCGCCGAGACATTGGGAGAGGAACTGCTCGGCGCGTGCGTTGAAATCGATGTTGTTCTCGGGACGTGCGAAGCCATGTCCCTCATCGCTGTAGATGACGTAGGTCACCGATCCTTTGTTCTTCGCGATGGCATCGACGATCTGCTCCGATTCGGCTTTGTTGACCCGAGGATCGTTCGCTCCCTGACCGATGAGCAGCGGCTTCTTGATCTGATTCGCCTTGAAGAGCGGCGACGCGTTTTTGATCAGCTCACTGTCCTTCGGATCGTCGACGTTGCCCATGCGCGCATCGAACATGGCCCGAATCGGCTTCCAGTACGGCGGAATCGATCCGATCAGCGTTTTCAGATTCGACGGTCCGACGATATCGACGCCACAGGCGAAGGTGTCGGGCGTGAACGTCAGCCCTGCCAGCGTTGCATAGCCGCCGTACGAGCCGCCCATGATCGCCACCTTCTTCGGATCGGCATATCCCTCCTTGACCGCCCAGTTCACGGCGTCGAGAAGGTCGTCGTGCATCTTGAGACCCCACTGCTTGTCGCCGGCGTGGAGGAACTTCTTTCCGTACCCGGTCGAGCCTCGGAAATTGGCCTGCAGAACGGCGTAGCCGCGGTTGGCCAGCCATTGCGCGTTGCCGTTGTAGCCCCAAACGTCGCGCGCCCACGGTCCTCCATGCGGAAAGAGAACCATCGGCAGGTTCTTCGCCGGTACTCCGGGCGGGAGCGTGAGGTAGGCGTTCATGTTCATGTTGTCGCGAGTCTTGATGACGACCGGCTTCATGGCCGCGAGCTGCAGCCCTTCGAGCTTCGGCCGGTTGGTGAAGAGGAGCGTTCCCTTCTTCGCTACGCGATCCCACGAGTAGTACTTCACCGGCCCCTGATCCGAGACGAAGACCACCAGCCAGTGCTTGTCGGCCGTATCGCGATTGGCGATGGCGAAGTCGCCCGAGTCGAGCGCCGCGATCGAAGCGAAATCGTCTTTCACTCCCGCGTCGATGACTTTCCACGTGCGACGCCCCGGCTCGAAGGACACCGCCTCCACTACGTTGGTGTTCGGGTTGATGACCACAATGCCGGCGTCGACCGCATCGGACGATGCGATCACCTTTTCCTTCCCGCTGGCAATCTCCTTCTCGATGACGCGCGACGTATCGGCGCCGACTGAGCTTTCGATGTATGCAGACTTGCCATCGTTGGTGAAGCCCAGCAGACCGAGGTTCTCCTCGGGACCGACGGTCATCCAAGATCGCCAGGAGGCCTGAGGATTGTCGCGAACGCGGATCTCCGTCCCGCCGTCGGGGGTGGCGATCTGCGCGCCGAGGACGTTCAGCTTGCGGTCTGCCTGCCACCCGGAGACGTCGCCTGGGTTCTTCGTATCGAGATCGAGCGCGCCGGTCTGCAGGTTGAGCCGGTAGACATCGAACATATGCCGGTCGCGCGCATTCATCTCCACCAGGATCTCGTTCGCGATGCCCGGCTCGACGGCGGTCACACCGGCCCGCACACCCTGAATGGATGTGTAGTCGCGATCATTGTTGTTCATCAGATCGATGCCATGGACGTGGAAGTTCTCATCGCCATCGTTGTCCTGGAGATAGATGAGGATCTTGCCGTCAGGCGCCCATGCGTACTGCCGGATTCCGCGCTTCTTGTCCGCGGTGACCATCTTGTCGTCGCTTTGGCCGACAGTCTTGACCCAGACCTGCATCACGTTCTTCTTGTCGGGAGCAAGCCAGGCGAGACGGGTCGCATCCGGCGATAACTGCGGAGCGGCGCGTTCCGGATTTCCGAAAAGCACTTCACGCGCGATCAGCGGCGGCAGATCGGCGTAGGCGAACTGCGCAACCAGCGCGATAGCCGTGGCGAAAACGGCGACGATCATGCGAGAGAGCCTCATAGATCCTCCTGGATTTGAATCGGTGGAGCGGAATCTTATCTCCACTACATCCGCATCGCGCTCATCCCGCCCGTCCCGCCCCGCAGTCTCATGAAGATGTAGAACGAATGCGGACTGCCGTAGTACGGCTTGATCGCATTCGGAATCGCGTAGGCAGTGACGTTTGCTCCCAATGCACCGGTGATCGCGCGCGTGCGGACGAGGTCCCGCGAGTAGCCAAGCGTCAGCGCTTTGATTCGAAACGAGGCATCCGCAATCGCTGAGGGCACGTTCTGCCCGGCGAACAGCTCATCCTTGTCGACGATCTCCATCCTGCCGGTAACGTAGTTGGCGTCGCGAAACTGCAACACGCTTTCGGCAAGTAGCGAACTTGTCGAATGACCGCTCTTGTCGTTGTGTCCGAAGATGAGACTCGTATCCCACTGACCTGCGCTGTACGAAACCGAGGCAGTCGTCCGTTGCGTGTTCCCCTCCTCCGCCCCCTCGGGATGCACCAAATGCCCGGTCGAGATCTGCGCGCTCCAATGCGGATTGGGATCGAACGTGAGACGCGTGGACCATGAATCGATCTTGCCGGTGTCGATATCCCAGCGCTTCTCGTCCGGCTCGCGGCCGTGGAAGCCGCTGACGGCGAAACCGAGCCTTCCGGACTGCGCGCCGAAGGTGATGACGCTGCCTGCGATGTGCGTTGAGTCCTGCACGTGATGACTCAGCGCCGCTTGTGGGATCTCCGAGGCAGAGGCGCGATGCGGATAGGCAACCGGCCCGAGCGCCGGATCGCCGAATGGCGCGAGATAGATGTAGCCGACGGTATTGGCACTGAGCGGATGTGCATACTCCGCTGCAATCTCCATGAAGAAGTCGTGCGGATGTTGCGCATCGATGATTGGCCGATTACCGAGCGTCTCGCCCGTTTGAAACAGCTCGGGATACTTCTTGCCAGCCGTCAACGGCTCGAGGCTGAGCATCGACCGGAGCATGAGATGTCCGCCACCGAGCGGCCGGTCGGCCATCCCCATCATCCAGTTCGTCGAGAAGAGCTTGTCGCCTCCGCGCGGTCCGGACTGGACGACCTGATTGACGAATGCCAGTCCGTGCAGCATGAGCATCCAGTCGCCCTGCTGCATCGACGCCATGTGCATCGGCGCCGCGGCGGGATTCATGCTCGTGCCGGATGCCTGTCGCATGAGGAAATCGCTCGTCGGATCGGACATGTGCATGCCTGCGTGATCTTGAGCGAGTAACGGGGTCGAGACGAGAAACAGAAGAACTGTTGTGAAGCGAGTGACCTGCGTCATTTGGAGAAGGCTCCTGCCAGAACGTGTCGAAAAGAGAACGCTCGGAACGCAGGAGGATCAGATCAGGTACGTCGCCAGAAGCGAATGCAGACCGATGTCGTCATCGACGCGCAATGCGCCAAGCGAGCGAACGTTGCGAAGCGCGCGGGCGTCGTGCACCACACGCGACAGGCGAAGGTCGTTCGTCGCCACGCGTGCGAATGCCCTCGCCGCTGAAACTCTGATCGAAACCGGCGAATGCTTTGCCTGCGCCCGAACCGGCGCAGCCTTGTCATGATCGTGATGCGCACCGCTGAGGATTCCGGTGACGTAGCCGCAGATCGGTAGGGCGCGATGCAGAACGCTGTGAAACGGCAAAACGCAGCAGCCGAATAGGAACGCAGCGAGCGCGAAAACGCTTGCCATGCTGCCGATGATCCAGGCTCCTGCGATCAGCTTTCGCATCGTCGTTCGAGGCGTGCAAGTGACGCGAAAGGAGATCTATTCCGGACGAAAACTCAATTCGCTTGGATCACCGCGCTTCCATCCCTTCATGCGAACCACGGTGACAATCAACGATGACGTTTATGAAGTGGCTTTGGCGACGGCCCGAGCCACCGGCCGCCCGCTTGGACGCATCCTTTCAGAGATGGCGCGGACTGCTTTGCAATTACAGCAACCGCCCGCTTCGCGCGCGAAGGCTGCGCGATTTGCCACCTTCGATGTGCCTGGGAACGCACCCATGATCCCGGCTTCGAGAATTCAGAGGAAACTGGAAGAGGACGACGTCGTCTAGAGCGCACCACCCTAACGGGAGTAGTCAAAGAACCTGACCACTTCCTCACTTGCTACAATCCCCCCACCCATGCCTGTCGTGACCTGTCCCGATTGCGGACGTGAAGTCTCCACCCTTGCCGCGGCCTGTCCTCATTGCGGGCGTCCCTCGCCGGCCGGATTTGCTCCGATCGTGAGTGCGGCGCCGGTTATGGCTGAGGAAACGTTGTGGCGTGGTTCTCCATCGTGGCGAGTGCTCATCGGGAAAGTTGTGGCGATCATCCTCACCGTCATCGTCATCCCATTCGCCGCCTACTTCGTCTCCTCGCGCGCCAACGACCTCGAAATGAGCGGGCGGATCATGAAGTTCGGATGGCTGCTCACCGGCGTCGTCGTTCTCTGGCAGCTCATCACCTTTCTCATCGCCATGATGCGATTGCAGAGCACGCAATACACGATCACCAGCCAGCGCGTCATGATCGAGCAGGGGATACTGACGAAACGCGTCAATGAGCTCGACCTTCGCTACATCGACGACTCGCAATTCTTCCAGAGTTTCAACGACCGGCTCCTCGGCATCGGCAACGTCACGCTCATCTCGTCCGACAAAGCGCTGCCGACGACGCTGCTGCACGGCATCCAGGACCCGCGCGCCATCCGCGAGATCATCCGCTCGCACGCCTACCAGGTCAGCCAGCGTCAGGTATTCACGCGCGCCACGTAATCCGAAGTGGAAAAACGCCGCCGCTCGTCCCTCCTTGTGAACATGGAGGATGTGATGACGACTTATCCCACGGTCAAATGGATTGCTCCGGACGGCGGCGACCGTCCCTCGTTCTCGAAAGACGGCTCGGAAGTGGTGTACCAGATCGGCCTCGATCTGCTGATCATCGGATCGAACGGAGGCACGCCGCGCACGCTGCTGGCCGGAAGCGACGAGCTCGTCCCCTCGCGCGCAGACTGGTCGTGGAGTCCCAACACTATCGCCTTTGGCGGCGCCGGGAGCTTCGGTCACGCCGCCGATCGAGCCGGTGCCGGTCACCGATCCTGCCATCTTCGCCCAGCACGGCGAGTGGTCGCGCCAGCAGGACCGCATCGTCTTCGAGCGCGGCCGCAACGGGGAAGCCCTCGGCGTGATCGAAGTGCCGAAGCAGTTCCGAAGCTGAGGTCTGCGAACGATGGTGATCGATTGCAGCGGCTCGCGATCGATCACCATCGGGACGAGCACGCACTGCCTATACTTGCGACGTGCTGACGGCGCGGTTGCGTATTCTCATTCTCACCCCGCGCCTTCCCTGGCCGCCGACCGATGGCGGCCGTATCGCCATGTCGCGACTGGCGGAAGGGCTCGCGCATGCGGGAGCAGACGTCGAGATCCTCTCGCTGAATCCGCGCAAGCATCGCGCAGATGTGGCGAATACGCCGGTGCCGGTGCAGGCGATCGACATCGATACCTCGCGCTTCATGGCTCCGATGTTCCGAGGGGTCCCGTTCATCGTCGGACGTTTCGTCTCGAACGAATTTCGCGAGGCGCTGCGCGCGACGCTGCGGCGGTTCAAGCCTGATGTCGTGCAGATCGAGAGTCCGTTTCTGTTGCCCTACGTCGAGACCGTGCGATCAGAAAGCGACGCGCACGTTGTCCTTCGCTCCCTGAATGTCGAGTTCCGGATCTGGGAAGGGCTGGCGCGTAACGAGCGGAATCCATTCCGACGGTTCGCGCTTCGTCGCGTTGCTTCGTCGCTGCGCGAGTACGAAGTGCGAAATCTCGATACGACTGATGCCATCGTTCCGATCTCCAACGACGATGCGGAAGACTTTCGCCGACTCGGATGCACGCGGCCGATGCATTTTGTCCCGTGCGGCATCACTCTCTCCGATCTTCCGGGCGACGCAACCGAGCTGGCAACCGTCGGCTTCATCGGCTCGCTCGATTTCCGTCCCAATCAGGAGGCGGTAACCTGGATCGTCGACGAGCTCTGGCCGCGAGTCATCGAGCGTTTTCCCGAAGCGCGTCTTTCGATTGCCGGCAGCGGAGCGCCGGAGTGGCTACGAAATCGCGCAAAGAACATCAACTTCCTCGGCCGCATCGACGACGCCGAGGCCTTCATGCGAAGGATGTCCGTCATCATCGCCCCACTCTTCGCCGGCGGCGGAATGCGCATCAAAGTCCTCGAAGCGATGGCGCTGGCGAAACCGGTCGTAGCTACAACCCTCGGCGCCGGCGGAATCGACATCACGAGCGGAAATGACATTCTCATCGCCGATGATGTCGCCAAGTTCTCAGGCTCCGTTGTTCGCTTGCTGCGCGAGCCTGACACGGCGAAGCGCATCGGCAACGCGGCGCGATCAACTGTCAGAGAGCGATACAACAACGACAATCTCGCTCGCGGCCTGCTGCAATTCTACGAGTCGCTGACTTCATAGCTCGCACAGACAAGAGTGTCTGTGCCACATCGTTTTCTTGTTTTTGCTAGTTCCCGCCCTGTGGTGTCAAGGTGGCATTGCAGCACGTCTGTGCCACATTGGAGCTCGTAGGCATCGACGGAGATCAATGTGGCACAGACACTCTTGTCTGTGCTGGCCGAGCTCGCGAAGACCAAAGGCTTTTCGCCCCCCGCACCAACGCCAACGTCGTTTCATCACGCCGATACAAAGCCCGACACGCAACCCGCATCAAGGCCACACCCACCAACACCCATCGAGCAACCGCTCCCCATCGACGTCCGTAGTGCGCCGTCCCCCAATCGAGCAGATCTGGCCAGAGTCGCGCGGGATCATGTTGAAGGCCGTCGCGAGCCACCGTTCCGCCAAGCCCATGAACCACTCGCGCCTCCTCCACGATGCGCACGCGCCATCCGGCCTGTCGCGCGCGAAGGCAAATATCGATGTCCTGGCAGTAGAAACGAAACCGCTCGTCCAGCGGACCTGCCGCCGCCCACACCTCGCACCGTACCGCCATCGCCGCGCCGCTGACCCAATCGACTTCACTCTGAATCCGAGCACTTCGACGAAAGAACCGGGCGAAACGGCCCGTTCCACTGACGACGCCGATCATCCACGGCAGCGTAGGAGCTCGCCCGCCGCTCCATTGCGGCGTTCCGTTCTCGTTGCTGAGACGCGCACCGGCGACACCTAGCGTTGGATCCGCATCGAACGCGGCCACGACCGAGCGGAGCGCGCCTTCGGAGACGATCGCATCGCTGTTGAGCAGAAGGATGATGCGACCACTCGCGGCCTCCGCTCCCCGATTCGCAGCGGTGGCAAACCCGCGATTCGATTCCAGCCCCACCACGCGCACCACGGGAACCTCGGTCGCGAGCAGCTCCGCGGTTCCATCGCTCGATCCATCGTCCGCGACGATGACCTCGGTTCCATCCGGCATCGACGCGAGCACCGCGCGGCAGCAGCGCAACGTCATCGACGCCGTGTTGAACGTCGGAATGATGACGGAGAGGTCGGGCATATGCCGACACGTTACCGCGCAAAGTTCATCATGCGATCATCTCCGCCTTGTTCTTCATCCTCGAACATGCGGGCCTGCTCGTAATCATGCTCCTCATCGCCGCGGCGACGGGAACGGCGGTAATGGGCCGGCGAGCGCCGCTGGCGATGCGATCCGCGATCGGGATGGCGGTCGCCGGACAGATCTTCGTCGTTCTCGGGACGATGGGCATGCTGCGTCCGTGGAGCCTCTGCGCCTTCGCGGTGGTTGCATGCGTAGCGCCGGCGGCTCGCCGGCTGGACCGCCGGCGGCTCGCCGGCGACTTTCCCCGCCACCGAGCTGGTGGCGGTCCAGCCGGCCAGCGGCCGGCGCTCCAAATGGGTGTCGCCGCCCTCTTCATCCTTCCCCTCTTTCTGCTCGCTCTCTACCCTCCGATCGCCTTCGACGAAACGCTCTATCACCTCCCGTTCGTCCAGGCCATCGCGCGATCCGGGGCAATCGGGCTCACTCCCGATCTGCGATTTCCAATCTTTCCGCAGCTTCACGAAGTGCTGTGCGCGCCGGCATTTCTCCTGTCGGGCGACACCGCCACACACCTTGTCGCACTGGCCGAGTTGATCGTGCTTGGGGGTTTGATGATCGAATGGCCGCAAAAGCGGCTGGCCGGTTTTCTCGCAGCCGCACTCGTCCTCGGCAATCCGATCGTCGTTCAACTGGCGACCGTCACCCACGTCGATGTCGCTCTGACGCTTTTCATCGTCGCCGGTTTCTTCTGCCTTGACCGGCAACGCTTCATCGCTGCCGGATTCCTTCTCGGAACCGCATGCAGCGTGAAGTACCTCGGCTGGTACTTCGCGGCGGCGGCCCTCGCCAACCTGCTGCTTTTCGGCACGAACCGCCGCCGCGCCAGTCTCCTCTTTCTCGGTGCGTTCCTCATCGCCGTGATTCCGATGTACGGACGCATGGCCGCGCTCACCGGCAATCCGTTCTTTCCCTTCTTCCAACCAAATCCGTGGACTGTGTCTCTGAAGGTAAGCGGCGGAATCGCGGTTCACGTAACGAACGCGCTTCGTCTGTTCTGGGACATCAGCTTCGCACGGCAGCGCGTCAACTGGCAGCCGCCCTACTCGCCGCTATTCGCGCTGGCAATGCTGATCACACTCCTCGCCGCGGTGCGCAATCGCCGCGCCGCCTTCCTCGCGGCCCTTTGCGTCGGATACATCGCCATCTTCACCTTCCTGCCGCAGGACTCGCGTTACCTCCTCCCGCTCCTGCCTCTCGTCAGCATCGCAGCGGCGATGATCGTCACGCCAATGCTGCACAAGAAATACATCGTGGCGGCAACCGTGCTGGCGATTGCGCCGGGCGTGGCATACGCGGGATATCGATTGGACCATCAGTGGCCGCCACCGCTCACCGCTGCGCAACGACAGCAATATCTGGAGCGGCACATTCCGGAGTACCGCGCGCTGGAACATCGCGGAGCCGGACGGATCTACGTCTGCGGCGCGGAGCAGTTGAAGTACTTCGGCGGCGAGAATCTCCTTGGCGAGGTTGCCGGACCATTCGGAAATCCGGCCATCTTCGCTGATTGCCGCGACGCCAATGACCTGGCGAGGAATCTGGCAAAGCTGCGCATCCGCTATCTACTCATCTCGCGCACGCACTGCCAGCTCGCGTGGCGGAATCTTCCCAGCCAGCCTCACTTCGAACGCGTCTACGCGGATGAAGCAGCGGAGCTTTGGCGGACAATGCCACCGTGAAGTGGATCGAATCAATTCGACGATCACTCGCCCCACGTCCGCTCGATTGGACGCGCGGCGCGGGAAGGCCACTGGCTGATCGACCGAAGTCGGTCGACGTCATCATCCCGATCTACGGCGCCGCCGAAGCGCTGCGCACGTGCCTCGAAAGCGTTGCTCGCGAAACCGACCTGACGCGGCATCGGGTCATCCTCGTCGTCGATGGCCCGCAGGACGACGATGTCGAGTCGATCATCGGCAACTTCGCGAACGCGCAGGTGTTCCGCAACGACCAACGCCTAGGCTTCGTCGGCTCGGTGAATCGCGGTATGAGCGAATCGACGTCGGACGTCATCCTGCTCAACAGCGACACGATCGTCACACCGCGCTGGATCCAAAAACTCATCGACGCCGCGTATTCGTCGGGAGATGTCGGGACCGTCACGCCGCTGTCGAATCACGCCACGCTCTGCTCCGTGCCGGAGCCATTCGAGGAGAACCTCCTGCCAACGGGCTACGATGCCGCCTCATTCGCATCGCTCATCGAGAAGGCATCACAACGCAGCTACACGCGCCTTCCGACGGGCGTTGGCGTCTGTCTCTACATCCGCCGTGCGCTGATCAATGACATCGGGTTATTCGACGCCGACCGTTTCGGCCTCGGGTACGGCGAAGAGAACGATTTCTGTTTTCGCGCGCTGCATCGAGGATGGGTGCACGTCGCGGACGACACCACGTTCATCTACCACGCCGGTCATCGCAGCTTCGGATCGTCACGAACGCATCTGCAACGCAAGGCGCGGGCAACGCTGCGCAAACTGCATCCTCGCTACATGGCCACGATCGCCGAGTTCATGAGGCGTGATCCGCTAGCTCCCGCTCGTGCGCGAATCCGCACGGCGCTCGGAGAGAAGGACTCGCCCGCCCGTCGCGTCGTTCATCTCGTCCACGGCTGGCCTCCGTTTCAACATGCAGGAACGGAGTTGTACGCGTACTGGCTGGTGCAACAGCAGCGGACAACTCATCACGTTGCCGTCTACACGCGCCTCGACGATCCTTCGCGCGCTCATGGCGAAGCGATGGAACTGTTTGATGACGGCGTTCGCGTGCGGCTGGTGACGAACAACTTCACGGCGCGAAATCCTTTTCGTCGCAACGCCATCCGCGATCGAATGCTCGAACGCGACTTCGAGCGATTTCTGAAGGCGGAGCGACCAGATCTTGTGCACATCCATCACCTGGCCGGCCACGCGTTCTCCCTCGCCAACGTCGCCCACCGACTCGGCATCCCGATCGTGCTGCAGATTCAGGACTGGTGGTTCCTCTGCGCGCGTGTGAACCTCTTCGATCGCGACGGCAATCGTTGCAGCGGACCTGGGTTGGAGAAATGTGCACGCTGCGCCACGCTGACGAAAGTTGCTCCCGCGTCTGCGACCAATCGTCTGCTGCACGCCGCGCGCAGGTCCACCGCGCGTCGCGCGATCGCCGCATGCGACGCGTTCATCTCCGGCTCCAACGCCATTCGCGACGACTACATGCGCGCCGGCGTGATTCCATCTTCGAAACCGTTTCACGTGATTCCGTACGGTGTCAGCGTTAACGTTCCGCGTGAACCGCGAGCGCTCGCGCAGCGTCCCATTCGATTCGGCTACGTTGGTTCGATCGCTCCGCACAAAGGCGTTCACATCGCCGTCGAGGCAATGCGTGATCTCGATCCGTCGCAAGCCACGCTCCACATCTGGGGCGATGCCACTGCGTTGCCTGACTACGTTGCCGCTCTTCGGAAGAGCAGCGCATCGATCATTTTCGAAGGTCGTTTTCGCGAGGATGAAAAGCCGCGCGTATTCGCCTCGATGGACGTCCTGCTCGTTCCCTCAATCGGATTGGAATCGTTCGGCCTGGCCGCTCGAGAGGCGATGACTTGCGGCGTTCCGGTGATCGCATCGGCCGGCGGCGCGCTGTCCGAAATGTTCACGCCCGGCGAATGCGGCGAGCTTTTTCCTGTCGGCGACGCCGCTGCTCTCCGCGACATCCTTCGCCGCATCGTCAACGACCCGAGCATCATCGATCGCTGGTCGGCACGTTTGCCGCGGCCGAAGCGTGAGGACGTTCACGCCGCCGAGATTGAACGCGTGTACGACTCGGTACTCCGAAAATGATCCGCACCATCGTCAGCGTCATTCGCGGTGAAGGTATCCGCTCCGCGCTTCGCCGAGGAAGCGATCGCACTAGCGACGCGATCCATGCGGCGGCATGGCGCGCGAATGGAGCGTTTTCCGCCAACGCCGAATTCGACGTTCTGAACGTTGCCGCATCAGGCATGTCCCCGCGGCTGGGTGGCGTGCAAACGCAATTGGTGACGCGTATCCACGCCGAGCGGAAACTGCGCAACGTCGCCGTGCTCGAACCGGGTGTTCTGCATCGATTCGCGCCGAGGCATCACACGCGGAGTGTTGCGAAGGATCTCGCGTCGGGCATTCGCGAGGCGATCGCCATCACCGGCGCCAAGACCGTTCATTTCGAGGGGATGCACAACGTTCCGCTCGAAGTCGCACTGCGCCTGATCGATTCCGGTGTCGATGTGATCGTGAGCGTTCACGACTTTTCGCTCTTCTGCGCACGACCTCATCTCCTCGAGGAGCCGGCTGGCCATTTCTGCTTCTACTCGCACGATCTCGATCGCTGTCTTCGTTGCCTTCGACAGACGTGGGACGTGGAAAACGATGCGCAGCTCACGCGGCGTTCGCTGGCGCGCGAGCTTCTGAACTCGGCAAAGGGGCTGATCTTTCCCTCGCAGTTTCTTCTCGATCAGCATCGACGCCTCTTCTCGCTTCCGGAACTTGCAGCCGAGGTGATCGAGCCGGGAGTGCAGGCGCCGGCGATTCGCACAGACGCCAACGCCCGCGCGATTGCATTCGCGGGCAGCGTGAAGCGACACAAAGGGGCGCATCTTCTTCCTGACTTGGCCCGCCTTCTTCCTGACATCGACATCCACATCTTCGGCGGCGGCGATGAGGATCTGCTCCGATCGATGCGCGCGATTCCAAACATTTCCGTTCACGGCTACTACCGGCACGGCGCACTGCCCACGCTGCTGGCGCGACATCGAATCGGACTGGTCGTCGTTCCGTCGATTGTTCCCGAGTCGTTCGGACTCGTGATCTCCGAGTCTTGGATTGCGGCACTTCCGGTCGTCGCATTCGACCTCGGCGCGCAGGCCGAACGAATCCGACAGTTCGGCGGCGGTTGGATCGCGCCACTGGAGCGTGGAGTTGTCGGATTGGTGGAAATCGTCGAACGCTGGAGGACTGGAAGCATCACAGCGAACGTGCCGCCCGTCGCGTCAACACTCGAAGCTGCGCAAGCGCATGTCGAGGTTTATCGCCTAACGGGGGTTTGGCCCAGCGCAGCTAGGCCCTACGAACGCGCGTAGGGCCCAGCCGCGCTGGGCCGAACCCCTGTCTGCGGGTCAAACCCCGCTCCCCGACAATGCCGCAGCAACGCTGAGAAAAAGCAGCCGGATATCCAGCCAGAGCGTCCACGAGCACATGTACGTCAGGTCGTAGCGCAGCTTCACTGCAGGCCGCGAGTCGTACTCGACCAGCACCTGCGCCAGGCCAGCGATGCCGGGACGGACGAGGCAACGAAGATCGAAATCAGGAACCTCCCGCAGGATGCGCGCGGCGATCTCCGGACGTTCGGGACGCGGCCCGACCAGGCTCATGTCGCCGGTGATCACGTTGATCAACTGCGGCAATTCATCGACGCGATAGCGCCGCAGGAGACTGCCGACGCGAGTGACGCGCTCGTCATCGGACTGGTTTGCACCGTCCTGTGGCACGCGCATCGAACGGAACTTCCACATGCCGTACGGAACGCTGCCACGCCCGAGGCGGAGCTGGCGGTGCAGGATCGGCCCGCGATCGTTCAGCCAGACTGCGAGGGCGATCACCATCCAGAGCGGCAGCGTGATCAACACGAAGATGAACCCAGCGACGATGTCGATCGTTCGCTTGACAGCCGCGCGCGCTCCGTAGCCGCAGCCGATCATGACTTCGATCAGCGGCTCATCGCCCATCCACCCGAGGACTGAGGAGACGAGCAGCGCGTCGGCGGAAGAGGCCAGCAGCAGATATCCGCGCGGCCCGCGGATTCGCAGCAATTCGAGCCTGCCGCGCGGCGATGCTTCCGACCAGACGCAGATCACTTCCTCGGCGTCGCGCACTGCGGTGCGAACATTGGGATCGTCGAGAGGTCCGAGCCATTGCGCCGGTACGTCCGCCGCACCGGAGCCTGCGTAGCCGGCCACCCGAATTCGCCGATCGCCTGCTTCGTCGAGCACAGAAAAGGCCGAGGCGATTTCGGAGGGCTCGCCGACAAGGATCGTGTCGCGCATGCGCACCGGCCACACCTTCCGTTGCAACGATCGCCAGATCGGAAAGGCCAGCGCTTCCAGCAGCGGAACCGCCACGATGATCGTGCGCGGCAGCGGCCGCTCCAACACCGTCCCGCCGATTGCGACCACGGCGATCTGGATCAGAAGCGCGACAAGAACGATGGGCCGCGCGCGCAGCATGATGCGGTGCCGGTAGAAGCCGGCCAGGCCGACGCCGATCACGAATGCGGCGCCGAAGAGGATCACATCGACGCGATCGAGCGGCAGCTTTTCCGGCGGCAGGAGCGCTCGTGTGAAGCCCAGTGGGATGTTGCGGCGGATGTAGACGGCGGCGGCCAGGCTGGCCCAGGCAACGAGGAAATCGCCGATGACCAGCAATGTCGCCCGAAGCGATCGTTCGCGCGAGCCGGGGCGGATCATCGCGCCTCCGTGGCGATCGATACCATTCGGTCGAGGGTCGCCGATCGCGCGTATTTGCTCACAACCACATCGCGAAGGTGCGTGGCCAGCGAGCTGCGGAGTTCATCATCGGCGAGAAGTTCGACTGCGGCGCGTGCGAATCCAGATGTGGTTGATTCGATCCGTGCGTGGCTGGCCAGAGGTTTCAGACCGCGCAGTGCTTGCGCAGTTCCCACGATGGCGCAGCCCGCTTCCGCTGCTTCGAGAATCTTGGTCGACTGTCCGCTGCCATGACGCAGTGGCATCAGCGCGATGCGGATGTTGCGCGCGAATGTAGTGACATCGTCGATTGGCGAAATGAGCGTGACACCGCGGCGCAATGCGGCGTCGCGGAGCGATCGAGGCGCATCGGCGCCCCCGATGATCAATGTTGCCGAGGGATCGAGAGCGAGAATGGCCGGCCAGATCTCGTCGAGCAGCCAAGCGGCGGCATCAGCGTTTGCAAAGTATGGGAACCGGCCCCAGAACCCGAAGTTGTAGGCGCGCGGTGCGTTGTCGAGCGGTTTCGCGGCGATGCCGCTGGTCACGGCTACTGCGCCCGCAAACTCGCCGGTCTCATCGTCGCTGACCACCACGATCTTTCCGTAGCTCTTCGCCGCGTCGCGTTCGACGCGCGCCATACGCCGCTCTTCCATTCGCCAGAACAATCGGCCCAGGATCCCCGCCGCCTTCTTCCGCTCCTCGGCGTTTCGTCGAAGCGAATCGACAGCATCGAGCACAGTCCGGCCTTCGAGCGATTGCCGCACCCACGGATGCAGACGGGAAAGGAGCACGATCGTCACGTCGAACGGACCGGCCTCGCGCCGTGCTTTGGCGATGACCGTCCGCCAATCGTACGGCGCAGCGATCAGGCATTGAACGGGCAGACTGTGGCGCAGCATCGTCATCGCGTTGAGAACGAATCGTCGCAGCGAGCGTGGCGCCGCGACGAGGCGAATATTGGTCACATCGGCCGGCAGAGTTCCATCCGGCGCGATCAACACCACTTCGCCTTTTGTCGACAGCGCGGAGACCCAGATCGCGGCTCGCAGACGATCGCCGGTGTACGACGGCCACGGAAATCGCGATGTGATGATGAGCGCCCTCATCGCGAACAAACACACTTCGATCGACTGGAAAACGCGCGCATTGAAGACCCGCGTCAGAGTATCAGATGACGCAGCGCCTGAGATCAGCCGGCACTGCGTCGTGACTCACATCATTTCCTGGCCGGGTTTCCGACCAATACGCCATCAACTGTTATATCGACATCAGGCGTTTCCTTGGGGGGAACCTCGATCGCGGTAAAGACATACGTGCCCGTTGAATCGCGATCGACCGGGCCCGTGATTCTTCCGCCACCGGCGAGCTTCGCCTTGACCAGCGAGGCGTAGCCGGGCCCGAGGAAGTTGCCGGCGGTGTCGCGCGGGGTAATGGCAATGAGGAAGTTGCGGCCATCGCGCGACGTCTTCATCTCGGTCTTGCGAGGATCGGCCTTGAACTTCACCACCTGTTCGAGCCGCTCGATCCGCCGCACGTGGCCTGTTCGGACATCGTCCCATTCCAGGACGAAATCGAATCCGTATCGGCCGGCGATCGATGTCTGATCGAACTTCGCGGCATAGACTCCTCTGCCCTGCTCCTTCAGCTCGATCGTAGCCACATCCACCGGCTGCGTGCCTTTGAGAACATCGCGCGTCAGCCCGGCAAGCTTCCGGGCGTACGGCGTCAGCTTGTCGCCCGAAGGCGTAGTCGTCGTGCCCGATGACTTATCGCGAAACGGCGTGTCGTGAAGGATCGTGCCGGCGCTCGCACCTGGGCGCTGCACGCGCACGCGAATGGCGCCGGCCGGCAAATCGGTCAGCGGCTTGCCATCCCAATCGACGACGGCACGGATGGTCAACGGATCGCCTGCCGCAGCGTGTACCGGCGCGAGCGACAGTTGGTAGTCGAGGTGTTTCTCGAGAACGATTGCGTTGAGTGCGTACGGAACCGCCTCGGCCGTCTGATTCCGGCCACGTTTGACGCGGACTGTCCATGTTCCGACGTCGCCCGGCTTGATGTTGAACATCTGGATCGACGACTGCGGCGTCTTTTCCGCTGAATCAGGGATCGCGGCAACACCGTTCGGACGGAACACTTCGAGATCGAGCGCTTCGCGAAGCGGCGGCGCCCACTGCACGGTGAAGACGACGCGCTGCGGCGAACGATCGATGATTACCGGCTGCGGAGCGCTCGGACCTTTTCCGGTCATCGTGTCGTGGTGGCTGAGCGCCATCGAGGCTGTGTTGCCTTTGAGCAGGGCGATCAACGTCCACCCGAGGTCGTCGAACATCGTGGCGGCGTTGGTGCTGATGTAGGAGACGCCGGACGTTTCGAAGGCGATGTTCGTCAACAGCGTTGCGTCGACCGCTTCGGGTGTTCCGAAGCCGATGGTCTGGATGGGAACGAAGCGCTTTCTCAACTCCTGCGGAAAGCCGCTGACCGGAGTGAGGCCGAGAAATCCGCTGCCGGTCACATCGATCAGCGGCGCCGTGTTCTGCATCCCGTCCGTCACAACCATGAGCGAGAGGTCGTGGGCGGGATCGAGCTTCCACTGCTTCATCGCTTCGTTGATGCCGGCGCCGATCGACGTCGAGCCGCCGGGCGACAACGTGTTGATGTCGTTGATCAC
>Ga0307511_10002884_pt1 | contig 17832 bp, 11 predicted proteins | sample 13_EM_MG_FD_200266 | JGI IMG/M metagenome (GOLD analysis project Ga0307511, IMG submission 200266) | Populus trichocarpa ectomycorrhiza microbial communities from riparian zone in the Pacific Northwest, United States - 13_EM | ecosystem: Host-associated > Plants > Roots > Unclassified | place... | reverse complement strand
CCCGCGCGGAGGCTGGGCAATACGGGATCATGACAGGCAATTGCAGCCGTCACAAACTGCAGACCCATTTTCGTTCTCTCAAGATCCCATACGCTGGACAGCGGGTGTGTGCCAGCCTCATGCAACGTTCGCACCTCGGGTTTACGAACACTGATGTACGGCTTACTCTCTTTACGGGTTCTTTGGAACGCTCATGTCTAGTCTCCGCAGATGACAATGGGGTCCGCGTCCACGAGGAGCTCTTTTGCACCTACGTTGAACCCCCTCGATGCGATTGTCCTCCAACTGCTGCTCGAGAATCTCAGAGGAACCCACACGTTCTCAGTGACAGCGCCTTTGTTTTGTGAAAGCACATTCACGGGTCGAGACAGAATCTGTGGGGTTCTGGAACACGTTCGTTGGGGGTCCCACCATCGACTAATCCCTATCCGTTCACGCGAACCCTTTGCGCCGAGCAATGTCGATGCAGCCACAAACCTTCGTTTGCCCTCAGCATCCGTCATGGCGTCCCTGGCTGAAGATGCGGACAATCAGATCCTATCGACCGCTAGCAATTCCATGGCTCTGTCAGGCCAAAACCTGAAGGCGGTTGGGGTTATTCCGGACGAATTGTCGACGAAGCATTCCGTTGCCTCTAAGAACAGGACATGATGGGGAAGTTCATTGGGAAGTGGTTTATTCAGGCGCATCGGGATTTGGGCCCATGGCTTAGTCCCCTGAGCTTCATCTGACTACTGACAGCCTGGGAGTTGGGTGGTGGACACGCACTTGACGTTTCTGATGATTATCGAATGTTTCCTCTACTGCCCGGAAACAAATAATATTAGAAACGTCCAAGTGCCCTATGATAATCACACTTTCCACCACCCCTACCGCTACGTATCGTATACTCGTTCAAACACGAAGGCTGTTGCTCACTGCGACATTCGGTGCAGATGAGCGCCGAATCTGACGCCGAGATAACGGCACAAACAAACGCCTCATGGTTTAGGCACCCCCATCTCGCGAACGCCCGTCTTCCTTTGTGTTCAACGTTCAACGTTCAACGATCACCGAGAGGCTCATGTCTACCGCCTATCAGGGCGCTTCGGGGCCGAGTGGGCCCATGGCCGGATCGCAGCCCACTCACAGAAAACCTGTAAGCGGAAATCACACAACGCCTAAGTCAGTGTCGAACGGTAAACGCTGACACATCGGAACAGCCATCGCGAGACGAATTATTGCTCGACCAAATGTGGAAACTAAACGTGAGGCCGCTCATCGATCTGTGTTGGACCTCAGGGTTAACGGACCGCCTGGTGATACAAGCATCCTATCGAGGCACCCCCAGAACCACACAAGGTATGATCCTGTCCTTCCAACGAGGTACCCGCCTGACCGATGAAGTAGGAGTTGCCTGTGATACAGGAGAAGGAGAAGGGGAAAGTTCAGAAAGTTCAAACTGGGTCAGCGATCTAAATCATTGGTCATTCCAGCGTCTCATATTTGAATCTACCATACCCAGTGAACTGCCTCCCCGACCACCGAGGGCCTTCTTCGGGCGCAACGAGTTGGTCGACAAGATCACCGGCCTTGTGGAGAACCTCGCCCCACTTGCCCTCATCGGGCCTGGCGGAATCGGGAAGACTTCCATCGCCCTGACAGTCCTTCACAACGATCGCATCAAGAAACGGTTTGGCGACGACCGGCGATTCACTCGATGTGACCAGTTCCCCGCTTCGCTCAGTAACTTCCTCCGCCGACTCTCTGCGGTCACAGGGGCAGGTGTCGAGAACCCCGGAGACCTGACCCCCCTACAACCCTTCCTATCCTCCAAGGAGATCTTCCTCGTTCTCGATAACGCCGAATCCATTCTGGATCCGGAAGGAACGGACTCTCAGGAGATCTACGACATCGTGGAACAACTGAGTCAGTTCGACAACATCTGCCTTTTTGTTACCTCCCGCATCTCCACAATCCCTCCTGACTGCGAGATCCTTGATATCCCGACATTGTCGATGGATGCTGCGCGCGACGCTTTCTACGGAATATACAAACAGGGCAAACGATCGGACACGGTCGACCAGATCTTGGAGCAACTCGATTTCCATCCACTCTCCATCACCCTACTCGCCACCGTCGCGCATCAGAACAGGTGGGACGCCACCCGACTGACCAAGGAATGGGAAAGGCGACGGACGGGGGTACTCCAGACAGACCACAAGAAGAGCCTCACAGCCACGATCGAGCTTTCGCTCGCCTCCCCCATGTTCCACGAACTCGGCCCAGGTGCCCACGCACTTCTCCAGGTTGTTGCGTTCTTCCCCCAAGGCGTCAACGAAAACAACCTCGATTGGCTGTTCCCCACTGTCCCCGACGTAGAGAACGTCTTCGACAAGTTCTGTGTGCTTTCCCTGACATACCGAAGCAACGGCTTCGTCACAATGCTGGCGCCGCTCCGAGACTACCTCTACCCCAAAGATCCAAAGTCATCCCCACTCCTCTGTGCTACCAAGGAACAATACTTTCATCGTTTGTCGGTCAGTACTGGTCCCGACAAACCCAACCATGAAGAAACACAATGGATCACGTCAGAGGATGTGAACGTCGAGCACCTACTGGACGTCTTCTCATCCATTGATGCAGACTCAAACAGTACTTGGGAAGTCTGTGCTGATTTTATGCGGCACCTCCGTTGGCACAAACGGCGTCCCATTGTGTTGGGGTCAAGGATGGAACGGCTTCCGGATGATCATCCGTCGAAACCTCGGTGCTTGGTTCAGCTTGCACGGATGCTCAGCTCGCTTGGAAACTTTTCGGAGAGCAGGCGGCTCCATACTTTGACGATAAAGCTCTGGAGGGAGCGGGGGAACGACCATGAGGTTGCTAAAACATTGAAATTTCTGGCTTTTGTGAATGGGGAGCTAAGCAACTTTGCGGAAGGGATATCACAGGCAAAAGAGGCGTTGGAAATTTATGAAAAGCTTGAAGACACAGCGGGACAAGTGGATTGTTTGAATTGCCTCGCTTCGGTGCTCGTTAACGACAACCAGGTTGATGCCGCAGAAGAAGTCGCCTCCCGCATGGTCAACCTCTCCTCGGACGGACCCAGCCAAGCTCAGCTCTATGAACGTCACTCTATCCTTGGCCAAATATGCGATTGTAGAGGTGAGGTGGATGCAGCGATTGACCACTACACGAAAGCCCTCGGGATAGGCTCTTCCGTTTTCTCGCCGGATAAACAGGCCAGTATCCTTTGTGACCTTGTGGCGCTGCTTTTGCAGGAAAAGAGGTTCGATGGTATCCAACTTTACATCGAACAACTCAAGTTGCACGTGGTCGGGGACCCACTCCACCTGGGTATGGCGATGGGGATGCAGGCCCGGGTTTGGTACTACCAAGGCAGGTTTGAAGAGGCAAGATCCGAGCTTTCGCGGGCAATTGGTTTATTTGAAAAGATCGGGGTTTTGGCAACTGTTACGGCACAATTCAAAGGGTTCCTCCAGCAGATTGAGGAGAAAATAAACGAGAGGGATGCATCCAATTAGTGAGTTCCTTGGCGTTGTGCTACTTCTCCCGTCCATCAACTCCTTGTGTTACGCGCAGAATCCAAATCATAGCGGTCACTTCTAGTGGATGTGCCCTTCCCAAATTGCGTGTATTCCCAGACAAATGTCCCCGCCCCCCTCCCTAATTCTCCTCATTGTTTTTACCGTGTCTTCCCCTTCTCTTTCCGAGGGCATACTACTTGAGCTTGATCTCTTGTATCTCGCGTTGTTCCGGATCCATGCCCGCAATTCTACCGTTTGTCCCCTAATCCGTCGCTCTGTCGCACGTCCCCCTGTCTCCTATGCTGTGCTCGATTTGCCCGGGATTTGTGCATCTCGCGGACAGTCTGCTACGTTCGGCATACGCACAAATTCCCGAGCAGACGGAGGGAAGGCGCTGGGTAAGGTCCCTCTCTTGCCACGACGCCTCCAAGCACAACTCAAAGCTTAACCCTTTATTCCCTCGATACTTATTATTCTTCCCATCCTCCATCGTGATTCTCCGCCTCGCTGATTTTGTGCTCGTTGTGCACATCGCAACGTCATCATTATACTCCAACTTATTGGCGAAACCGCGCTCGGTTTGGCCCACCTTGAACACCCGTTTCTTTGGAGACCCTCAAGAGGCAGATGGCCTGATTCACTCTTCAAAAATTGCCAGCTGGACGGTACGTACTGAGCCAGCACGGATCCCGTCGATTGGTCTAACGAGCCTTGCATGAAACAAAAACGTACAGGTCGCGTGCTGAACATCGAGCGCGTATACCTCCAAAGCCACATCCGCGCCCTCCGGTTCAAGATAAGTCGTGTTCGTCGGAGATCCAGCCACAAGTCAACTCTTCTTCCGATCCGCCCACATCGTCGATCCGGAGTCACCAGACGCACCTCCAGATGGCGGCCGCAAGCACTCGAATTATGCGCTAGACGGGGAGAACAAATTCAAGCTGTCGCATTTGCAATCGATTCACGCTACCGATTCTGTCGAAGAATGATCCTAAAGAACGTTGTCGGGTACGTCGTTGGAACCGCTTGCATACCATAGGGATACAAATGCCCCATGTAGCGAGTCCTCACTCACGGACTTGCCTTCTTCGTTGGGTTCAAGCTGGAGTATAACCCACTCGAGGACAAGGCAAGGAACAGATATTTTCAACGACCACGGTTGAAGCACTTCTTCTACACACTCCGGCGCACCCGCGGAAATTCTCGATGCGATGGTCACGCTCTGGGAGAAGGAGAGACACTTGTCTAGCAATCCCATGCAGAGGCCGAGCTGAGAGAATACAAGATTGTGACCGGGCCATTGCATGGCACCTTCACTCTCTCGAAAAGGCATACATGGGACGGCGGTTGGGCACCAGCGTCGAGCGACGTTTGTACCTCGGGTTTACGAATACCAACGTACGGCATGATATTTTGAGAGGTTCATTCGGAGCGCTTACGTCCAACCTTTGCATATAGCAACGGGATTCACATTCAGGTCTCCGTCCACTCTTCCAAGGCTTCAGAATGGGACACAGATTCTCTCACTTCTACGCCGAACCCTCTCGAGGCGGGTTTCCTCCAATCGTGCTCAGTAACCTCCGCGGCACCTACACATTCTCGACGAAGGTCCTCCCATTCGATGAAAAGGTGGATCAGTATGTTCGTGGGTGGACGCAGAATGTGTGGGGTTCGGGGAAACACGTGTGTCGGGAACCATTGACAAATCCATATCCGTTTGTGTAGATCCTCGGGAGCTCACGAGATTAAGCCGAGGATTGTCGATGCGGCTGTAAATCATTACGGACCCGGATGACGGGGCGAATACTCGGGCGCCATCGATCGCCAGTGATTCCACGGCTTCTGTTAGGTCCAAACGGGAGGGTGGTTGCGGCTATTTCGGACAGGTTGCCACGCTCGTTCGGCGAAACGTTCCGTTGCCTCGAAGAATTGGACACGATGAGGAAATTTCTTAGGAAATGGTTTATCCAAGAGCATCGTTGGGTTATCGGGGTCCCTAGTTCAGTTCCCGGAGCCCAATCCGGTCACTTCTTGGAGTGTATTTGACAGAGTTGTGGGCATCGCTAGTAGTAGACGTTTTCAGGTGATTATCGAATACTCCCTCTACTACCCAAATCCAAATAATATTAGGAACGACCGCGGTGCCCTATGGTAATCACACACTCTTCACCGTTCCCATCGTCCAGCCACCGTGGACACGAGTTCTCCGTCCGTGCTTGCGACGATTCATATCAGTGCCGACGTCATGATCAATAACATGCGCAGAAAAATGCTCCATGGGTTCGATCCTCCATATCACGAACTATCCTCCTTTGTATTCGACAATCACTGAGAAGCTCGTATCCGTCTCCTATCAAACCGCCTCGGGGCCGAGTGGGCCTATGACGGACTGCAACCCGCTCGTAGACAATGCCACAGCGCCTGAGCCAGCGCTGAACATTGGCACTTTGGAACAGCCGTAACGAGAGGAATCGTTACTCGACCAAATGTGGAGATTCAGTGCGAGACTGCTCACCGATATATGTCGGACCTCAAGATCAACAGAACGTCTGGTGATACAAGCACCACGTTAAAGTACCCCAGAAACCACATAAGGTATGACCCTATCCTTCTGACGGGGGTCGTTGAATTACAAGACCGCATCCATGAGATATTCCGAGACCGCCCGATTTGGGGCCTAGAACTGCGGGCGGTGTCTCTGGCAACGGAGAAAGGTGGTCAAATGGATCGCCATCCGGGCTCAGTAGTGGGCGACATGAGTGTAAGACGGCAGCGCCTGTACGATGTGTGGAAGGAAATGGCCGTCCCAAGTCCCGTTCAGGACAAACGTAGGTCGTGACATCAACCACAGCCGGAGTTGGCGAAGGTAAATCGGAGCACGGAGGGACGACCCTGCGCTATCGGAACCCGACGAGGCGGTTAGCACCTTTTACGCAGTCATACTAGCGTTACTCCAGATCGACGCCTCTGAACTGGGACGGGTTCTCTGCAGCGGGGAATCATCCGCGCGTTGCGAAGGTTCGAGCTCGACGATTTTAGAGTTTGCATCCATATGCGCTCATCGCAATTCAGATTTACACGGAATTACATTTCTTGTGGTGGGAACTAAATGTTTGATCTCACCACTCCAGACTCTCCGAACAGCCCGAACACCGAGGAGACGATCTGCGAGGTCCGAGGAGATCGTGGATGGTGGGTTCTTCCTTGCTTGATTTGTCTTGGAGTCGTCGGACCGGCTCGACAAGGGAATGAGAGCATGCGTTGTCCACCCTGGAAAGGCGCTGGGCCGGCTTCCTTCTCCTTCACCACGACGTCTTCGGAGCTAAACGCGCTTCATTCCCTCAACGACTGTTGTTATTCCCCGTCTTCTCCACTGTAATCATCAGTCTTGCTGGTTTTGTTCTCGGTGCGCGCATTCAACAACGTCATCAATATACTAGTCCTGCCAACTGATGAATCCACGCTCGGTCCGATCCAGATGGATATCCCCTCCCTCTCTGAAGACCAGTCGGATCCTCTCAAGCGTCGCGCTTTCGTTTAGAGAAGAGGCGGATGGGCTGATTCCCTCTTCAAATCATCAACAGAACGGTACGTACTGAGCCAGCAAGGACTCCGTCGATCGGTTCAACGAGTCTTACACGGAACGAAAACACACAGGGACTTATTACCCAACAGACACCTCCGCGTGCTCCGGTTCAATGCGTTCGTCGATGATCCAGTTACGAGTCAACTCTCCATCCGAACCGCCCACATCGTCAATCCGGAGTCACCAGACGCACCTCCAAATGGCACACTCGAGTTACACGCTAGACGCGAAGAACAAATTCAAGCCGTCGCATTTGCAATCGATTCACCCCACAATTCCGTCTACGAGCGATCCTGAAGAACGCTGTCGGGTAAGGTGTTGGAATAGCTTACATACGTAGGGATGCTGATGCCCTTTTGTGAAGCCCCCAATCGCGAGCCGACACTCTTCGTCGGGTTCGAGCTGGAGTTCACCCTGATCAAGGACAAGGGAGGGTAGAGGTTTTGGATGACTGAGATCGGTACACCTACGCTCCCGTGCACCCGCAGAAGTTCTCGACGCGATGGTCGCCACCCGGAAGAGTTGTCCATTCGCCCCGTGCGGAGGTCGGGCAATACAGGATTGTGACAGACAATTGCAGCCGTCACAAACTGTGGACCAATTTTCGTTCTCTCAAGATCCGTTCTGTCAGGCCAAAACCCGAAGGCGGTTGGGACTATTCAGGACGAATTGTCGACGAAGCATTCCGTTGCCTCGAAGAACAGGACATGATGGGGAAGTTCACTGGGAAGTGGTTAATCCAGGCGCATCGGGATTTGGGCCCGTGGCTTAGTCCCCGGAACTCCATCTGACCACTGACAGGTCTGGGAGTCGGGTCATGGAGATGCGCTTGACGTTTCTGATGATCATCGAATGTTTCCTCTGCTGCCCGGAAACAAATAATATTAGAAACGACCAAGTGCCCTATGATAATCACACTCTCCACCGCTCCTATCGCTACGTATCGTATACTCGTTCAGACACGAGGGCTGTTGCTCAATGCGACAATCAGTGCAGACGAGCGCCGAATCTGACGCCGAGATAAGGGCGCAAACAAACGCCTCATGGTTTAGGCACCTCCATCTCCGAGCGAACGCCCCTCCTTCTTTGTGTTCAGCGATCATCGAGAGGCTCATGTCTACGGCCTACCATGGCGCTTCGGGGCCGAGTGGGCCCATGGCCGGATCGCAGCCCACTCAGAAACAACCTGTAAGTGGAAATCATACAACGCCTAAGCCAGTGTCGAACGGTAAACATTGACACATCAGAACAGCCATCGCGGGACGAAGTGTTGCTCGACCAAATGTGGAAACTAAACGTGAGGCTGCTCATCGATGTGTGTTGGACCTCAGGATTAACGGACCGCCTGGTGATATAAGCACCCTATTGAAGCACCCCCAGAACCACACAAGGTATGATCCTATCCTTCCAACGAGATACCCGCCTGACCGATTGAGTAGGAGTTGCTTGTGACAAAGGAGAAGGAGAAGGAAAAAGCTTGGAAAGCTCAAACTGGGTCAGCGATCCAAACTACTGCAGGATCAAGCGACTCATATTTAGATCTACTGTGCCCAGTGAACTGCCTCCACGACCACCGAGGGCCTTCTTCGGGCGTAACGAGTTGGTCGACAAGATCACCGGCCTTGTGGATAGCTTCACCCCACTCTCTCTCATTGGTCCAGGCGGAATCGGGAAGACTTCCATCGCCCTGACAGTCCTTCACAACAATCGCATCAGGGAGCGGTTTGGCGACGACCGCCGATTCATTCGATGTGACCAGTTCCCCGCCTCGCTCAGTAATTTCCTCCGTCGACTCTCTGCGGCCATAGGCGCGAGCGTCGAGAATCCCGAAGACCTGACCCACCTACAACCCTTCTTATCCTCCAAAGAAATCCTCATCATCCTCGATAACGCCGAATCCATTCTCGACCCCCAGGGAACAGACTCTCAGGAGATCTACGACGTGGTGGAAGGATTGAGTCAGTTTGACAACATCTGCCTTTTCATCACATCCCGCATTTCCACTGTTCCTCCCGACTGCGAGATTCTTGACATTCCGATGTTGTCGATGGATGCTGCACGCGACGCTTTCTACGGGATATACAAGAGGGGCAAACGATCAGATGTGGTCGACAAGATCTTGGAACAACTCGATTTCCATCCACTCTCTATCACCCTACTCGCCACTGTCGCACATCAAAGCAGGTGGGACACCATCCGATTGACCAAGGAATGGGAAAAGCGACGGACAGGCGTACTCCAGATGGACCACAAGAAGAGCCTCGCGGCCACGATAGAACTTTCGCTCGCTTCCCCCATGTTCCAGGAACTCGGGCCAGACGCCCGCGCACTGCTTGAAGTTGTCGCGTTCTTCCCCCAAGGTGTCGACGAAAACAACCTCGATTGGCTATTCCCCACCATCCCAAACAGAGAGAATATCTTCGACAAATTCTGCATTCTTTCCCTGACGTATCGGAGCAACGGTTTTGCCACAATGCTGGCGCCGCTCCGAGATCACCTCTACCCCAAAGATCCACAGTCATCCCCACTTCTCTACGCTACCAAGGAACATTACTTCAGTCGTTTGTCGGTCGGTACTGGTCCTGGCAAGCCCAACCATGAAGAAACACAATGGATTGCGTCGGAAGATGTGAATGTCGAGCACGTCCTCGACGTCTTCTCATCGACTGACACAGACTCAAACACTACCTGGGAAGCCTGTGCTGATTTTATGCGGCACCTCCGGTGGCACAAACGGCGGCCCCTTGTGTTTGGGTCAAGGATCGAAGGGCTTCCAGATGATCATCCGTCAAAACCTCGGTGCTTGGTTCAGCTTGCGCGGATGCTCAATTCGCTTGGAAACTTTTCGGAGAGCAGGCGGCTCCGCACTTCGACAATAGAGCTCTGGAGGGAGCGGGGGAATGACCACGAGGTTGCTAAAACATTGAAGTATCTGGCTTGTGTGAATTTGGAGTTGAGCTACTTCACGGAAGGGATATCACGGGCGAAAGAAGCGTTGGAAATTTACGAAAATCTCGGTGACAGAGTGGGACAAGTGGATTGTTTGCATCGCCTCGCTTCATCGCTCGTTCATGACAACCAGGTTGATGCCGCAGAAGAAGTTGTCTCCCGCATGATCAATCTCTCCTCGGACGGACCCAGCCAAGCACAGCTCTACGAACGTCACTCTATCCTTGGCCATATCTGCGAGTATAGAGGTGAGATGGATGCGGCGATTGACCACATTATGAAAGCCCTCGGGATAGCCTCTTCCCTTTTCTCGCAGGATAAACAGGTCTGGACCCTTCGCTACCTTTTGTCGCTGCTCCTCCAAGAAGATAGGTTCGACGACGCCGAAGTTTATGTCGAACAATTCAAGCTGCGCGTAGCTAATGACCCACTCAACCTTGGTATTGCAATGCAGGCACAGGCCCGCATTTGGCATCACCAAGGCAGGCTCGAAGAGGCAAGATCTGAGCTTTTGCGGGCCATTGGTCTATTTGAAGAGATCGGGGTTTTGGCAGACGCTACGGAAACTTTAAAACAGATGCTCCATTGGACTGAAGAGGAAATGAATGAGAGAGCCATGTCCGATTAGTGAGTTCCTTGGAGTTGTGCTACTCCCTGCGCCAATTAACCCCTGTGTTATACACAGAATCCAAATGATGCCGATTCCGTTGGTCGTGCCCTTTACAAATGTACCCTAACTCTCCCATTGTTTTTACTGTGTCTCCCCCTTCCCTTTCCGTCCAATACCAAAAGATCTCTCGCATCTTGCGCTGTTCCATGCACGCTGTTCTATCGTTTGTCCCTGGATCCATCGCTCCGTCACATGTCCCCCTGTCTCTTATTATGTGCTCGATTTACCCGGGATTTGTGTATCTCGTGGACAGTCTGTTACTTTCGGCACACGCACAAATTCCTGAACAGCGGGAGGAAAGGCACTGGGTAAGGTCCTTCTAAGTACAGCTTAACCCCTTATTAATTATTCCCTCAATACTTATCATCATTCTTCCCATCCTCCATCGTGATTCTCGGCCTTGCTGCTTTTGTGCTCAGTGCGCGCATCGCAACGTCATCAATATACTCTGGCTAATTGACGAAACCGCGCTCGGTTCGGCCCACTTTGAATACTCATTTCTTTGGAGGCCCTCAAGAGGTAGATGGGTTGATTCACTCTCAAAAAACCGTCAGCTGGACGGTACATACTAAGCCAGCACGGACCCCGCGATTGATCTAACGAGCCTTACATGAAATGAAAACGTACAGGTTGCATTCCAAAGACACCTCTGCATGCCACGGTTCAAGATAAGGAATGTTCGTCGGAGGTCCATTTACGAGTCATCTCTTCTTCCGATCTGCCCACGTCGTCGATCCGGACACGTCAGACGCACCTCAGTCCAGATGGCGGCCGCAAGCACTCGAATTACACGCGAGACGGGGACAACAAATTCAAACTGTCGCATTTGCAATCGATTCACGCTGCCGATTCTGTCGAAGAACGATCCTAAAGAACGTTGTCGGGACGTCGTTGGAACCGCTTGCATACCATCGGGATACCAATGCCCCTTGTAGCGAAGTTCTAACCCACGGACTGGCCATCTTCATTGGGTTCAAGCTGGAGTCCACCCGTACGTGGGACGGCGAGTGGGTACCAGCGTCGGGCGACGTTTGCATCTTGAGTTTACGAACACCAATGTACGTTTAGAGGTCAATTCGGAGCGCTTACGTCCAGTCTTTGCAGATGACAGCGGGATTCACACCCAGGTCTCCGTCCACTCTTCCAAGGCCTCAGAAGCGGACACATCTCCTCTTGATTCTAAGCCGAACCATCTCGAGGTGGGTTTCCTCCAATCGCACTCGATAACCTCGGCGGAACTCGCGCATTCTCGATGAAGGTCCTCCCATACTATGAAACGGCGGATGCGATGAATATTAATATGTTCGCGAGCGGATGTGGAACGTGTGGGGTTTAGGGAAACACCTTTGTTAGGAACCTACCATTGACAAATCCCAACCCGTTTATGCGGGCCCTGAGGAGATCACGAAATTGGTCCGAGGACTGTCAATGCGGCTGCAAATCATTACCTGCTCCTAGTATCCGTCGTGACGGTTGAAGGGGTGAATACTTTGGTACTAGCATGCCATCGACCGCCAGTGGTTCCACAGCTTCTGTTTCTGTTAGGTCCAAACGGGGAGGTGGTTGCGGCTATTCCGGATGGGTTGCCACGCTCGTTCGACGAAGCGTTCCATTGCCTTGAAGAACGGGACACGATAGGCGCATCGTGGGGTTATTGAAGTCCCTAGTTCAGCTCCCGGTGCTCAATCCGGTCACTGATGGGTCTGGGAGGGGATTTTGAACATCACTAGTAGACGTTTTCGGGTGGTTATCGAATGTTTCCTCTACCACCAAAACCCAAATAAGATTAGAAACAACCGCAGTGCCCTATGGTAATCACGCATTCTTCACCGCTCCCACCATCCAAACACCGTGGACACGAGCCCTCCGTCCGTGCTTGATTCGCAGGCTGTCGCTCACTGTGACAATCAGTGCAGACGAGCGCCATATATGGCGCCGAGATAACGGCGCAAACAAACGCCTCGTGGCTTCGGCACCTCCATCTCACGAACGCCCCTCTTCCTTTGTGTCCAACGATCACCGAGAGGCGCATGTCTACCGCCTATCATGGCGCTTCGGGGCCGAGTGGGCCCATGGTCGGATCGCAGCCCACTAAGAAACAACCTGTAAGCGGAAATCATACAACGCCTGAGCCAGTGTCGAACGGTAAACACTGACACATTGGAACAGCCATCGCGAGACGAATTGTTGCTTGATCAAATGTGGAAACTAAACGTGAGGCTGCTCACCGATGTGTGTTGGACCTCGGGGTTAACGGACCGCCTGGTGATATAAGCACACCATTGGAGCACCCCCAGAACCACATAAGGTGAGTACGATCCTGTCTTTCCGACGAGTTGCCCACCTGACCGGTTAAGTAGGAATTGTCTGTGACGAGGGAGAAGGAAAAGACTTGGAAAGCTCAAACTGGGTCAGCGATCCAAGCTACTGATAGATCCAGCGTCTGATATTCAAACCCACCGTACCCAGCGAACTGCCTCCCCGACCACCAAGGGCCTTCTTTGGGCGCAACGAATTGGTCGACCAGATCACCGACCTTGTGGATAACTTCACCCCACTCGCCCTCATTGGTCCCGGCGGAATCGGGAAGACTTCCATCGCCCTGACTGTCCTTCACAACGATCGCATCAAACAGCGGTTTGGCGACGACCGTCGATTCATCCGTTGCGACCAGTTCCCCGCCTCGCTCAGTAATTTCCTTCGCCGACTCTCCGCGGTCACAGGCGCGGGCATCGAAAACCCCAAGGATCTGACCCCATTGCACTCATTCCTATCCTCCAAGGAGATGCTGATTGTTCTCGACAACGCCGAATCCATTCTCGATCCAGAGGGGATGGACTCTCGAGAGATCTACGACGTGGTAGAAGAACTGAGTCAGTTCGACAACATCTGCCTTTTTATTACCTCCCGCATCTCCACCGTCCCTCCTGATTGCGAGATCCTTGATATCCCGACTTTATCGATGGATGCTGCGCGCGACGCTTTCTACGGAATATACAAAAAGGGCAAACGATCGGATACGGTCGACAAGATCCTGGAGCAACTCGATTTCCATCCACTCTCCGTCACCCTGCTCGCCACTGTCACGCATCAAAGCAAGTGGGACACCAGCCGGTTGACCAAGGAATGGGAAAAACGACGGACAGGCGTACTTCAGACAGACCACAAGAAGAGCCTCGCAGCCACAATCGAACTTTCACTCGCCTCCCCCATGTTCCAGGAACTCGGCTCAGATGCCCGCGCGCTGCTTGAAGTCGTCGCGTTCTTCCCCCAAGGCGTCGACGAGAACAACCTCGATTGGCTATTTCCCACCATCCCAAACAGAGAGAATATCTTCGACAAATTCTGCATTCTTTCCCTGACGTACCGAAGCAACGGGTTTGCCACAATGCTAGCACCGCTTCGAGACCACCTCTTCCCCAGAGATCCAAGGTCATCCCCACTCCTCTGCGCTACCAAGGAACATTACTTTAGTCGTTTGTCGGTTGGCAACGGTCCTGACAAGCCCAACCGTGGAGAAACACAATGGATCACGTCGGAGGATGTGAACGTCGAGCACGTACTTGACGTCTTCTCATCTATTGATGCAGATTCAAACAGTACCTGGGAAGCCTGTGCTGATTTTATGCGGCACCTCCGTTGGCACAAACGGCGTCCCCTTGTGTTGGGGTCAAGGATGGAACGGCTTCCAGATGATCATCCCTCGAAACCTCGGTGCCTGATGCAGCTTGCACGGATGCTCAGCTCGCTCGGAAACTTTTTAGAGAGCAAGCGTCTCCATATTCTGATGTTAAAGCTCTGGAGAGAGCGGGGGGATGACCACGAGGTTGCTAAAACATTGAAGCTCCTGGCTTTTGTGGATGGGGAGTCGTACCACGGTGTGGAAGGGATATCACAGGCGGAAGAAGCGTTGAAAATTTATGAAAAACTCGATGACACAGCGGGACAAGTTGATTGTTTGTGTCTCCTCGCTTTGTTGTTCGTTGGCGACGACCAGGTTGATGCCGCAGAAGAAGCTGCCTCCCGCATGATTAGTCTCTCGGACGGACCCAGCCAAGCTCGGCTCTTCGAATATTACCATGTCCTTGGCAATATTTGCGAGTGTAAAGGCGAGATGGAGGAAGCGATTGGCCACCTCAAGAAAGCCCTCGGGATCGCCTCTTCCCTTCTCTCGCAGGACAAACAGGTCTTGATCCTTCGCTACCTTTTGCACCTGCTTTTCGAAGAAAATAGGTTCTACGAGGCCGAAGTTTACATCGAACAACTCAAGCTACACGCAGTCAATGACCCGCTCCACCTGGGTGTAGCAATGTATATGCAGGCCCGCGTTTGGCGCCACCAAGGCAAGCTTGAAGAGGCAAGATCCGAGATTTCGCGGGTCATTGATTTATATGAGAAGATCGGGGTTTTGGCAGATCTTACGGCAATGGTAAGAGAGGAGCTCCAGGGGGTTGAAGAGGAGATGAACGAGAGAGCCGCGTCCGATTAGTGAGTTCTCTGGAGTTGTGCTACTTCTCGTGCCCGTTACCTTGTGTTACACAGAATTCGAATGATAGCGATTCCACTGGCTGTACCCTTGCTGCCTCCGACTCCCTCTGAACCCGAGGCCGGATACCAGCCTAGTGTATACCCCCTCCGGACAAATTTCTTCACCCCCTTCCCTAACCCTCCTCATTGCTTTCACCATGTCTTCCCCTTCTCTTTCCGAAGGCGTTCCATCCAACACCCATCGACCTCTTGTATCCTATGCTGTTCCGTGCCCGCCGTTCTACCGTCTGTCTAGCAATATACGAGAGCGAGTGGATGGCTGTAGCCATGTACTATCGATAGTAAGTAAATCGGAGATCTGGTACTGGATGTCCGCGCAAATTGCCGACTCGGATGGGAGGGAAGGCGCTTGGCAAGGTCCCTTCTCCCTTCACGGGCCCGTCACGACATCTTCAACCATTATTGAACTGTCTGTTCCCATCGATACCTATCGTCATTCTTCACTTCCTCCCTCATGATTCCCGGTCTCGTTGGTGTTATGCTCGGTAGGCACACATTGCAACGTTACGAATTCTACCAGCCAATTGATGCCCGGTCCGGTCCACCTTAGATACCCATTTCTTCTCTGCAGACCAGTTGGGTCCCTCAAGCGTCACGCTTTGCTGACAAAAGGCGAAACGGCTTGATTCCCTCTTCGAAATTTGGCAGCTAGATGGTACGTGTTGAGCCAACGGTTTGAACTTTTGGTCTCATCGCTCCGTGTCTCACTGCAACGAAAACTCACAGGTTGCATGCTTCTGTTCAAGACGGGTCGTGTTCGTCGGGAATTCAGTCGCAAGGCAACTCTTTTGAACTCGTTCACAACGCGTCGATCAAAAGCCACCAGACGCACCCCCAGACGACGACCACAAACAAGCGAATTACACGCTCGATGCAGAGAACAAGGCCAAACTGCCGCTCTACTTGGACCCGTACATGAATTCGTCGTATTCAAAATTGATTCGCCCCACCGGTACCGATCGCACGCCACCCCTTGATCCAGACCGTCTGGGCCATGTTGGTGTTGGTGCTGGGTTGTGGTACGGGGTGCCAGGACTCTGGTGGACCCCCCACACGGGAGGCGCGCATAGAGGCTGCCATAGAAACCACGAAGAACGCAAAACCTCGCATTCGAAGCACCTCCGTGAAGTGGGTTGACAGCCCAGAACGATTCATCCACCTTACCTGGGTGAACGTTTCTTCCATAACTAGGTGTGGACCCTACCTCTTCAGGGCCTTCGCCGTGTATCCCTGGTCATGCGATAGTCTTCGGATGGTCGAAATCAATGGAAATCGATCCTGGGCTCCAATTGACCGATATGCTCTGCCTACGAACGATCCTGAAGAACCTCACCTGGTATGTCGTTGGAACGGCTATGTATACTGTTTGAATACTGATACCTATTTGAATGAAGGTATCACTCGCGGACTGTCCTTCCTCGTCGAATTCGAGCCGGAGTTCACCCTACTCAAGGACAAGAAATGAACGAGGTTTCCGGCGGTCGCATTAGGAGAACTTTTTCCTCCATACCCCTTGCGCATCCGTTGAAATCCTTGGTGCAGCGGCCACTACCCTGGAACGAGGGCAGGAGGAATTACTGTTCACTCGTTCCATGCAGTGGCCAGGCTGGGACGATACAAAATCGTGATGGGCCTCGCAACCGTTACGAGCTGCAGACGCCTCACCCTCTCGAGGCGTATACGCGGGACGGCGAGTGGGCGCCAGTGGCAAGCTACATTTGTATCCTGGGTTTACGGACCCCAACATACGACACCCTCTCTTCACAGATCACTTCGGAACGTTTACATCCAGTCTTTGCAGATGGCAACGAACTTCACGGCCGCATCCCCTTTCACTCTCAAGGCCACAGAAAGAGCTTCCTTCTCACGTCTACGCTGAACCCCCCTCGAAGCGATTTTCTTCCAATCGCACTCGATGACCTCAGAAATCTGCGCATCCTGGATGACGACCTTTCCATCTGATGAAAGAACGAGTGCGTTTGCGGGTGGACGCGGAGTGTACAGGGTTCGGGGAAACATGTTTGTCAGGGAACCTACTACCATCGACGGGATCCTATCCGTTTATCCGGACCCTTGGGAGCTTACGGATGTGAACCGAGGAGTGTCGGGTCGGCTGCAAACCCTTATCTGGTCCTCGCACCGGTACCCGTCGTAGCGGCCCTAGTTGAAAGGATGAACAATCGGGTACCATCGACCACTGATGATTCCACAACTGTGTTGGGTCAAACGGGAAGGTGGCGGCGGCCATTCCGGACGAATTGCCGTACTAATTTGGCAATAGGCGTACTCAATTCTAAGTGAGACGAGCTGGCTCGTCTCACCGATCGTGTGAAGAAGGTGAAGTCCCGGCAGAGCCCCGGTGAGGACCCGTATTTGGTAGCTCTACTGAAAGGGTACGAGGCCGCGCAGCGAAGGGACGACCGGTGCCGAGCATGCCGAGCACTTCCGTCTCCTTTTTCCGAGACCAGAGCCCCCAGAGATCTATAGAAAACTTAACTAAACATGGTGCCCTAGCGTTGTACATGTAGGGGAGGGTGCGGGGACAATTT
>Ga0307511_10002883_pt1 | contig 17833 bp, 18 predicted proteins | sample 13_EM_MG_FD_200266 | JGI IMG/M metagenome (GOLD analysis project Ga0307511, IMG submission 200266) | Populus trichocarpa ectomycorrhiza microbial communities from riparian zone in the Pacific Northwest, United States - 13_EM | ecosystem: Host-associated > Plants > Roots > Unclassified | place... | reverse complement strand
CTGACCGTCCTTGAATCAATGAAGAAGCTCATTATAGGCGACATCGTCTTACTCGTCGAATCGATTCCTCAAGTTTGATGAAGTCATTGGTATCCACAGGAAATATTCCGGCGTAGACCTATACGAGATCAGAACTCGCCTCCTCTACTGCAAAGTGGTCATACCATTGCCTTTGCAGGTTGAAATCCTGGTATAGCATCCACATGTACGTTGGCTTGATGAAGGGTATCTCCAATGTGAGCTGCATATAAATCAGAACAGTGCTTGGGGACTTGAATATGCCATACCTTCTGAGGGCTCTTTCATATTGCAAGCAATGTAACCGACTTGGCCAGGTTGCAGACACGTAGTAGGGACTTCCTCTGGGTAAAGGACACCAACCTCTGTCACCTCATACTTTTTCCGGGTACGACAAGATACTATCTTGTCTCCTAATGCACCCGCAAGTAGTTAATACCTATCTATTTCGGACAACGTCACGATATACCCTTGCGGATAACTCCGTGCCTGACGTTGACTAGCGAAATGACCCCCCTATACTGGTCGTAACTGCAAACGCTGAACGCTGAAGTACGATAAATTACTCGACACTCACTGCGAATCAAAGAGAAAAGCTTTCAGAGGTTCATGAACAGATCCTGATGGGGGCGATATACGTTCAATAACAGCTTGGAGGACCTTTTCGACGCCGAATCCCGTCTTCGCTGATATTTGCAGAACATCGCCAGCATCTATACCAAACGTGGATTGCAACTGCGCAATTATGCGCAGTGGATCAGCTGCTGGCATGTCAATCTGTCCTGGACTTCTTGAAATCAACAAATAAGTAAGAGTTCAGAACAAACCTTGTTTAGTACTGGAATAATCATCAATCCACGTTCTCTGGCTATGTGGAATACGGATATTGACTGTGCTTGGACACCTTGCGTAGCGTCTACGAGTAGAAGCGCACCCTGACAGGCTGCCAGAGAACGAGACACTTCCCATGAGAAGTCAACATGCCCCTGTACCTTCGATTAAAATAACTGTTCACAGGCAATAAGGATCTTCATACAGGGGTATCGATGAGATTAAGCAAATATTTGCTTCCATTAGCGTCGTGTATCATACTGGGAAAGTCAGCATAACCTCTTCCAGGCGGAGTGTGGACTTCGACCTTGCAGTTTGAGCTTTAACTTAGCGGTGGTGAGGAAACTGGCAAAGAAGAACGGTCGTGGAGCCTACCCGTTATTCCTCGTTCGCGCTCGACTTTGAGCTTGTCTAGAACTTGTTGGTTTGCACCGGTATGTTTCTTCGGAATAGTCCCAGTAAGCTGGACAGACGGTCATGAGAACAGGAACCAGGGAGTGCGGTGAGTGTACCTCTAGTAGCCTGGACGGGTTACAAGGTTAACTTGTACTACCACACTGTGCCAATTGACTGACCGGTCAGCTAATGTTGACTTTCCATGGTCTGAGAAATGGACGTGAGCGGTGACAGTGCAGTTACGGTCCCAGGCCTTACCAATGTGGGCAATAATGGAAAAATTGCTGAAGATATTGGTCAGGTATTGACAAGGCATTTTGCAGCGCAAACTTACCGAATGGCATCACAGGAAAATTCTGTTGTGTCTATGGTCCTGGCTGCAGCAGGCAACCTGGAGACATTTAAGTGTCTCAACTGCCCGAGAGAAAAATGGAAAAATTTGCTTGGACATGCCCGGGGCAGATATCGTAAGAGCATCATCAAAAGCCAAAGAACACGGTCTGTAGGCACGAGTTAGTGACTACGAGTGATGGTCGGCGAGACGTCCCAAGGCTACACTCAGACTTCGGTATTTGACTATTACATACTAGTATTTAGTGTCAGTCATAAATTGTACTTGGCTTAGTCAGCGACCAGGTAGCTATAGCCCATCCTCATAACCTCACGAAATGTCTCTACAAGAAGCATCGGAGGTGCGAAAAGCGCGTCTGCTTGCGCTGAGGAAAAGGAGGGAGGATGGAATGGGCGGAAATGGGTACGTCTTAAACAATGCCCGTTCCTTCATAACACTTCACATCTTCCCCAAAGAGGTACGATATTACTGAGCCGCAATTTCGACCCGGAGACGCGGACGCTACGAAAGAATATACGCAATGGTGCAATAACCGAGGACACTCTAGAGAAGGATGTGGAGGGGATGGCAGAGAAGCTCATAGCGGAGGATGAAAAACAAAGGGCACAAGAACTGGTATATGGCACCCCACGTCGCACGATGTATCATAGCCCAACGCTGAAAATTCTCCTAGGACGTATTCAATATAGCTCCCAAGCGACCCAATTGGGACCTCAAAAGAGAGATGGAGAAGAAACTTGTCAAGCTGGAGAGGAAGACACAGGAGGCAATACATACTCTGATAAGTGAGTCAATTTCAAGCCGGGGAACTTACCGATGATATTAATGAGAATGTAGGACAAAGACTTGCTGCTCAGAAGGGCCAGACGGACGATATTGTGGGAGCAATGAAAGCACAAGAGCGAGCTCAGGAAAATGATGATGACGACGAAGACCAATCGGACTAGGATTGAGTGTGATACATGTTTTATCCATGAATTTACATGGGTAGTTCTACACGAAGACAGACTAATCGGTGTAGGGTCCCTTCCTGTGTAGTCTAGGGTGTGTTGGAAGGTAGTCAGCACTGCCGCCCTGGCAATGCTCGATTTGGGAAGCAATGATGGGAGTTCAGAGCCACGTGGAGGGGCGTTTTGGCAGTATTAAAGCAGGCTGTAATCGACCCTGGCTCAAGATCATCTTCCTTCGCTTTTGCTACCACTACCTTTCCTCCACCCCGTTCAGTTTGACTGCAATATCATCTATGTCGTCAGAGTCCGAGAGCCGACTGCGCCAAATACCGACGCTGGTCTCATACTGTCAGCGAGGTCAGTTCGAGTCGGCCCGTTCCGCTCACAGTCGTGTTGACTTGTGCGTCCGTTGCTGTAGTGCTGTCAGTGCATGCAGATGGTATGGACACCAAGATGGCATCCGCCTGCTCACGGCTTATCTCCCTTCACTACTAGCTTTAAGTTGTCTTGGCGAAGGTATACGGTATGGGCTGATTAAACCTGTCCTGGAATGTTGCTCTGCAGATACCTTGTTTCGCCTCGAGCAATCATCTCCCGTAGGTACATCCGTGCTATATAGTTTACTCTGTCTCATTATTGCTGCAGTATTTAGCAGAAAATACCTCGGGTACTCCCTATCATTGCCTTGCCTCGCAATTGTCCCTAACACCACAACCAGACCTATGGGAGTGTCTATGCTTCAAGACGTACCCTCTACTTGCAGAACAACTCGCACGCACCGGCGAACTGCATCCTGACTCATGGTCCGAACAGTTCTTTGTGCGTGCCCCCGATCTATTACTCGCATTCGTCCGCTTACCGGGGATCAACTCAGCTTCTCCGAGAAGCAGAAGCTCACAGATTGGAGCAGGTAACCTCCAAACTACGGAATCAACGTATGGAGGCCGCCGAACGCAAGAAGGAGCGGGAAGTTAAATTAACCGACAGATTACCACCTGCTAAGCGTGCCCGTAAGCTTTTATTTCTTGTCCTTGGAAGGCCAGTGGCCGATCTACCAACAGGAACATCAGCCAATCAACCCAAGACGCTATTCCAGAAAGCAAAGAATGAGGTGAAACTTCGCAGGTCACTATACACTACTCGTATATTGCCTCCCATGGCACAAGGCAAGACATATCGCATTTCTCCAAGTTCAGCCACTGTAAACCCACCTATACCATCTTGCAAGAGGTCAAATAACTATGAGATTACGGAGTCTGTTGTTATCAAACGCCCATCGTTCGCATTAACCGCGCCTTCAAGTGTGTCCCCTTTGCGACCTTCAGACGAAGCTCCTGCAAGTGCACCACCCTCACCCTCAAGACCGGCCCCCTCCGTAGGGCCCCATTCCACCGTATTGTCACCGCAGTCTACGCAGGCAGAAGCCCGCCTTTTCAACGCCCCAATACAGAAGAAAGATCCCATGGCATCTTTGTTTATGCCGAAGCATCGTGCTTTCTCGCAATTACCTTCACAAGACAAGAATATCCGTAGCATGCCAGCACGATGATGGTATCATTTTCAGGCCAACTTCCCGACAGTATAGACATGATGTTTTGCGGATGATTGTTAGCTCTAGATTTTTGTTGTACGCGGTTAGTATCTATGTAGCTGGTACATTTTGCAAGATATTTTCAGAGGAAGGGAATTGCACAGTGTAAGCACACTTATGTAACAGATAAATCATAAGTGAAACCAGGGTCAACTAATATGCCACGAGTTATGCAGACCCACGGTATCGTCTGTTCCATTAGGTGTGCCCGTTGTGGAGCGCTCACGTAGTGCACCATCCAAGGTCACAGGCCCTCCTTCACCCATTTTGCTTTTCACACGGTCAGCTCTCAGCGACTCAATGTGATTCAAGTACTCTTCGTTTACACCACCAGTGACGTATTCACCCGTAAAGACTGAGCAGTCGAATGTGTCGATGGACGGGTTGAACTGGCGCACTGAAGCGATGAGGTCGGGCAGTGTCTGAAAGATTACGAGGTCCGCGCCGATGGCTTCTGCAATCTCCTCCGTTGTCCTCTCATATGCGACAAGCTCTGATCGCGATGGCATGTCTATGCCATAAACATTGGGGTAACTAGACAGGGACCGTCAGCTGAAGCAGAAACGTTACAGTATGCACAATCACCGTATGGGGGGTGCACAGCTTGCAAAGATGACTTTGCTGGCACCTACATCTTTGGCCATTTGGACAATTTCCTTGGACGTGGTGCCACGTACAATCGAATCTGGTACACAAGGTCAGACTTTTCACAAGAAATCTAAAGCGACAGGATGTATACCATCGACCAAAAGTACACTCTTGCCAGCGAATTCAAGTGCCATGGCGTTCAGCTTCTTTCGGACATTTTTCTTCCTGTCGAGTCGTTAGATATCGCACGGGCGGTCAACTACCGATAATCCCACCTCATTTGCTGGCCAGGCATGATAAATGTTCTCCCTACATAACGATTCTTGATGAACCCCTCCCGGTAGGGAAGTTGGAGTCGCTGTGCTAAGTTAAGTGCCGCTACCCGTGCCGTGTCTGGAACCTGTTACGCGATGATCCAATCAGAAAATTCATCGGGAAGAACATCGCAGCGCCGTACCGGGATGACGACGTCTACAGTCAAGCCTTTCTTTGATAACACCCTGTCAACTTCTTCTGCAAGGGCATCTCCCATCGCCATTCGACTGCGGTAGACGCTTACATCATCCAAGACAGAGTCTGGACGCGCTAAATACACGTATTCAAATATATCCGGAGCAAATGTTGCGGGAGGGGCGACACGCTTTCTACTGACGCCTGAGTGGGTAATGATTACAGCTTCGCCTGAAATAGGATGAGTATTTTGTTCCGGAAGGTAACGAGTAAGGGATTCACCCGGCTTTACATTCTCCCACTTGGAGAAACTCCCCCCCGCGACTACGCTTTCGCTGGCGACAACATAATCTTTCTTTCCATTTTCGTATTCGCGAACTGCCATTCCGATGGGGCGTATACCGTTAGGATCCCTGAAAGCTATGATCCCAAAACCCGCCAGCATGGCGACACATGCATAAGCGCCCTTGCACTGGGTCATCAGCTCTCCGATGGCTGTGAAAATGTCGTCTTCATTGATCCGAAATTTGCCGGTTTGCTGAAGGTTGTTGGCGAAGATATTGAGGAGCAGCTCGGAGTCGGAGGATGTGTTGATGTGTCGATGTGCCACGGCATCCATGAAATGGAGTAACAAAGGGCTGTCAATTAGGTTTCCATTCTATGGTCTACGTGAAGCAATCGACGGAGAATTAGGAAACTAGAACCCACATGTGCAAGTACAATACCATAGGGCGAGTTAACATAAAAGGGCTGTGCTTCGGCGTGGTGGGAACTGCCGGCGGTCGGATAGCGGACTGAAATGGAGCAATGAGCCAGGTCCAGTGACATGAAAAAAGGGGTGCTACAGACCGTGGCCAATGCCCATGGAGCCTTGGAGCCTTGAGATTGCGACGTCATCGAAGACATCGCGGACCATTCCATTTGCCTTACATTGGTAGAGTCGGCCTTTTGGGCCGCAGGTGACAATGCCACAGGCATCCTGGCCGCGATGCTGAAGCATATAGAGACCCTCACAGATCTCCGATGCTGCATTGTGTGTCGAGTCGCTCAAAAGTAGTCCTAGAATACCACACACTACCAGGGGTAAGTTTCAGGAAAGACGATATAAGTACTCAACTCACTGAGGGGCGAAAGCGAGTAGTGGAGACCGTGGTGGTTAGGAAAATAGAAGGGGTGCTTTCACAAGGGGATTTTATGTAAATGAGACTCGGGAGCTCCAGGGGACCCTCGCCCCTTTGCAGCATTTTTTTTCCTCCACCGCAAAAAGATAATCTCGGATCACAAACAGTCACCAGTCCGTGAGAAATTTGTATTTCTCTAAAATATTATATACATATGTATAGGGACTTGAGACACCAAAATTACATAAAATGCTCGTTTTACAAAATTTAAATAGATCAGAATACATACATACTAGGAGGTTGTGTTGCCGCCATCTTTGGGCCTTTTGAGGTGAGGTGGCAGTGACCTCACCTCAATGGAACCTTTCCCTCTTTGGAGACAGTCCTCCCCTCCGTCTCAAAACCTTGTTGATGATTGTAGAAGAAACATGCGGTTGAACATCGTATTCTTCAGTACTACGTAGGATATACTTGTGTACGTATTGTTGTTAAATGGATTGGGCCAAGACCCTGGTACTAGTCGTGTCATATGCTGGCGCATACCGCACCTCTATGGTTGAAATAGCAAGTAGGCGGTGTCTGTTCTACAGGTATGCGATGTGTCAATAAAGAAGGAAGGATGAACTTCCAATGATAGGATGAAATAATTACAACGTCAGGAAAGAGCGGATAGTCATCAGTCTAGAGGACAAGCTTCTTGACCTTCTCCCAAGCGTACTCGGGATTGCCAAAGTGGCCGTAAGACGCCGTTTGCAGATACTTCGGCTGCTGCAACTCAAGTTCACGTACTACGGCATATCGTCAATATGACAACTAGTTCACCAGTCAAATCACCTACCCATGACACCTGGGCGGAGATCCCAGTTGTTACGGATAATTTGGACGAGCTCCTCATTCGACTTCTTGCCAGTGCCATATGTGTCAACAAAGATGGATAGCGGCTCAGACACGCCAATGGCATAGGAGAGTTGAACCAGGCATCGGCGGGCGAGGCCAGCAGCAACCAATGATTTGGCTGTTTTGCATCAGTGAAGCCAAGGTGCTGAAATAAAGAACAATGCCTACCGATCCAGCGGGCAGTATACGCTGCTGACCTGTCGACCTTGGACCAGTCTTTACCGGAGAAAGCTCCTCCACCGTGAGCACCCCAACCACCATAGGTGTCGACAATAATCTTCCGTCCTGTCAAACCAGCATCGCCTTGGGGACCACCAATGACAAAGCGACCGGAGGGTTGGATCTAAAATGATTCTCACTAAATTAGACGACATCAAGAAAGAGATGAAACTCACGTGGTAGATAGTGCGGTCGTCAAGGAGGTCAGCGGGAATGACCTTCTTAACAACCTTCTCCTTGATTTCCCTCCGGAGTTCCTCGGTGGAAATTTCCTCGGCATGTTGTGTTGAGACAACAATAGTATCGACACGAAGGGGAACCATAGCACCATTGTCGTTCTTGTACTCAACAGTGACTTGAGTCTTGGAATCTGGGCGCAACCAAGGAAGGAGACCAGAACGACGAGCAGCGGCCAACGCGGCATTCAATTTGTGCGCAAGCATGATAGTCAAAGGCATGTACTCCTCCGTTTCGTCAGTTGCGTAGCCAAACATGATGCCCTGGTCACCAGCACCATGCTGTTCCAAAGAGCCGTGGTCAAGACCCTGAGCAATGTCAGGAGATTGCTCTTCGATAGCGAGCAAGATGTTGCAAGTCTTATAGTCGAAACCTTTCGAAGAATCATCATAACCGATTTTTTTGATGGTGTTGCGGATGATTGCTTGGTAGTCGAGCCGTGCCTTGGTGGAGATCTCGCCGAAGACCATAATCATGCCAGTCTTGGAGGCCGTCTCACATGCAACCTTTGACCAGGGATCTTGCTCGAGGCAAGCATCAAGCTAGATTGAAGGTTTACCATTGAGGAAACCACGCAGACCGGACATCAACTTACAATAGCATCAGAGACCTGGTCGCAGATCTTGTCTGGGAGAAGTCAGTAAAGATATTGTCCCTTGGGGTAAAAACTTGCCTGGGTGTCCTTCACCGACGGACTCAGAGGTGAAAAGGAAATGGCCGGGGGCAAGGCCAGCATGAGCAGTACCGTTGGGGGGCATGACGATGACTGACAGCTGAGAGTTTTATAAGGAGACTCTGGGAAGGAATGGATAGAAAGAATCTGCGTCAATTGTGGGCGAAAAAGGCCACCATTTAAAAACAAATCACGCCGCTTATATAAGCACCATCACGCCATCTACTTCCACAAATCACCCAATACAGGTCCACAACTATGAAAGTAACCAAGAGTGTTTTATACTAGGAGTACAAGGCAATGCAAATTAGTATATTATCCAATCTGAGACGGGCCACACATTACAACAGTCTAACCCCGAGCGGATCCGTGGTCAGGGGGAGTGGGTCTGTTTCAAGCTCTGCCGCAACATTGCCCTCATTGGTTACCGCTGAATGAGTGACACCAGCCACTCCAAGTTGACTCGGATCCAACGAACGAGAGATTTCCGAGTTCTGTCGCCTAGGAGGGTGAGCAACAGTAGGGTCTTCCGGTAGACGACTGGGGTCGTGTACATCTGGCAGTGAAGGAGGCAATCTTGGCGACGAAGACCGAAAGCTAACCCAAGGGTTATCTGTCGGCAAGACGGGGAGGGATTTCTGTGGTTTTATACTATCCCAAGGGCTGTACGATGAACCATGTGCACTTCCACGCGAAGCAAAAATATCCTCATCCCCAGATGAATCAAGGCTACGCAGCTCTTTTCGTTTGCTGTAGGTTCCCTCATCATCAGTAAGTCCCCTCGATGGCGTTTTAGTGTCTCTCGTGACACCGTCGTACACCTCCTGCACCGCCGAGAAGGCAGCGGTGGCATTCGATGATAGCTTCCCCCACACTGATTTCACCCCACCACTGGTGAAGAAGTCCGTTGGATTAGTGCTCCGCACGCGGTTGGGTGAGGAAGGTCGTAGCGGCATGCTAGAATTACTACCCAGTCCTGTTGATGAGGCTGCTGCCAAAAAGCCCTCTCCAACTTTTTGTCCCAATTCGGGTAACGATGACCATAAGCCCTGAAGCCCGGATGATAAGCCATCGGACACTGGGGGTGTACCAGTTGATCTGGCTGGAGTCACCGGAGGGGAAAGCGCTACAGCGATAGATGATGGGAGCGAAATCGACGAAACAGCTTCCGAGCGCGAAGTGGGGTTGACTGTATCGTCATCAAGACCTTCAATGGACAGGGGAAACTCCAATCCTTCCTTCACCTGTGATATAACAATCTTGCCGTTCATCTCTTCGTCAGTTCGTCCATATAGTTCGTGCCAAAAGCGAACATCCTTGGCATTCGGGACCAGAACTCCCATATCCGAGTTTGATTCCCTGTTTGAAGCGTCATCCAATGAAGGATCGTACAACGGGTTCTTGTGAAGTTTCACTTGCGATGAACTGTTCAGGAAATCCCAAAGAGGTGCTGTCCGCTCAGAGGGAACCACGCCGTCTTCTCCACGCCTCCGGTCGCGTTCACAATTATATAGAAATGTCCCAAACTGACAAGAGTAGAGATGGTGGTGAACAGTACGTAGGAAGAGTTCATTGAATTCGAAGCGTTCAGGATACTGCCGCTGGATCTGACGCAAGCATTCGAGGAACTGATGGAAGGTGGGGCTGGTTTCTTTGACATGGTGCTGCGAAGCGAAACGGTTCTGAACGGAAGTAAGAAAGGCTTGTGCAGCTTCTGCACCCCCTCCTGCATTCCCGCTGTCTGCTACTGACGTGAAAAACTTTTCCGACGACAAGTGACCGCAGCGGTCTAGGTATCGATGGCCGAATGATATCCAGTCCTTTTCGACAAGTACCTGGAAACCGCGCATGGTGCGATAATAAGGATCCAAGCAAAGCTGCGCGAGGCCTGCGAGTTGCGAAGTGCGGTCCCAGCCATCAGAGCAATGTATTAAGACATGCGACGAATTGATGTGCACGTTGCGGACGATCAGAACCACGGCCTCGAGGATATTCGACATATGACGGAGCCACGCAGAACGGCGCAGGGCTTGTCGATCTAAGATTGCAAGTTGCTTCGCCCCTCCAGGCACGTTCCCGCTGACACTAGCAGCAATAGTGTCCGCTTCACGCAGTGCATCAACCACTTTCGCCAGTGATTCACGCATAGCGTGTATGTGATCGATACCCGAATACGTCTTTTTCGCATCCCTGTAATGTTCCATGTTTTCAGTTCCAGCACCTCTGGCAGTGTTCGCCACAGCATTAGCTGTTGGCCTAGCGTCTACAATAAGATTCGTGGCAGTGGCACCGTAGACCGGTGTGCTTGACAACCGTGATTCGGGGAAATAGTGCGATTGAAATATGGCTTCTACGAGCTTTTCGTCCTGAACTGACCGATTCTGTTTGATACCAACCATGGGTTGACTTGAACGGGTGATGGTGCCCTAAAGAGCGCACATTAATGAATTACTAGCCGAGAAGGATCAATAACACGAGAACCAAACCCACATAATTCGCCCAGTGTAAATAAGTCAAAGCTGGTATTCTGCATTTACTTCTGTATTTTGCTGCATAATGTAACGTAGAATCACTGATTCGTGTTGGGACTACTAGAAGAGACGGATAAGTGGGGGAGAACTAAGAATAAGGTCAAGATTACGGTCATCGACAGAGTGGAAAATGACCAACTTGATAGTCCTTATTTATATCCGTGAACCGCCATGCCTTAGTGCGAGTACCCACCCCCATCCGGCCAAACTCCCTTCTAGGAGAATAGACATTCCATCCTCCCTCGGCGTCAAACGGGGGATTGGGCGAATAGAAAAATGCATAAAGTTGATTAACAGATGCTGTTTTCTATTAGCGGCTGCGGGACCAAGGTTAGACATCATACTCACTGCACACCGTTAACTCCTTCACGCTCTCAAAGACATCGGCCGCATCGCGATCGATAGCAAACAATAAGGAGAAGGTCTCAAAGGTACGTGTGTGGAATGTTAGAGGACTTTGACCTTGTAAAGTCTGCGGGAGTTGAAGCACCAACGAGATTAATGGATATGGCACCTAAGACAAATGTCAACAGGGGTGGAAGCAAGTGCGAAGGTTAGACTCGCCCACATCTCCTCTTTCCCTGCGTCTTCGTAACGGAATATCAGATGGTGCGCAGTCAGGTGAAGTGATCCGTAGTGACCACTCCCTGACTTGCCGCAGAGTACCTTTTCAACCTGCAGTTTGTAAGAAATTGCACTGCTTGGGCTTTATGTGATCCGGGGATACCTTCGAAACCCTGATGGCATCCATCACGACATAGTCCGAGTAGAGGTTAGATATTTTGTGTGCACAGTTGCAGCCTGCCAGTGACTTGTTTGACATTGTTTGAAGTACATCACTACTGCATGAATATCCAACAAATCTACACTATGATCCAAAGGTCCAGAGCTCGCTGATCACATCCCGCTCCACGTTTTCAGGGTCTTCAGCGACCTCAGGGGAGTCCATAACACACACTGGGAACGGATCCTTGACGAGTTCTGTTGCCAGAGCAGGCTCCTTCTTTAACTTGCGCTTAAACTCAGCCTCAAGCAGCTGTTTCCACTGCATTAAAATCCAAGTGATCTCGAGATACGTAATATTGTAGCTTACGGTGTTGTATGTGTGGTCAAGGAAATCTTCCATAGAGTAGCTCGGTTTGGTGAATGCTTCCTCAAATATACGCGCAAGTGTCAAGACCGCGACATCGTAATGATTTTTGTGGCTGTAAAGCTCCCATAATGACGAATCAATGGCATTTGTGACATTTGGATTCGTTTCATGAGGTAAGAATGGATCTACAAAGTTTCGTCAGGAACTCTGGTGACCTGGAAGACAGTAGACAGACCATTAAATAATTCTCTGTCATGACCTAATCGATGTATCATTGTCATCAGAACAGGATGACGCTTGAGAATGTTATATGTGAATGGTATGATCATAACGATTGCCGCGGGGGGAGCGTTTAGTGACAACCGCGAAAGTCTCTTCACGAACGAAGCAAGCAGTGCTGCTGGCAAGTGCCTGCAGAAAACAATTCTACTTAGCCTTCAAACAAAGCAACTGTAATGCTCACGTCGAACTCAGGAATAATTCTGTCAAACGAAAAAATCTGGCACGATGCTTCAGGTGAAGGACATCCTTGTCAAGAAAAGCATAAAGCTTAGTGTAAAACTGAGGGTAATCACTGCACCGAGAGCTTCAATGGGTGTCCGAATGATGTTGAATAGTCTTACAGATTGTAGTCTTTGATCAAGGCGAATAGACCATTGAGAGCCAGGAGACCTACGGTCCCTTCTAATGAATGTAAATACAAGCAGATTTACTTTCAGATTTGGATTTGTCCTTACCAAGGTCAACACATGCGCTGATCCAGTCCATGACGAGTATCGGTCTCGTCAAATGCGGTAATACACCACTATGCACGATGTTCAGCACTCTGATGGTGAGTGCACGACTATCTGCTGTCGGAAGAGATGAGAAACACGGTAAGAAACCAAGCCACAACTTCGTGAACACAGCCCTGTGTGCTTGCAGCGAGTGCAGGGATTGATGGAAGGTCAGCCTGTATGCTCTTCCCTTGATACCAGTCGGTTTGTTCATTTCTTTGCCTTTGAGTTCCTCATCAAAGTACTTGCGCCAATCGTCTTCATCGTCAGTTTCTGGCTTTTCCACATCTTCCTCTACTTCGCCTTCATTCGATTTTTGATTTTTCGGATGCGGTGGCTTCTTTCCTAGTTCAGGTATCCACCAGGAATTCAATTCCGAAGGCTCAGTTGGGAAAGTAGACAATCTTTCCAAGAGCGACAATAAGTTGCCGAGAAGGTTTGGATGCTCAGTGGCCGAAAATCGCGATAGCATATATCTTATAAACGATGGACTATTGTTGAATGCTTCTCGGATGTATGCAAATTACTTACGTCGCTTCTCGGAGGAAACACCACCGGATGTCGTCATGAACACTGAGCCAAGTGTCGACAAAATGATCTCGGACGTCCGGCATTAATTCACCCTCAGGGGGCGTTTTTGATCCCAGGCGTCGCGAGGGGGGACAGAGGAGAAGGCCATGGATTATGTGCTTGAAATGCAAGTGGTGAAAACCGGGTTGTTTGTCGGGACTAACGGTCGTGAGAGATGTCGAAAGATGCCTGAGCAGAGAAAAGAGTATGTCTAGCGCAGATTTCTAGCCATCCGTGAGTGTATTAGAGGGTTACCCGAGAAGCTGACACATACCCTTAGCACGGGTTCCTCATCCTGCAGCAGCCCGACCAAGAGCTTCACGAAGGTGTCTAAACGTTCCCATAACCACTTGCGAACCTGTTTAGCGGCATCGCTACCACCAGGGGAAAGCTTTTCGCTGGATATTATAACGATGAATATACGGTACAGGCTGTAGATGATCTTGGACAAATCTGCAGCGAGGGATGTCTCTTGTGACAGGTTCAGGAGATCCAAAAGGGAGTTGAGGGAGGTATTATTCGTCACGGCAGTCGTAATCTCGGCCTCCAGTTCTTTGATGATGTCTGCATTCTGTTTCTTTTTCCGTCTTTTGGTTGGCGGTGGCAGAGAGCTCGCAGGCATGATGTCGACCGCGTTTGAAGAAAAAAAGCAAAGGTGGGCGGAGCGTATTAGGCCCGGCGGTCCGGCGAGCCACCTTACTATTTTCGACTTGAACTCGAATTGCCTCGATGCTGTTCTGGATGCGCCAATGCGCTCGGTTTGCAAGCCGGAGACATCTACATACGTCTCTGGCCTGTCGTGAACAGCACCTAGATGCCAACCATGCAGTGCGTCGCGTTCATCCTCCATTCCTGTTTGATCCAAATTTACACCCTTAGACATTTACCAAGGTCGCACTAAACACGAATTCGAGTAATAAAGTCGTCCTTGTCGATTTTTATGCCGAGTGCGGATTACTCTCATTGCCCTATTTACACCTCACGTATCTTCGCACTTTCATTCCAGCTGGTGCGGCCCTTGCAGAATGATTTCTCCCATACTGCAAAGGCTCACAGTGGACCCGTCGTTGAAAACGGGGAGCGGTCGTTCGGTGGACTTGGTTACCATCGATATTGAAAAACAGAAAGAGCTTGCACAACAGTATCGCGTATGTCACCGTTCACTGGTGTTTCCTCCTACCTGATACGCATGATCATGCAGATAACGTCGCTACCTACTGTTGTAGCATTCAGAGACGGCTCACCCGCCGACCACTTCATAGGTGCTCTTAACGAAGCTGGGATTAAGCAATTCTTGCAACGGCTGTAGAACATTGTTACCCGCACCGCATATTAGAAAAACATGTAGGCAGATGTGATGTGTCCAACCCAGTTATAAGCCTAAGCGGGAAGATCGTCTAGAGCAGTTCCCCTTGCCAAGTGATTACATTACAATGATGGCTTGATGGTATAGCCAGTGGAGTGAATGGTGTGGTTCAGTGCTTGCGGATCTCCATAATTATTGTATGCTGCAGCAGCAGAATTTCTTGGACCCCTGCAGCGCATATGGACCTTCGGCATTTTGCCCGGATCCCCACACAGAAGGCACCTATGTATGGCGTCAGCGTAGTGGAACGGAGGAAGAAATGGAGAGGGACAAGAGGGTCGTTGGTCGTTTTACAATATCGAATCAAACTGAGAGTAGGGGTCAGTTACTGGCATTGCGGGATGAAGAATTCAGAAATGCACCTAGAGCTTGCTTCACTAACGCGAATTCTGGACCTTGCAAGATCCTCCCTCAGCCGTTGGTTATGCTCGAGTACGCGGCGATACCGCAACTCTGACATGGACCGAGCAGTGATCATGGGGAAAAGAATAAAACTATCAAGAAAACTGCTGGACAGCGGGCAAGGTGAGACTGCAGTCACGAACGTCCAATGCGACAGCGGGGGCAGCGAGGTGAAAGTGGTCGACCGAACGGACACCGCGAGTTCCTTGACGACGGCATCTGGTGACCCGGGGAATATTGGATATTACATGAGACCATTTGAAATCACACAACACGCAGAGAAAGAATCAAACGAACACCATGGCATTGACAGAAGACGGTGAGAAGTGCTAGGCAAATGGAAAACTCGCGTCAGCCTTTTCAACACAACTCCAAAGTCTTAGCGACAAGGAACAAAAGAACATCGGTCCCATTGCCACTGGCTAGTATTTCTCAAGTATGCCACGGAGTAGTTTCTCCTTCGCCTTGGCATCGTCCTCGGCGCCAAGCTGCCTTGCTTTCTTATCCAGAATCGAGATCAGCCGTTCGACGTCATCGTGTAGTTCCGTTGCGCGTTGTCGTAATTGCCGCACTGGATGTGAATAATACGTCAGAGGCCTTTGTGAAGAGCGAATAACAATAACTCGTGCTACCGAATGATCCGATCGTCTCCTTCAAGGACTGGAACTGAGCCTTATCCTCCGCAGCGAGGGCCTGCAGTTCATTGAAAAGTTCGATAAGAGATTTCTATCGTGTTCCGCATCAGGTTAGAGATGGTGACCAGGCCCAGTCGCATATGGGACAACAAGCCTTAGCTTCGTCATAACTAGTAGAGGCTCCTTGCTGTCCACGTCGCCCAGCTTCCTCAGCATACCTCGACTTGTTGTCGAACAGGGAGACAGCTTGAAGGAATCGGATGCTAATACCCTCCTCGACAGCCGCGTGAATGTGCTTGGTGTTCTGTATGGCTCGTAAGAAAACTTGCTTGGTGTACTCTTTTTCTTGAGCACGACGCGAGGAAAAGACTGGTTCCAATCGATCGACGACTGCGGTCCTATCATTGTCGACCAGCTCTTCAGGACTACCAAAAGTTGAGTCAATCAAGAACCAACGTCGGTAGAATCAGTTTACTCGTCCAACAATGCCATTAGGGTCGCGTCGTCATCCCAATTGGAATCGTTGTCGTTACTGAGAATGCTTTCACCATCGAATCCTATGTTGTTGTCATCGTCATCGTCATCGTCGGCTTCTGTAACTGTACTGCGAGTGTGCGCTTTGAAGGAACCAGGTGCTTGACATCTAACCGAACGGTTGAAGTATAGGATGCCATTAGGCTGCGTGCGTGGGGACCGGTAGGACACATGTTTGACTACAGTGGGCCAGTCAAAGATCGCTGTAAAACCAGCCAATTTCCGAAATAATCAGTAGAAGCCCAGCATAACAACAGTCTTCTAACGTGACCCAACAGTGCGTGATGCGCTTGACCGTGGACGCCCTGTAGCTTTCTTGTTGAGACGAACCATGAGTGCAAGTAAAAGCGGAATTCAAAGTCCGCTACTTCATTCCCACTTTTGCTTTTTCCCCGTATCTTGGTCAGTACACGACTTGTTTCTCATGTTGTTGTCCTTGTGGTCTGATAGGATCTTTAAGCGGGTCTTTGTCGTGTCAAGCACGCTTTCTTACTTTCCGTGATGAACTCCCGTCCGCACAAGCAGTCTATGTCCGAGCTGAAGCTTCGCCGGCTCACAGAGCACAACCAGCGACTACGTGAAGATTTGGCACGGCCCCGGATGAGAGTAAGCGAGGCTAGTTCGAGGTTAGTTACATGAACTCAATATCTAAAATTGGACGTGCTAAACAGTTGTGCCAGTTTGATTCATTATTGCAAAACGACAAAAGACCATTTGGTACGTGGATCACTTGTTGGTTTCATGTCAATGCAACTCATCCATGGGTGGCAGGTACCATCAGTTTGGGGACCTGTTGGGAAGGGTGAGGACCCATATGCACCGCCCCAGACAGGCTGCAATTGCGTGGTGATGTGAAGGTTACCCTCGCTATACCCTACTGTTGTGGAATACCCTGCCCATTTTCATTATATCCTCAAGAGAGTGGGGGACGCGCAGAAGAAAACATACCGACCAGTACCCTCACACCATTTTGCCGTGTGTATTATCGCACACGTTCACGCTCGCTACGCTTTTCTATTTTCCATGGAGTGCGGGTTGATGCTCATCTCTACATTTTCATAACCTGGCTATGGCTGTTTTCGAGATGCTTTGTTCCAACTCGTGTCTCCCCTCGGCTTTCCCTTCTTCCAGTCGCCCACCAAAGCTAGTTGATTCATTTTTTGGGTTGTCATTATTTGTCATTATGGCGCTGCAATGTACACAAGTTGATGACATAAAATACCAAGTTCGCAGTAATGGTTGTGTTCCACCGGGACCGAAACATGATCTGTAGATGACTCCGGGCTCAGATGAGGCTGCACGATTTGAAACGCCATGGCACTTGGACATTCCAGGTGGAAACAATAGCCTTGTCCATCCCAGGGTCGCAGTGATGTCCCGGTGAGACACGGCATTGACAGTCGGAGCAAAGCCCCATAAAATACATAACTCATCCTCCACCACCCGACTCGTGACCTGCAGTCAGTTGTACTACACCATTACCTTCTCGCAACTACTGGTTGCTATTCATGGCTTTAATCCAAGGCATACGCTCGTACATCCGCGACGTGTCCCAACCCCTTGGAGAGAAATTCCACCTACAAGTCCTGTCGGAATTTGCAGA
>Ga0307511_10002882_pt1 | contig 17833 bp, 20 predicted proteins | sample 13_EM_MG_FD_200266 | JGI IMG/M metagenome (GOLD analysis project Ga0307511, IMG submission 200266) | Populus trichocarpa ectomycorrhiza microbial communities from riparian zone in the Pacific Northwest, United States - 13_EM | ecosystem: Host-associated > Plants > Roots > Unclassified | place... | reverse complement strand
ATGTTGGATATACGCAGTCGAAGCGTAACAAAGTTGGTTACACACTTGGTGGATTTCCTGTGGTGGAAGAACAAGACGGGGGCATCGATAAAGATTTTCTTGCTGAGCGTGTCGACACTGGTGCTTGGCAGTCTACTTTATCGGCATATGATTTTAGGAAGAATACATTCAACACTACCGAGCTACCTGATGATATTGGCGCTACGAACAATGTGGTGTTGTACAGCTTGGACAGGGTTGGAGACGAAGGAGTGTTGATCGCTTTGGCTGGGAAGTCGAATAACAACAACGCGGAAAAATATGTAAGTCCATCGCCTATGCTATCTTTGGGGTTTGTCGAAATTCGAGATGAGGGTGCCAAATCCGCCTTTTACTAACATTGTTCCACGCGATACGCACTTAGCGACCTATGGATGAAATGTGGCTCTATGATATAGCTACTTCAAACTGGATGCAACAGAAGGCTACAGGCGATATCCCTCCTGTCAGGACCCGTTCATGCTCGGTGCTTGTCCCAGCTCCTGATTTTTCCTCCTACCAAATATATATGTTTTCTGGGGCAACAACAGGGGATGTCCGTATTTTGGACATGTATGTTCTTTCAGTTCCGGCGTTTGTCTGGACAAAGATTGATATTAAGAACTACCCGAATCAGTGGGGTATTGGGGATATGGCATGTACGCTTACCTACCGTGGCCGCATGATCAGTTCCTCCCTAGCCATATTCTGAGCGGCTGACGGTGATAATATAGGTGCACTCTATGAGGATCGACAATTTATCATTGTCCCTGGGGAGGTGAATGTCAGCACCTCTGCAAACGTGAATGATACCTGGTTTCTAGAATGTAACATGGGTACTGCTGTCCATGTTTTCGACACGTATGACTGGACGTTCAAGGACGAGTTCGACCCAGACAATAAGGACTCCAAAGTGCCATCTGCGATAGTCGACCTCGTTGGTGGAGATGAAAAGGGAAATGCCAAAATTCAGCAGCCAAAAGCCGGATGGGACAACAAGGCATTGGGCTCAATTTTTCAGATTCTAAACCAGTTGCCTCCAGATTCGACGGATTCAGTCACTAATACAACATCAAATCCCCTGCCTCGTGAAACAGGCTCTAACGACGGGCAAAACCAGAATGTGGAACAAAAGAACGAGTCGACAAACAACAATACCGGAGCCATTGTGGGAGGTGTCGTTGGTGGGCTCGCCGGTCTTGGCCTTCTGCTTGGATTGTTTTTCTGGTGGAGGAAGCGCCAGAATACCAGTGTGCATGAAACCCAACCGGCACTACCTGAACTAGGTGGTAATGGCTATAGTGGAGCTCCGCCATATTATGATTCGCCGTACAACGCCCCGAGTGGGCCACACGTGCCACCACAAGAGCTTCAAGCATATGAGCCCCCGGAGATGGGTGGAGCTGGATACTATGCGCCTGCAAAGCTTGACCATGAGCAGGGACATCCCGAAGGCGTGGATCCCTCGTCTGAGTACCCTATCACTCCGGAGCTACAGCAGCAACAAACCCAAGTGAGTTCATCGTTCATGTCTCCAGTATCACCCGTGCAGTCACCCGTTCCCACAGTGAGGACTGGACTGATTACGAGAAAAGCCGTCGGGAGTTGATCACCAAGGAAGCTTTCACACGGATCCAAGGCCCTTGGACGAACAAGCCAGAAAACCAGAAGCTGCTAAGCTGCAGTAGATATTGTGAACTTGATATTCCTTGGTTAAGAATGTGTAGAAAAACATCATGTACCTGATTTATTTTCCGGGTGAAAGTTCCCCCCTCCTCATATTTTTTCCCTATGTTACTATTAATTTCTGGTGTTGTCATGTGGTGCCTTATTTAGAATGGCCCTAAAATTGCTTGTAGCAGTTGGTACCGGTTCATTTTCGTTTTTTGATTATTTATTAGCCTTATCTATCTTGTTCATTCTTCACTCTACTGCACTGCCACTCGCATGCTTTAGAACCATTAATATTGTACTTTATGCACTGTGTTGGATTCAAATTCGCTTGCTGCTTTTGATTCTGTTGGATGGAATTGCCAGGGCATATATATACCTAGGAACTTTTGGGGGGTTGTATATGTAGTAGGAATTTACATATTTATATGTTGAGCGGGCTTAATGTGGAAAAGGTTTGGGGACGGAAACAGAAAAGTCAGCTTGAATGAGCGGTATCAGGATATAATAAAGTTCCCAGTCGTAAGAGGGCTAATCATTTGCGACTGTTATACGTGACCTTATTGAACTTATTGCCGCTTACTTAGTCTTGGCCCTTTAGCATTAACCCTAAGAATATTTAATTATTAGGTGCACTGTACCTCGTTCTGTGCACCTAAGAATATTTTACACAAAAATACTACTTTTCGGTGGAGTGTCAAAAACCATCAAATTCTGCTGATACAGCGTCCGATGGTGGAACCGGTCAGCTAACCTGGACGGGTTAACTTGGTCCTCTTGGCTATACACACGTCATAGGTTACGTCTTTCGTGCACTGCCTTCTTTGGCTTTCCTCTCTAATCAGTACTCGTCGGGCCGGTTGCACCGCCGGACACCGTACCTGGTAAGACTATGAAGGCTATAAACCAAGCTGCAAAAGATAGCTGTATTCCATTGGCTGGAAGCCCTAGAATATTGTGTTAAATTTGTATAGGAAAGGTGTTCTCCAAACTTCTAGGATTTTCACCGAGAGCATTTTCCATCTACAGTACATTTAAAAAGCATGAGCGTTGTGTCCCTGATAGAAACTAAATTTCAGAGCTTTGGGTGGACTTGTTCATGGTTTTAATATTTTCGCAAAGTTGGTAGCACGGAGCTATACGTACAGGAAGAGGATAAAGGACGGAACGAATTTAAACGCTCAATTGAGCTCTCCGCTATTTCCTGATCTCAGAGTAGTCGTCCTTCTAATCAGGCGAGTTCTCGAGACAGCTATTCCATTCTAAGTAATATACATCACAATATCCCAAAATACAGCATTCAAAGGATCCTGCAGAGCATTCATAAATGGGACTGCTACCTCTTTTCCTCATACTTGATTAGAGATGCACCTCCACCCACCTTCCCTCCTTCCAACTTTTCGCCGCCGCCTCAATGATCCTCAAAACATCTGCTGCCTCCTCGGGTTTTACATCAATAGGTTCTTGCCCATTGACAGCCTTGACCACATTTTCGTAATATCTTGCATAATTTCCTGTTTTGCCTGGTACCCTCTTCACCTCCCAACCACTCTTTCCATCCGTAGTAGTCAACTCACCCCATTCCTCCTCCGGCTCCTCCCCGAAACCTGAATTTCCGGGGCTGGAGACCTTCGCAAGCAACTGTGCCTCTTGTGTATCACCACCAAATTTGACATAACCAGCCCTACCTATTCCGCGAACTACAAACCGTTCCTGTGGCATGCGAGGGGATGCCGAGGATGCTGTCAAGTGTACGATAGTATTTCGGTGGGTAGGGTCTGGGTGAGCGTACTCAAGGAATATGTCGAAACCGTCGTCGACCCAGGATTTTCCCCATTCACGAGATTGGGGAAGTGAAGTTCCACGTTCATCATGGAGCATACCGAGGATGCGGCTTGGGAACCCACGAGGGTTTGTACAGATGACAGAGAGGTTGTTTCGGAAAAGGTGAAGGACTTGATCAATAAGGTGGGCACCGAGGTCGTATAGAACCCCGTTTCCCAGGACAACCTCCCGTTTCCATGCTTTTCGGTGTGGGGCAGGAGTTACGCAGCGATTGTAGGAAGAGCGAATTTGCGTGACATCGGTAAGTTGGGCAACGCCGACGGTGGGGACTGGGTTTAATAATTTTGACAGAGTGAGGAAGTCGGAATCCAAACGGCGGTCTGTGCAAGAAGGAAACGCTGTTAGTCATCATAAGGTAATTGACACTTCACCTGAATTCACTCACTGTGGTATACTGTAAGAATCTTTCCAAGCTTCTTCGCCAATTCTACCAATTCATCACATTCCTTTGATGTCGGAGTAAAGGGCTTTTCCACCACAACATGGACTCCATTTGGGGCCAAAGCCAGACCCTTCCTAACTAGCTCGCCATGTACCTGATTCCCTGCTGTTATAACTAGCAAATCAATCTGCTTCCCCTCCTCAGCCTCTCGCTGATACTGTTCTACTTCATGCCATGATCCAAAGACAACAACATCGGTTCCCGTATAATCCTCCTTTGCCGATACCGATGGTGCCCCTCTGTTTTGGGCAGGAGTGGAACGCTGGAAGATTGAGTGTAGCTTGATTCCAGGAGTGGTGGTTATGAACGGGATGTGGAAGATTTTGGCTGAGAAACCGTAACCTAGGACAAGAGCGTTTATGGGACGAGAAGCCATTAGTTGATTTCAAAGATACCTCAAGTGATGCTATTGATCTCGGGCACCGGTGGGCGGAGTAGCGAATACAGTATGAAGGTACTTAGTATATATGTATTATATCTCGGATATATGGATATATCGCGGGGTGAAAGTGGGGTCCAAATTGCAAATGACAAATGTAAGCTAGGTTCCATTGACATCATCTGGGATTACTAGTGACGTAAATACTTTTTGGATCACGCTCCTGGGCAAGGCAGACCCCGAAGTGCTATTCCACTTTTCGGTAAGGCCTCAATTACCGATGCCGACGAATAAATTACTCAGCCTTGTACTACTTTTCGGTCATGTCGGAAAATATCTACAATGTCACCCACCTCCGTGTAAGTATGGCTTGTGACAATTAGAGTTTTGATTTTTGACATATTGTCAGGGCCCTCCTATAAAGTTCTTCGGCCTTTTGGTACCGACTGTCTGGTCATCTGGGTTAGGGTCAATGAAGGTTTTCAATCCTTTTCATTTTTGGCTCTAGGAATTTACCCTGAACGTTGTTCTATGAAAGCGTTGTGTGATACACGCGCTAGCCACGGTGATATACAGTGCAGTGACCACCTAATTCTGAAGCAATTTCCGAGATAGCTTTATACTCTAAGCTGCAGCGCAGTCAGTATCTCATACCCAATGTATGTAGTGCCCTCGATTTACCTTCCTCGTTTTCCTCAAGAAGCTGACCCACATCCACCTCTAATACTTTACCGAGTAGATACAGAGTCTCCCCTTTGCCTAGCTCAAATCTGCCTACTTCAATACAAGTCACATCCCTCTTTAATTTGAGACTACGTAGCTTAAAGGCCTGAGTAGTCACAATATGATACCCAACGGTCAGTATTCGGAATCAGTGAATTCAGTGCCTCACTTGTCCCTTCTGGGTCATCCAAGTTATCAGCAAGTATAAGTCATCGGTATTACTCTGCAGAGCCAGCCAATTCCTTAGAATATGCACAGGGTGCTCGGAAATCTCCCTTGTCAGCGTGTTTCTGTCAAAGGTCGCCTAGTCCCTATACTCGATATTGTAAGAAATATACTCTCCCGACCTTATCCGAGAAGCATATATCCGCATGGATATATGTATATTATGTTGGGGTGAGGGATATATATGACCGAGATGTATATCATGTTGAGGTATTGCGACATATATGTCCGCGATAACCCGAGAAGCAGAGATATCACGTGAGGGATGGAATTAATGTATATATAGGCTGGTATAAACCAGCGACAGAGAGACATGAAATACATATCATATGAACTCGATAGCCCACTACCCCACTCATGCACACTTTCAATATATCTTTCCAACAGATACATATACCCAACTTCATCGCAATTTCTAGATAGTCTTTTGATGAATCAATGGGGAATTTCTGAGTCACTGGCCAGTGCCTCACAAGCCGACTGTCAAGAATTTCACGGAACTAGTTGCGATTGTAGAAGTGGGTGTGGCATCGATACAAATAATCAAGGTGCAATTCTGTTGGGCTATATATGCATATTTGAGCGCAATATGCGTTTTTACATAACCATAAAGTACAACTCTCTTGCAACGGAGCTCGGAGTCAAAGCGGAAGCCCCTCTACTTTAGGATGCTCTCCCGTCCGATAACTGACTGCGCTCTGGCAAATGGGGCTTCAATGGGTATATATACGGTGAGGATGATCGGATGATCGGCTTATGTCTAGGGGCTCAATTATATATAATTGTCAGTCCTGCATTGCATATAAAAGGGATATCTTAGTTTGTTTCAGCGAGGTCCCAGAATTTCGTACCAATGAGTTCTTGGAGTAACGGACCCAATTCCTCATTCCCCTCCTTGATCTTTGCAATAAGCAAGTCTAGCTTCTCTTCACTATTCAAGATTAGGCCTCTCCATATCTCCTTCATCCTTTGGGTTTTGGACGCTGGGTTTTTTACGTCAGCTCTGGTTGATGAATGATACCGCTCAAGGTTCTACCCGAGCTGAGCTTTCTGGGGTTCGTTTGGTGTTCGAGAGTAAGCTTCTATGAGTTACTCCCCAGCTGGAGCTCATTGCCGGTTTGGTGTGCTTGGTGGTTTTGTTTGGTTTTGATATAACTACATTCTGCTCTGATCTTATGCTTGGAGCCGTGGTCGTTGTGGAAGCCACGGTAATTGGGCCCCCTGCATTTTGATGCTTCAGTTTCATCGGTTTGCGGTTTACCCATCTCCAATGTCGGCTTTTCTTTGGGCTCGATACTGGAGCCTTGCTTTTGTCAAGGATGGCTTTAATTTCCTCTATGACGGTGAGCATCCTAAATATCAGCTGGCACGCAAGAGGGAATTGCTCAATGACTCTATCTTGGCTTTGGGACCACCTTAGCTGGCACTGAAGTGCTCTCTGCGATGTGAATCGGCGGGTTCGAACCCATGCCTAGAATAGTCGCCCCATATCTCTGGGGAGTGGTTTCGATAATGCTCTACGCAACCAGCCCTTTCGAATACTGATCAACACTACCGCAACAATGATCACGACCTCAGGGCCCCGGCATCACAACTGCGGTGATTCAATATGATGCTCTTAGCCCCCTAAGCAAGGAGCCGTATCTCAACACTTGGTCATTAGGTGATATAGACCAAGTAATCCCTCGGTGGTAGACCTGTCTCCACTCGCCTCTACCTGCAGTAAATGTTTTCCAAACCGTCAACCATAGACTCGGGGAAGCCACCACTGGCGCCGCTAGAGAGTATTGCATGGGACTCTGCTCTAACCTGAGGCCTTTGGAGCTTTTGAAAACCTGTGGGAGAAGGGTACTGGGATTGGCCCCCCCGCCCGAGATATGCATTGTGAATTTGTGCATGGTTGCTTCCTCTCTGACCAGGGGGCGAAAATTTACGAACAAACAAATGAGAGCTTCAAGGTTATGGAAGGAACTGTCCGTGGTGGTGACAATCTCGGCCTCGTATTCCCTTCTTCAAACAAACCTCCTACGCCTAAAAGGGTATCCTCATGGATGCGGTGAAGGAACAATTGAGGGAGCTCACAAAGTCGATCTAGGATAAGGATGGATCAACAATCAAACAAGAAATATTGAAGTTTATGAAATATCCAATCAGGACCTCAAGGATGTTACCCGGAGGTTTGTATTGGCATCTCTGGCAATGCAGACTTTGGTGACGGTGAAAGAAGCTGAGCAGTCCGAAGGTTTCAAGAAGTGTGACTTGCATCTGGATTCTGGGGTGCGGGGGATGATCATTGAACAAATGGAATGCAAGCCAAAATTTTCTTTCAATGAGATGAGATATGTCAATGACACTACTAACTCCAGGTTATGCTGTTAGCCGAAGCCAGACAGCTTGGAGCACGCTGGTAACAGTGTCATCTGCCCTTCATAATCCCACAGCTTCCAATAGAATGCGGGGGCACAGTCTGGTTTTAGGAAGAAAAGCAGCACCTCCAGAAACGGTTTTAGGGGAGTATGATGATGATCTCGACCAATCAGATTTTATAAGCTTCCTTTGGGAACTAGACGGCAAGTATAGTATCAAGCTGCTGATTGACACTGGCGGAAAAGCCAATCTTGTTGCTAGGAAATGGCTAGAAAATCACGAAATCTGCATTCCTGATATTGCTACAGCAGAGACAACAAAGTTTATTAATGCCAATCGGAGAATATCTGACCTATTATCAATCATCCGAATGGATTGGAAGTTTGATGACAGCACTGTTTGGAAGTGGGTGAAGTTTATCGCTACTGATCATGGACCAGATGCGTTACTTGGGCTACCATTCCTGAAACACACTCAAATCATTCATAGCAGCAAAGATCGGTTTTTATTCCCAGAGTTTGAAGAATTGGCATCATCTAGTACCAATCTATCATGATAGGCTAGTGGGGCCAACTAAGCCTCGTTAAGTCTTGAGATCGGGATGTCGAAGAGTGAGGGGCACTAGTATAGGGTAAGGGAAGTGGGAGGGAGGGAATTGGGAGTTAAGTAGGGGCGAGAGTGTTACGGAGAAGGAGAATATCCAATGATAAAGCATGATATGCTTTATGTTACTTGTGCGAAGATACCCAGAATAGTTCAAGTGTTTAGTTTTATATTTCAGCTCCTCCCGATCATTTGCTGATTTCAACCAGATATTAATATTGTAGACCTGGTCACACTAAATTTTAGATTGACTGCTCCAAATCTACAACCTATAGGTCGTTCTCCTGAAGACAATAAAATGAGAAGCCTGTTGCAACCCCATGGAGCCTGGCCCTCTGACGCACCACGGGCCTCTAGGGCTTCCAGGACGCAATCTGTCCGCAAATCACTTCCCTAAAGCAATTCTAGTTCTATTTGCTTCCTCTATTTACAGCTTTGGTGAAATTGGTCCCTCATCCGCTGAATGCTCCTAGGTACCGCATGGGGCATTTCTTATCGGTAAACTTACCTAACTTGGGAGTAGCTGCCCGATTAGCCTGGGTTCCCTCCCAAATATGGTAGTCTACTTCAATATGGCTTAAGTAGTAGTACTAGGAAACATGTGGTGGCTAATCCCCAAGAAATGTATGAGAGGGGGCCCCATATGGTTATATCGGGTGTGCTTGTAACGAGACTATATCAAGGTACCCCTATATATTGCCTTCGTAGCCCGCGCCTATTAGGTATTTCACAATTTATTCTTTGCACATTGCGTTAACATTGATTTTGAGCCCTAGGGTCCATAAACTCGTTGTGCTCTGCCAAAAGATGTTTTTGCCCCGGTAATCCGGTAATGTTCCGTAAATTAGAGGGAGTGGTGGTCGTGAGCACCGAATCCCAGTGAACGTTGTCCTTCCTGCCATCTCGACTATCCTGCCAATCTCCAGCGTTCATGTTCTAAAGCTATTCATTTTCTCCCTGTGCCTGCCTCTGTGCATGCATGCAAGTCCACCGCTAAAACGTTCATGAGCGTCTATATAGATTTAGCGCAGCGTGACCTTGTGTCCGCGTCTAGGTTATTCAAACGCCCAGCGCCCTGCTGAGCCCAGCGCCCTTCAGGGTCCAGGGTTCAGCCTGCTCCCCAGTATCCAGCCTGTTCCTGCGTCGAGCCCGAGCTCCAGTGGTGGGCTACTATAGGCTCGCTTGTGCAACCCCTGTATGGGCGTCAGCACAGTTCACATGCGTACGCTCTCATTTCGCAACCACTTTACAGGCGACAGGGATGTGACCCTTGTTGCTGCAGCGCTGGTAACGTTCGCTCCTGGATTATTAGATCTCAACAACCACCATGACAAGGGGAGAGAAATCTCATTAAAAGAAAAAAGGGAGTGCATGTTCAGAGAGCTGCAAAATTTTTTTGAGATACTTGAAGCCACGCTAGGCGATTGGCTGCCATGGCAACCACGGCTGATTTTCCTACCCCGCAACACGCAATAATTATCAAATCATTACTTAATATTTGCATATCGAACATAAATGCTACTATCACATATGGTCTTATTGCGCTGAAGTCAACTGGGGGTAATGATACATTGCACGCTGTATCAGAGTACGCCTTGTGCCTTAATCAAGGCTATCTATTCAACTGAATTACGTTAACGCCGGACAAGTATAGTACTGGTATGAATCCCTCGTAAGTATGCAATGTCACATGCATCTTTACATGCGTTTGTGACCGTGTTAATGACATTGAAAACACTGGCATTGCACTGGCATTGAAAGCCTTTTTGAAAAAAATATCACATGATCAGGATCTTGAGATTGCAAGGATCATGTTTACTGCCGTTCACAGGGAATATCTGAAAGCTATAGCATTTGACCCTTCGATGGGACAGCGGCCAACTATCGGTAAAGTCAATCGGGATTAAGCTCTCTAAATACAGGACCGTCAGGGGCAGATACATGAGACTAGACAATGGTTGTTGTCGCTCTGTTTACATGCATCTCCAGATTCCTTCTTAACACTCGAGCTCTTTATATTCCTAATTCTGTGCACTGACCGATTGATAGACGTGCTGCAGCTGCGTACTTGCATACAATGCAGCAACTAACTGCATCTGCTTAGACTGTCCCATCGACCGGTCTGTCCCATTGAAGGGTCAAATGCTGTAGAGGGCATACTCCCTGAATGCGGAGGGCAGAGCACGGACAGTATTACCCTCATGGGGGTGTATATCCTTATACTCTTTGTATTCTGCGAGATACTCCCCCACTGTGCCCTCCCCCCATGGCTATATAAATTCTGAATGCTATTGTTCTGTTGTTTACCATAATTGCTCTTTACAATGGGACCGACGATTCATGCCTATTTCTCGCTAGTCCAAATGATATACTCTACTCTAGTTCTTCCGTTTAGTTCAAGCGCAAATTCCCTCTACTTAACTAGACTAGCCACCTAGCTGTGTCCAATGTTGTGATAGCTCAAGTCTCACGTTCACATTTTAACCCCACGGAACTGGTTGTCGTGACTAGGATTTGTTTCTTGTCATAATTGAGGGACATAGAGTGCTCGGGTATAGTCGGGCTGGAGAGTGATCTTACGATATATTGGGGGAGGGTGGTTGGCCATGGGCTGCAAAACGTCTTGGCTGCCAGCCCGGCGGTACATACCCATGCTAGCTAGGATGCATTATCTACCTGCAAGCCTTATGGGTGTAAACAAACTTCTGTTTGGATAGATATCCTGTATGTACCCCCTGTCAATATTACAGTTCGTAGGTAAAAGTCTTGGTGAAACATTGATCAGCGCAGAAAGAGTGTAGAATTATCAACGGTGCCTCCTCCTACGCGACCTGGGATGGCAGTGAGGGAGGTATTCTTCCACTTATAACATTTTATTACTATGGTCTCACAGATTTCTGGTCGCGTCGCCCTTGGGCAGCTATGAAAAAAAAATTTGTGTACTCAGTACTTGCATGCACATCGCACATCGATGGATGATGTATATCAAAATTTCTTGAATCGCAGCAGAGTCAGGGTCATTGAAGGTGCGCTAAAAAAAACTCAGCAAGCGAGATAGAACTATACCTACTCTATGTGGGAAGCAAAATAAGGCAGGCTAGGGAGGAGATTCAGCAGGGTTGCTGCCCCTACCTCAACAACGATGTCTCCTCCTATGCGGCCTGAGATGACAGTGAGAGAGGTATTATCCTCACCCTCTGCTACCTACAATATGCGTAACTGTTACTATGGTCTAATCAACCACCAAAATTGTTTTGGACCCGGTGGGAACTATCGAGAATGGTCCTAGGTCCCGTAAATTAGGGTGACCGATCAAGCAAATTAGAAGGGCTATGCATCGATATGTGAACAGTCCCAGATGTTCCTTTTCCCTCCTTAACCTACTAGTACATTTCTTCTGGCCAAATCTGCCGTGTATGTGCTTCTACATACTGAGCATTCATCATTCCAGATCTAAGCCTTGTCGCAGCTCTCACAGCTGTTAACTTCGGTCGTTTCTTGGCTAGCCACTTTCGCAAACCGGAAGTAACGGTGTATACCGGTGTATATCTACCGACCCATGGGGGGCTTGAGGTCTGTCGTCGGTTCGCTAATTCTATGCCTTGTCCCTGTGACGATCGGTATATTTTTTAGCTCCTTGGCACTGGGCCCATATGCATGCGCAAGGGAGTGCGCTCAATAAATATGCATACATGGCAACCTAATGTGGCGTCCACTGAGAATGAAGAACCGCATAACTCCCGGTTGCGGTAGCGTTAAAATAAAACAATAACCACTACCTCAAGTTATCCGCTCCTTTGATAATATCTGTTACACTTCACCAAATATATCGCCTGGTTGAGGCCTGGTCGGGCTTAGTCTGTGAATCTGGCTTAGGGTCATAGATATGTACTTTCCTCAGGCTGCCTTCTTATTGTTTTTGGTGAAGATTCACTGAGGTTGACTGCGCTTACTGTGGGTGCGCACGTCCTCGTGGAGTTTCTTCATTTCCAGTGGATAGTATCGATCTGGCTTTTGAGTTCGCCTCCAACCAGACTAAACCTCTGATCTTAACAGTAGCATTGAGCTCATGGGCGTACAGCATGTTAAATACATCCTTCGAGAGATCAGCACCTTATGATTGCCCTATCTCACCATGCAGAAGGGCGTGGATACCTTGATTATGCTTGAGCGACCGCCAAATGATCACTACCTACCTCTAGTATAAATTGAATATGAATACGGGGCTATGGAAGGTGTAGACAGTTATAAATTGTCTTTGACCCCGAGCTCAATCGATATCACAAACGCTCCAAATTGAAACCCTCAGCCAGACCCACTCCATTGCAATCATCCACATATATAGATATCACGACCTTTTAAAGACTCTTGTGGCCGCGTTGTGGTCAATTTGTGTGCTGTGCGTTTTGTACGAGTACACATATGCTACTATCGCAACCTTCCCAGATAAATCTTCAAGATTTCCCACTCGGAAGGCTCATACTTGCTCAGCGGAGTCTACAGGAACCCGCCAAGGAATATCAGGACCTCAACACCGAGATAGAGGTAACGGCCACCACCACCACCAACTCTAAATACCTTGATCAAAACGAAAGGAACACCCATAGCAAACTGCATTCAAAGTTCTTGTCCGGCAGATACTTCTCCCACAAATCCCGTGAAACCTTAGTCAAGGGAGCCGTGCAATACGTCTGTCGAGTCAGGAACTCCGAGGTTACACTCAAGAAAGCCATGAACTGTCAGGAAAATGGCGTACGCATTCAAAAGTGGCTCCGAGAAAAAGCAAAACTACGCCGGAGAGTCTATATGATTGTGGGATTTTGCACCCTCAAAAACCCTAGAGTGGAGGAAATGACTGCCTATAAGAGGTCTTTGAAAGCAGCAGTGGTGGACCCTGTTAGCATTCTCTCTAGCCTCGTCGGATTTCAAATGCTCCCCGAGTATACCCTTAAATTAACGTTTTCCTTGAACTCAATAGAAGAGGAGGACTCAATAGCTAAATTCCAAGCAATGGGGGAGTGTGTCTGGGCAGTTCAATACCAGCGTGTAGAGCGTGCGTGGTCTACACGTGGGACCCCTGATAAGCCACGATTGACAGAGACCCGTTGGGTGGTGGCAGTTTTGTGCAGAGGGATGGCGGTCGGCTTCACAAGACTAAGCGCATGGGAACCTTCCAAGGGCGATTGCGAGCTAGTGCACTCATTTAAAAATATAGAAAAAGAGGGTCCAATAGGCTATGGATTTCATTCCCTTCCTTACTATGGTTTCCATCGGATTTGCAAAGAGGGAGGAATACGAGTTGGCTGCGTTTTTCACTTTCCGCGGCTAGGGTTATGACCATTTTGGTCTTCCGGTCTGCGCCGACGGAAAATTTCCCCCGTGGATGAGTTTGTGATGTCTCGTATTTTGTGGGCAGTTCAGTCTAGTGCTTGTTCTTACTTTCATGTCCCGATTCTTTCTTCATTCTTCCACAATCTACGTCGCAGGACGGCTACTTTGTATACTAAGGGGAACATTAATTTGCAGCATTATATCGCTATTTTCCGTTCAATTATAACCCCTTTCTCCTTGGACTACATTTACCTAGGGAGGTTAAGCATATATCGATTCGTGTATGGACTCGGGGTTCGGGTTAAACGTTGTGCATAGCAATTTTTTTGTTAATTAAAATATATAATGAGACAAAGAACCTGAATGTAAAAGGGGGGAAGGTCCTAACCAGGCTTGCTTAGGAAGAAGAGGAAGAAGGAGGAAGAAGAAGGCGGAGGTTAAGTGGGTCAAGTGGTTGGGAATTATCTTGGACGAGAGCTTGACGTTCGAGAAGCACTGGCGGTTTACGGTTGCGACAGCTAGATCAATGCTAGCAGCCTGCAGAGGCATTCATACCCAGTGGGGCATCAGCGCATCGAGTTGGAGGTAGCTATATACAGGCATGCATATAATCGGGGCGGTTGCCTATGGGGTTCGGAGCTGGGGTGGAGAGGACAGAGGGATTGGGGGTTGGAGTTTGAAAGGTTATAACAATATGATGCTCTGCGGAATTCAAAGTATACGGGAGTGACAAGGGGGGCGAGAATGGAGTCACTGCGGATGGTCATCTGATGGGAGACCCAGCAGCGCTTGCAGACCTCATGGCGGGGGGCATGTACCGACACAAGGGGGACCAATCGAAATAAACAGAGAGGACGGCAGGGCTTTCGACGATTTTAAAGACCCAGCGAGGAGAGAGGCTGAGTTTTGGAGGAAGCTGCGCGAGGGTGAAAGCACACGCCAACTCAGCTCCTTGGGCCTGGGTGGAACAAATCCAGGAAGCCGGATGGGAATTGAAATCGAAACATCGGGTTTCTACACGTAAGTATGAGTGAAGATGGGAGAGTGGGAGCGGGGTGGAGCAGTGGGAGTGAGGGTAGTGGGGAAGACAAGGGCAAGGGATTTGAAGTGGGTGGATGAGATCAGGATGGGGCAGGTGAAACGCCTGACGCTGTCAAGCTGTTAAGGTCCACGCTTGCATCAAGAAGTTTAAGAGAGTTTAATATAAGCATATGACTTGTCCCCTGTTACAAATATAGTGGTTTATTCGATAGGGGGGTCTCTCACTGGTATACCTCAGATATTCGGATTCCAACCAGACTACGGAAGTACCGAATTAGGCAGTCACAAGATAAGCTAGGCCAGTTTTGGAGTACAGGAACACTTACAGTTAGCGGGGACTGCACGAGACTGCTGTAGTCTGGTTGCCACTAGTTCGACACTACCATAGTCTAAAAAATTTCAACCAGATGTCGCCCTGGGAACCTGGAATCGATATATCAAGAATACATTCAATATGGGTACGAGGATAATCGATGGGGACTGTTGGAATGTTCAACACGTGCGGCTTGGTAGTTCCACTGCCTGACCGACGCTGCAGAAAAACATATATCAAGGTAGGTGTACCTGGTGAAACACCCACGTGCATCTTTCTCGACCCCAGACGGGATGTTTCCGCAGCACTATACTTATTTACAACAGAATTGAGCAAGTCCTACCAAATGTATATACTGTACATAGACCCAGCTCAGCTGTTTCAAACCTTGTTTCAGGTCGGGACCAGTTGTATGGCATCAATTGGCTACGTACGCGTGCTTCACCATGTTGCAATTGCGAAAAGGAGGTGTTAGGTTAAAAGTGAGCGACTAATCCGACCAACTTTATAATTGGCGTTAGTCTCAAAAAATTGGAACTTTTGGGTATGTAAGGTTTGATAAAGTCAAGCATTCCATACCTACCCATGTGAATAGTTGTTGCTATGTCTACCCATTTTCCATACAAGGCTAGAACAACTCCAACAACCAATTTCAGCACTATGCAGCTCCTCCTACAGCCCACATGCACAATGCGGCAATATACGTGACTCAGCTCCTAAAGCAGGTAGGCCGGCGGTAGTATGAAGCACGGAGTCAGAAGCACCATAGTTAATAAGGGAGTGTTCTGAGAGGAGTAGGGGAAGTGACGTGTGGATTTTTAGCGAGAGCAGGGCTTTCGAGGGCTGGAAGTAAGTAATATGGGCAGTATCGATCACAGATTTGCAAGGTAACATGCATGTGCATATCGGAATTCTGTACATCCCCCTGCGGGTATAAGCTCTCATCGGGTTCCACTGCATATAACACCTTGATGTGCACTAGTTTCTACCTGGATCGGCAGCTCTCTATTGGAAGTGGAAGCGAGCTCGAGCAGCAGGCTCCCGTGCCTACATCAAGGCTGTCACGGTGGCCTCCAAAAGCCGGAGTGCGCAATCGTAAGGTAGCAAAATGTCGTAGCTCTGAACGAAGGAGTCGAAATCCTGTATATAGGTTGAAAAGGTGGGAGGGGGTTAAATTTAATTCCTAGCGGCCGTTCAGGTATAAAATACCATAAATCGTACCGCAATTCTCACAATTAAGCTGCTCCGTAACCATCGACTCATCTCTACTCTCGGTTGAATACTTGCTACCTCTCTCTCCCTACACAAAGACATACAACTACGCAATGTCTTCCGATCGTGACCTTCCATACAAAAGTGGTGGCTTGGCTTCCTTCACCACCTGGGCTTACAAGTATGGTCAGTATACAGTTAGCCACATTTGTGTTGTGCAGGATTCCCAGGGGCGTATCGTGCAAAACACTCCAGGCCGCCCAAGCCGCGATGGGGACATCATTGTGGATCTTGACCGTAACCCAAGTAGTAATGGAATTGCTCTGGTTGGGTGGAATCAAGATATGCAAGGGGGTAAGCCCCTTGAGGTGTGTTCTATCTTATTGATCCTGTTAAATGAAAGCTTGATGGAATAGTGCAAGCTAATTGTGATCAAGCTTCGTCTTTACTGGACTAATACGTCTGGCCAAATTTTCGAGGTAGGAAACATAACCGTCCGCCACAAGCTTGAGCTTGATTTGGAGATATGTAAATCGAGTGTTAACGTGGGAGTACTTGTTTCTTTGCAGCGTTGCTTCAGTGCCAATGGTGGACCTGAAGCCGTCTGGTACGATGGTTCGCTCCAAGGTCAATTCACTGCAGTACCATACTCTGGTATTGCCGCGAATTCACAAAGTGGTTCCAAGACCCGGGTATATTTTCAGGATGAGAAAGACCAAATTCGCGAGCTTTACAAAGAGGGGGGAGATACCTTCGACCCTTTCATCCTTGTGGAAAAGACCCGACCAGCAGCACTGAAAGGAACTCGAATTGCTACCGACTCGAATGTCAACGGTGCTTCTGAAGTTTACTATCAGTCGCCAACCTTGGATTGGGTGCTCGATGGTGCCGGTAGTACGTCAAACCTCCTCATCCCTGAGTCGAAGGTTATGGTAAATAATTAACCATTATGATCGATAACGTGTATAGTTCAAGCAAATTTCAAGCCGGCAGATGAATTTCCATATGCTCCTGGAGCACCAATTGCTGTAGCTGGTAGCGTTTCTCATGGGGGCGCTAGGGTTTTCACGGTTAATAAGGAAGGAAGATTGGTTGTCACGACCTATGATAAGACTAACCTGTCCTGGAAGCCCTCCGCAGAATTGGTCAAAGTCCAACCTACCCGCCAGATTTGGGTTTCCAATCACCCCCAACCCTACTTTGGGCAGCTGTTCCGCCATCCTACAACGGCATTTGTCTCCCAAAGCAATAATAACACAGTTATTACTCGGGTCGGATTTACTGATACTACCTTCGAGGGTTGGGATGTACTTCCACATGATTCCTAAGCTAGGAGGCTTGCAATTGGAGTATTGAAGTCGATTCTTGGTGGGGCAAGGCTATAGATGCTTCGAATTCAGGTATGCATGCATGTTAATATAAGATGCACGTTAATGTAGGCTTGGAAACTAAAGGAATAGGGCCTGTGAACCCTGCGGCTCGTTTGATGAAATGAAATATTTGATTTAACCACTGCATGTGCACTTGCCAACTAGGCACCGACAACACCGTGCAGGACGAACCCACTTGGTCGATCTCGACACCTAGAGGGCTTCCGACGTCGGCGAAAACAGAATTCAACAGAGCGGGACGAGCACTCCACGAATATCCAATTTTCGTGACG
>Ga0307511_10002881_pt1 | contig 17842 bp, 11 predicted proteins | sample 13_EM_MG_FD_200266 | JGI IMG/M metagenome (GOLD analysis project Ga0307511, IMG submission 200266) | Populus trichocarpa ectomycorrhiza microbial communities from riparian zone in the Pacific Northwest, United States - 13_EM | ecosystem: Host-associated > Plants > Roots > Unclassified | place... | reverse complement strand
TCAATTTTTTTTTTAATATTTTCATATCATTTTAATAAATTATAAAAATTATTTTGTAAAGTAATTGTTATCAATAACTTATTTTACATGACAAGAACAAAAGGAACCAATAACTTTAGTACGACGGCATACATGATTTTTATTTAATTATTATGTTTACAAACAAATCATATTTTCTCATTTGTATTGAAATTAAGTTAACCTCGTTATTACAATGAACAAGAAAGATGTTGGCAAATCGCCTTGAAATGAGCCGATCTAGGGCTTCTAGCTAGGTCTCGTGGGCAAGTTGGACAAGGCACGTATTCCTCCCAAGCCCTGGCTGATTCTACCATGGAGGTCGACAATAAATAATAACTCCCTCTAACACAGCTCAAACCTAGGGCTGGCTGGTTCTTCTCGAGATGTTTTGTCACCTCAGCTGAATATCAAGTGGCAAGTAGGCTATTAATGTTGAAAGTAGGGTTCCTTGCTTCCTTTTTACTTCTTTATATTTGCTTGCATGCATGCTTCATTTCTTTTTCTTTTTTTTAATTGACATTAGAAAAAAAAATAATTCTTCTTTCAAGTGGGGTTGATAGTCAAAGTTATATATCTCAAGAAGCTAATATTTTGTAGCAAAATTCAGTTCGATTAGTAGCTTGGACTAAGGCAGCATTAATTTGGCTTGTGATTTCAAGGACACTCAGAGTCAAAGAATCATATTAAAATGATTTTCCATTAATTCATTGATGGTTTGCCTCACTTGGCTTCTGCTGCCTCACCATAAACCCGGAGGCTGGAGCCCTGTTTCTAGACTTAGAATCAATTAGTTTACAAGTATCCAAAGCCACAATTCATGCAAAGGATTTCTAATTCTGAAAGTCAATGACTTGATTATAGAACAAGAGATCAGAAATCATCATGGCTAAACAACTAGTCACATTTATGAATCAATGTGTGGATTAATAAATAAATTAGGAGCCTCATAGAAATATATAAGGTCAAAATTGTTTTGTTTTGATATTTTTTTAAAAAAAAAATTAGAACGTTAAAATAAAAATATTGGTAAAATAACACAATTTAAAAATAAATTGGTAAAATAACATAATTTTAGCCTGTTGTAATTTTCAATCGTGGCATTCATGAATGTTGCGGTTAAAAAATGTGATAATTTACCTTATCACGGAATAAAATCTTCTTTGCCAGTATCTTGATGGTTCTCACAGTTCTAAAATGCAATATTGACTTAATATCATGTTTTTTAATCCCGACTTTTTATATGTCATGTTTTGAAACTATAACAAGCACAAATTGTACCAATACTTTTGGCAACATTGTTATTTAGTTAATATTTTAATTTTTTGTGCTAAAACCCATATTTAAATGGCTCTATTTTGATAATTAGAATGGCTTGAACTCTAAGGTATTCAATGGTGAATTAATTCAAGCACCTACAGCTCTAATAGAAAATTTTGAGCACTCAAGATCGATTGCATTTAATGAGAGCATGCAAACTCGTGCATCTGCAACTGGACCACTGAGCATCAAGAAGTTGTCGGTGAGACTGATTTTTCTAAGGTTATTTTGGTTAAAATCTTTACCCGTGGAAAGAGGGAAACCAAAAGTTTTCTTCACGAGGAAAGAAAAAAAATTATTCAGCATTCACATGTGTTGTCTCCCTCTAATATTTAATGGTATAAAGTACATTGCTTTTTTCGTGATCCATGTTACAACTTTTTCCCATCAAGAATATATTACCTCCAGGATTTGGCTCTGAGATTAATAGCTGTTTTCTCATATATTTCTGTTAATCTTTACGTAGCAACTAGCTTTGTTGGTGCACTGAAGAACCTTTAATATTTGATGGTATAAAGTATATGACTGAAATAAAGGGTACGAATGACTCTGGGCACATGAAACAATGTTTCACTTGGGCCCTTTGGTACAGTGAAAAACGTCCTGAATTGAGTTTTAAGACTCTGTGACCTCTTTGGATCCAAGGAAACCGACATCGTCTTCACGGACACCCTTATTTCCATGCTTTCTCGGGAAGAGATAGGCTCTATGGTTGGCTTCTTCTATCCCAAGTATTTCAAATTCTCTAGGACACAACACGGGAAACCCTAGCTAGTTCATCTTATCATTCACAGCAAGAATAATAATATTAATGTTGGATCATGTGGAAGGACAAATGCTGAAACCTTCTGTTTCATAACATGTTCCAAGTTCACACTATGTCTCGGAAATAAACGTTAAATCAACTGATGAATTCAGACAATTAATATAGAGGGAGATCATATTTGTTTCTTCTTGTTAAGAATATAAATTTCTTCTAATTACATAAACTGCTATACTAGTAGTTTGAAACGGGGTGATTAAATATGTGAAATGCTAAACGATTTAAAACCATAAAAATAATTAATCTAAAATAAAAATAATTCAAAAAATTTCAAAAATATTTTTTAAATACTAAAATAAACACCTTTTTGATCAACTATATATAGCTTGCAAACACAAGCAGGAAGTCATTAACGTAGTGTCAATGACAATAATAAGTGCAACATAACACTCTTATAAAAAATTGTTTTTGTTTTTAGATACTTTTTAAAAAGTATGTTTGCTTTAAAAAATTATCAAATTGATTTTGTTTTAGTATTTTTTAATGATTTTAATGTGATAATATTAAAAAATAAAAAAATCAATTTAATATATTTTTAAATGAAAAATACATTTCAAAATCATCCTACATTATATAACGATTCACGCACTGATCAATTGAGTTCATGTACTATAGTCTCCCATCATTAAATAATTATAAGGATTAAATTCATCTAATATATATGAGCAAAAGAGATACAGTTATCCAATTTTTAAGAGCATAATTTATTTTTGTTTTTTTATTATTTCAATCACAAGCAGTTTTATGCAATTGTACCTAGCTTGCATAAGAGTCATGTCAATATCCAGTGGACAGAAAAACAGGATATGATTTGACCTAAAACAGAGCTGAGAATGCTGAACCAAGAAATTTCACTGTCAAAAGTTCAGAAGATAGAAACAAGAACTCCCCTTAAACGAAAAAACTCATATCCGTGATGTTGAGATTGAGATGTAGTTTAATTAATTAGATTTTAATTTTCTTTTTATGGGATCCATACAAAAAATAAATAATAAAATAAAAATTGCTTTAGATGGTAGCTTTTTGTGCGTACAAAAAACAACAATCACATCTCACCCCACTTTGTTTCAAAAACCTTTTAATAATTCAGATTGGACAGTCATGTTAGTTATCATTATATGCTATATTTTTTTTGTTTAGAAATTTAATAATGGTTGTTTTTTAAAATAATTTTTTTTAAAAAAAATGTATTAAAATATATTTTTTTATTTTTTAAAATTTATTTTTAACATCAGTACATTAAAAAAAAATTTAAACAAATTTTTTTTTAATTTTGTCAAATCTCTGTCTGGATCGCACTGGGCATTCATCTTGTTCTAATCATGTTGATTATAATTTAATTTAATCTAGATCTCACTTTTAATTGAGAAATCACAACCTGAAATAATTTTTTTTTTTTTTTAGTTTAACGTGGGTGTTCGGGCCAGCTTGCACGCACCTCGACTAATCTCACGGGTCCTGAAGTTAACGACCATGTAAGCTTCCAGTGGTCATCATATGAGCAACCACAGGGCTCGAACCTGAAACCACAGAGGAAGCAAACCTCTTGGTCCCAAGTTCTTACCGCTGGTCACCACCTAGATGGTAACCTGAAATAAAATTAATAGCATGTATAGAACCCCTAGCAATGTTTTTCTACTTAACACTCCATGAATTGCCACATAACTATTCTTGTAACCATTTCTATTAGACAATGACAGAAAATTACGATGCTTTTCCAGATCATTGACGGTCAATCCTCGACTTACAATTATAAAGTGCGATTCTTAATATAAAGAATCAATATTTTATTATTTTGGTTTGATCAAGAAATACCTCTGGATGGCCTCTAATTAACGTCTCTCCCAACTTTCCTCTAGTGGAAAGATGGGGGCAAGTTTTTTCTAAACATCTGTGGTCTTTCATAGCATTTCATTACCAATATCATATACTAATCTTTAGACTACAGCTAAAAAGAAAGAAAGAAAGAAAGCATATTCTATCTACCGATAAAGAATATATCAGTCAGCGTTTGCTTCCCTGGCAGAGCCCATCACATTAAGGCAATGAAAATGACAATGTCCTCATCATTTTCTCGGAGTGGCATGCTGTGGTTAATTACATATATTACAAAAAGCTGACAAGCCCTGGAAAATTTGCAAGCACGACAAAACCTGTATGCATGATTGAACATAGCATTTTAAAATTGAATTTATTAAAAAAAAAAATAGTGTTTTTTTTATAATTTTTTTTAGTTTAATGTGGGTGTCCGGGTCAGTTTACGCGCACCTCGACTAATCCCACGGACCCTGAAGTTAACGACCATGTAAGCCTCCAGTGACCATCATATGAGCAACCACAGGGCTCGAACCTGAGACCACAGAGGGAGCAAACCTCTTGATCCCAAGCTTTTACCACTTGGCCACCACCTAGATGGTTGTGTTTTTTTTATAATTTAGATGTACTGATGGGTGTTAAAAAAAAAATGAAAATCTAAAAAAATTATTTTAATATTTTTTCAAGTTAAAAGTAGTTGCAATATCAAACATGAAATTAGAAAAAAAAGAAAGAAATGAAAAATTAACTTTGCAAATCACTTGGTCATAATGTTGTAATGCCTGTCAATCAAGTGTTTAGTGAAATTGCATGTGGCTGATCTGGGAAATGTTGTGTTTTAATACTGTTACGTGTACTATGATTCAACAATCTGATGAAGAATCCATGTGCTAACGAAGTCAAACAAATTTATTAAAGCATTTTCATTTTCTACCGCATCAAATTTTCCTATCAAACAAGAGTAGATTCCTAGATGGGTATTGTAGGCCAGTTGAGCTATTTGTTTCCCTGCTTGACGTTCACTCTGTGCAAAACCCTTTTTACACTTCGCAGATGGTGAATCAAATAGTTTTTCTGATGTAAAAACCTTCGAAGAAAACTGGGAAAGATCTAGATCATACAAAGCTGTAGGTAACTGTGATGTTTCTGAGGGAAACTACCATGGTGTCTCTTCAAGAGATTTTTGTGGATTAATATAGCAAGGGTACATAAAATATCCCAACATTTTGGCTTTGTTGCTAACATGGCTCCCTCGATCTTGCCTATCCCTCCACCCTCTCTAATCATCATTAGTGTAGCACGTACATCTTCTACAGGGTGGTCGTTCTGTTTCATAACAAAAATACAAACAATTAAGAGCTCAAAAGGCTACCTTTTTTCCTCCCTCATGGGCTCATATGGAGCTGCCTAGGTCCCTTGTTTGTCTCTAAGCTAGCTATTTTTTTCACATCATGGATAATTAACTATATAAAGCGCATCCCGAATCATTCCAAATCTAAGTTCTCAAATAAAATATGTAATAATAAAGAAATATTATATATATGTAGCCAGTAGGAAATTGACAAGGGCAGTAGAGGTCCAGCCTACAAGAGGAAATGGAATACAGTCTGTTAGCGTACAACCTCTCACTCTTACATTATTTCTACCCTCTACATGACACCCTGCTTGACATTACCCTCCCCCGTCTATATATACGACACACATGACCTCTCAGTCCCTAAACCCTCAAAGCTCTTTTTCTTTCGCAACCATGAAAGCCTACCTCTTCTCTCTAGCTTTTCTCTTCTGTTCCTTGGCCCAAGGGCTCAGCACCAAAGGCCTAGGCACAACCGTCAAGGTCTTCCATGTCTACAGCTCACAGTCCCCATTTAGGCCCTCAAAGCCAATATCATGGGAAGAGAGTGTGCTCCAAATGATGGCCAAAGATCAAGCTAGGCTTCAATTCTTGTCAAGCTTAGTGGCCAAGAAATCTGTGGTGCCGATTGCTTCAGGCAGGGGGGTTATTCAGAGCCCATCTTACATTGTTAAGGCGAAGGTTGGGACCCCACCTCAGACATTGCTCATGGCTTTAGATAATAGCTACGATGCTGCTTGGATTCCTTGCAAAGGCTGTGTTGGGTGTTCCTCTACTGTGTTTAACACTGTGAAGTCCACTACCTTCAAAACCCTTGGTTGTGGAGCTCCTCAATGCAAGCAGGTAATTGTGACTCATTTCTGCCATCGTAGTAGATAGAATATTGCAATTGTGTCAAGCTCAGGGTCCCATACTGTGAGAAAACATGTAAGGGCAAAACGGAGATGACACATTATTTATTTCTTGATCGGTACAAAAGCTTGGAAATGATAACTGACAGGTTCCTCCCTGTCAAAAAGTTCACGGGACAAAGAACACCAATAAAACTACTTTCCAAATGAGGGATCATTACCATTCATTACCTGATTACACATACACGGGATATACTAACTTAAATGCTTGTAAAATTGCAGGTACCAAACCCCATCTGCGGTGGCAGCACATGCACATGGAACACTACCTATGGCAGCTCCACCATTTTATCAAACCTCACACGGGACACAATTGCTCTATCCATGGATCCTGTCCCTTACTACGCCTTCGGTTGCATCCAAAAAGCCACAGGGAGCTCAGTGCCACCTCAGGGACTTTTGGGCTTCGGGAGAGGTCCGTTGTCGTTTTTGTCTCAAACCCAAAACCTATACAAATCCACATTCTCATACTGCTTGCCTAGCTTTAGGACTCTCAACTTTTCTGGGTCATTGAGGCTCGGACCAGTCGGTCAGCCCCCGAGGATCAAGACCACTCCGCTGCTCAAGAACCCAAGGAGATCATCATTATACTATGTGAAATTGAATGGAATTAGGGTTGGTAGAAAGATTGTTGATATTCCTCGTAGTGCTTTGGCATTCAATCCAACAACTGGTGCTGGGACCATCTTTGATTCAGGTAATGCTTCACCCATCACTTACTTTATCCTCTATTCTTATGAAACATTCCTTGTCTTGATGTCCCTCTTGGCACTAATCTCTTAGATCATTAGGTAGATCCTGATGCTAGACCAAAAAAGAAATCTCTTCTAATTAGCTAGAATATCAACAAGCTAGACCCATATGGAAAACAGTAAGATTTGATCTCAATTTATGAAGATCAGGCCTAGAGGCTGTTAATGGCACGTTGTGCCTTCCAGCTTTCAGATCCTAATAGGTTCAACTAAACTGCATTTGGTCTTCAATCATCAAATGTGGACAAAAAAATAGTGACATGCATTAGTACACAGCATAGTCAAAAGATACATCTAATAATTCTGATGTGGGCCAAGAGTGGCATATTGTCCTCGCAATGCTTCACAAATCACAACCCAAAGACCAAAAAATACGCCATGCTTATCATTCTGATTAGATACTGTAGAGTTCCAAGAAAACAATCAATTTTTTCAAAATGCCTGTTTTGTTAGACCTGGCCCGGCTGTTTTGGGACTGGATCAATTTTAAATTAAACCAAGTAAAGATTGACCAATTAAATTCTATGATCCGGCAAGTTAATCCATGAACATGAACGATGTTATTTTGAATTTACTTGTTGATTCGGACCAGACACACTTTAATGACCTTGTTAGGATCATAATTGATATTCAATTTTCTTCATTTCTCAGGCACTGTTTTCACCAGACTGGTTGCCCCGGCTTACATTGCGGTCCGCAATGAGTTCAGGAAGCGTGTTGGCAATGCAACCGTGTCATCCCTAGGCGGGTTCGACACATGTTACTCAGTACCCATTGTACCACCCACCATAACATTCATGTTCTCAGGCATGAACGTAACAATGCCACCAGAAAACCTCCTAATCCACAGCACTGCTGGGGTCACCTCTTGCTTGGCCATGGCTGCTGCCCCTGATAATGTGAATTCGGTGCTGAACGTAATAGCCAGCATGCAGCAACAAAACCACAGGATTCTTTTCGATGTGCCCAATTCAAGGCTTGGTGTGGCTCGTGAGCAATGTTCTTGATTTTGGTAGCTTTTCTTTCTCGTTCCTGGGGTTAATTCCAAGTATTGCTTGGTGGAATATTTGGACATTATTTAGGACTTGTCACTAACTTGAGAAAAGGTGAAAGGTAAGGTAGCACGAGACAAAATTGATGTCATTTAAAAAAATGAAAGGTAAGATAGCATGAGACAAAATTGATGTTATTTTGTAGGTTTTTCTTCTTGTTGTCACGGGTTCTCTGTATTGGTATGTGTTTTTTCTTTTGTTTTTTTTATTTTGAAGTTGATGATATATCTTAGAAGGTTGTATCATCTCACTGGTTGCCTGTAATGTGTTTCAAGACTTGTCCTTTAGAAAATGTTCTGAAACTCTATTAATAAAACATAACTGTTCAATCTTGTTTTTTTCTCTTTATTTATGATTGAAGGTTTAATTTTACATTTTAAAATTTTATTATGTAATGGCTTAATAAATCATTTAACTCAACTCAACTTCGTTCACAAGTTATCATAACATTTTTTTTAAAAAAACCAAAACAATATTATTTAAATAAATATTATTAACCCATAACTCATAAATTAACTCAATAATCCGATAACTTTTTTCGGGTCAGTCGCAGTAGGATCTAACAATTATGCCATTAGGGGCTTTATACATTTGCGCGAGAATCCCCTGGTGAGGTCCAAAGAAGGGGGAAGTTTGGGGCATAGGAGGCTCGTTCCAGAACTCTGGTATGGTTTGCTGGAAGCTGGTTCAATGTCCCTAGCTTCGTTTTGGTTTGTGGGGCTTCGGGATATCTCCTCAAGAATAAAAGAGGGATTAGCCCAATGTTAGTTGGAATTGGGCAAGCCTAATGGGTCGTTTCGGGATAAACCTCCCGAGCTCCATAGCTAAAAGGGAAAAGTGAAAATCTCACAAGTTTGCCCCCTCTAATATGATATTAGTGGTTTCAGAAGGCAAAAAAAATTAAGTAATTCTCTGCTTATTGTTCAGTCTTCCCTAAGGGTTTTGAATTTGATAGAGATAAGCTTGTCTTGCTATGGATGGCAGAAGGTCTTGTCAGGCAACCGAGGAGGCAGAAGAAAATGGAAGAAGTAGGTGATGAGTATTTTCGTGATCTATTATCTAGTTCTTTCTTTCAAAGTCAAGTTGCAATGATGAATTTTTGTTGTGCATGACCTCATCAGTGATTTAGCCCAATTTGTTCTTGATTTAGCCGTTGGCTTTTTGCAACACCTGACAGAAATGGAAGATTTAGCCATTGGTGGTTGTGGTGACATCACCACGTTGTCCAACCAAGCTGGATTTCAGCACCTGAGTTCTCTTCAAAAGTTGCAGATATATGGTTGTTCAGTATTATTAGAGAATTTACCTCACGAGCTGCACAAACCATCATCTCTGACCTTCCTGGAATTTGAGGGGTGTCCAAGTCTATATGGGATTGCCAACTATGCTTACACCTATCACTATTGAAATTTGTCAAGCTCTCGAGTGTCTGCCTGAAAGACTGTTGCGTGGCAGCTCTAATCCTCAGTATTTGTGCAATAGTGGGTGTTCATCTCACACATCCCCTCCATAAAGTATGATTACAATATTGTTTTGTGACCTGCTGGAGAAGATTATAATCTCATGCTTCAGGTTCCATTTCCTGCTTTAATTTACAGAAATATGAGAGAAAATCAAAGCAACTTACGTCGATTCCTTTTACTTCTCACAGCTTCATGGCCGTAGTTTTACTTTTTCTTTCTCTCCGAGTGCTGTGATTTAGTGCTCGCTCCTCCATTGATCTGGCCATGTAACATGTTTAGCAGTTTAGTTTCATGATTGAGATTTCATGTCTACAGGTATTAAAGATCACTAGAAGTTTCTAAACTATTAAAGCTTCGAGATTCTTGCATTTGCATCTTAATTTCAAAGTTATGATCTTCAGCTTGAGCCGACCAAAACCATCATGACAGGCACAACAAACAGGGCCAATTGGAACATAGACAAAGATGGGTTTGCCTCTACTTACAATTGATATCCAGGCTTGGTGAAGCCCAATATCATCTCAACGAACGAAAAGTCTAAAACCTACCTTGCTAATTCAACTTGCCCTTGCAAATTTGCAGGCTAAAAACATCATGCAGCATGCTGCGTCCACTCCGAATTTCTACTTTTCCACCTACGTCCTTTATAGATGCAGGGGAAATTGAGATTTCATTTCAAATGGCTGGAGACTACAGTCAATGGACTTTACGCTAAATATATGAAATAAAGGTGAGCGTTATATATATATATAACATTATAACAAGAGATATATCGACATGCCATATTTTATACATATACTAATCATAATTAATACATCGATCTACTGATTGCCTGCCTGCAATCACTGTAAATTTGTTGATATAGAGCATTGGCATGTTTCATGTGTTGACAGATAATGTGATATCAAAGACTTGTGGAATGATTAGGTGTTTTTTCCAGAAAATTTACGAGAATCACTGAATGCTTTAATTGACTTATCCAATCTCGTTTCAGGATGATTTAATCTTTTTAGAACACTCTCCTTTCTAAAATTTTCATGTTTATTCCATGTTGTGGAAATGTTAATTCGATAGGCCTATAATTTTAAACCCGGCTTAATTCAAAACCCGGTCTAATTCAAAAGCTTAAGAAGATTAGATTTGTTGATTCAAAACTTCAACTAAATTATTTTTTTATTTTTCTAAAGCAGATTTAAACTTGAATCACTTAGCAGATTATTTGATAACTTAATTAATCCAATCAAAGTTCAAGTGAAAATTAATTAAGTTAATTTTATTTATTTTTTTTAAAAAATAATATCATTTCACCTTTATTTCTATTCAAAATAATATTATTTTGATTTTTTTAAAAAAAAAACTTTGTTTTAAAGTAATCTTGTATTGACTTATCAATCTTATTTTTAGTCGAGTAAAATTCTAAACTAGATTTAAATAGTGTTTAAAAATATGGTTGAAACCATATTTTTTTTAAAAAATTAAAAATTATTTTTTATATCGTTTTGATATACTAATGTTAAAAATAATTTTTAAAAATAAAAAAAATATTATTTTAATATATTTTTAAACATAAAATATTTAATGTTTTTTACATGAATAACCCTACATGAATTTCTGCTTTCTCAGCCTAGAAAGGATACATGACAACAAGCTACTAACAAATTTGGCAGCAAATGACGCCACAAGACCGTGCCAGCTACACGAACCGAGAAAAACAGTAGAGTTTAGTTTATTAACCATGTGAAACCGGTTCGGTTTGGTGGCTTGAAATCCTTTGTCAAACCAACCAACCTTAATTGAAAAGGTCGTACTCCTTTCATTTTCAAAAACCCTCTCTAATCTTATCTGCTTCCTTAACCAGACATCTTGAAGCCTCGGAAAGCTCCTGTCCTGAATCAACCTGTGTCCGAAACAGTATGGAAGTCAAGCACAGGACAGCGCGCTCACTAGTTAAAAAACTAGGTTCTGTGTCCGAGATAACACGGTCAGAAGCCTTAGCTGAACTTCGCTTAATGACCAAAAACGATGCGGAATCACGGCTGATAATTGCCGAAGCCGGTGCCATCCCGTATCTAGCCGAAACCCTTTATTCTTCTTCTCACGACTCACAAGATAACGCAGCTGCTACTCTCTTGAACATCTCTATTTCTTCACGCGCCCCCTTGATGTCAACGCGCGGCCTTCTTGACGCGATCTCTCATGTCCTCCGCCACCATGCCACCAATTCTTCACCCTCAGCTGTCCAATCATCTGCTGCTACGTTGTACAGCCTTCTTGTTGATGATTCTTACCGATCCATTATCGGGGCTAAGCGTGATATTGCTTATTCCTTGATTGAAATAATCAAGAGGCCTAATTCGCCGCCGAGGTCTATAAAGGATGCGCTGAAAGCCCTTTTTGGGATTGCTTTGTTTCCGTTGAATCGGGCTGGTTTGATTGATTTAGGTGCGGCGGGGGCGTTGTTTTCGCTGGTTTTGAAGGATGGGAGAGTGGGTATTGTGGAGGATACGACGGCGGTGATTGCGCAAATTGCAGGGTGTGAGGAGAGTGAGAGCGCATTTTGGAAGGTTTCGGGGGTTAAGGTTTTGGAGGACTTGTTGGATGTTGGGACGGGTTCGAGCGAGAGGACAAAGGAGAATGCGGTTGGGGCATTGTTGAATTTGGTGAGGTGTGGAGGGGGAGGAGTGATGAGGGAGGTGAAGGAAATGAGACCGGGCGCAGTGGAGGGGATCAAGGATGTGAGGGAGAATGGGACCGCGAAAGGGAAGAGCAAAGCGATTGCATTGTTGAAAGCTGTTGAGGGTGGAGCAAAGAAATGGGATTTCGCGGTTTGAGTCTCTTACTTGAACTTTGATCTATATGAACTAATGGTTTCTTGGATTGTATTTTTAGTTAGTTATTTACATATTTGTTTGTTGTTACTTGTAGATGGAAATGTGTAAATTAGGTGTTGATTCATAGTGATACTTGAAAAGGAACAAAATGCAGTGATAGTGGAAGGATTGTAAGTTATATTCTGTTGAGATTACTCTGGTTTGTGAATTGTCTAACAGTTAACTTTAATAATGAGAAAGACGACAGTTTTCTTGTTTGTATGGTTCTGATCATTTCTTATCTGGAACTGTAACTTCTTTCCTGTTTTGTGTTCCTTAATCGCGGCAACTCGTAAAACTATGGTTTTTCCATAATCAAATTGGGTTCTTTGTCCTGGAAACCCTTGAACACATCTTCTGTAAATGGCAAATGCATAGCCAATAAGCAATTTGAAGAGCCATTTCTTTTTATTTCCCTGTGCCACAGCGTTTGTTCATCTTTTTTGTGTGTTTGTGTCTAGCACAGTTGATTGATGAATCGGTAGTTTTGGATATTTAGATGCTAGAATTCCCTTTTTCGTGAAGATTTTCGCAGTTTGTTATATTATAGGAACTTATTAACACATTTGCGTGCCAATAACACTTGCGTAGCTCACAGCTGCTGTTGGGCCATGAACTTGAGCAAGCCATTCCTCTGTTATGTAGATTTTACTATGATTTACGGAGCATCCAGGCCATTAATTTGCTGGAAATAAATTTTGTCTGTGTGAACGTAACCAGCTAAAAGTTGTAGTATATTTATACTGGTTAGTAGATAAAAACTGAGCTCTACTACTATTTCACTGAAATGCCTTTATTAGGTCAGTCATCGCGCGGTCCAGCTATGTGCGAAACTCCTTCTGACTGAAACAAATTGAGTTTCACACTTTCCCAACTTTCCATCTACACTACGATGCGGTAAGTTTGCTTTGATCAGAAAGCTAACATAATGATCATAGATTGTTGCTTTTGGTGTTGGATGAGGAATGTTTCTCTAAGAAACATCTTTAGCAGTTAATGACTGGATTCAGTCTGCTTGTTGTGGATGCAAAATGTCACTCATTTGCCTTTTCTATTCGAACGAGTAACAAATCCTTTTACCTGTTAAATCAGCATACAATTTTGATCTTGGAAACTTTATCTTATGCTGGCAATTACAAGCGTTGGGAGTTTTTGGGACCAGCTCTTTGATATACCTTTTATTGTACCAATAAGAAGTGGATTTTGGGCTGTAGGTAACTTATTGCGTTGAGCTAGTCAATGCTCAAATAACCTGCCATTATCTTGCTTTCCCTATCCTCGGCATTCAGTAGTGCATTGAGAAAGTCAATAGAGCACTTTGGGAGTTGGCGAAAGAAGCCATCGCCCGTGCGTGGAAGGATAAAGTTTTTCAAGAGCAATTGAATAGGAAGTGAAGAGGTTGCATTCCACTAGCAATGCTTTGCTTGCCATGGAAGGCAAGTAACAGAAGCGTGTCAAAGGGTAGATGATTGGATTAACTTTACTTTTCGAAGTGGAGGGGAAACATTTGAAAGGGTAAATTTTGATGACAGGTGTGTTCCGTGAGGCAAATGGCACCAAGGAGACAACATTGAGACAAGACTTTTCACATAAAAGGAGGGAGGTGGGATAGAAATATAGCTAATAGATAGTCTGAACACCGTTTTATATGAAAAGTAAAAGCCAGTCCCACCCAGGAACGTGTCATGTTCAATTCTGTACAGACTCAAGTGTCCAACGTTATTTTAAGAGGAATCTCAAGCTCCTCTTCCCAAGACTTCTTGAGTTTCAAGATATTTGTGATCTTTTAACAAAGACATCACATTCTCTCAAAACTATGGATCGTGATTACCTTGTATATCAGCTTCACTGTTTATATAAAAAGTTAATTTTTTTTTGGTTCAATTCCCTTTATTTTTTTTTATTTCATTTTTTTTAATGAATTTCATCCTTTTAATTTTTTTAACAGCTTTTGAATCAATTAAGTGGATTGAATTATAAAAAGATGATTTTTATATAATTTAATTTTAAATTCAATATAGAAAATGAATCTTATCGAGAGGGTTTTTCTTGTTGATTTTATAATTTTTTTTAATTTTATTATTGGGTTTTTTTATTGGTTATTTAGTTTGTTTTTGTATAGTTAACTAGAATATGTCGAAATAATTTTTATATAATTTAATTTTAAATTTAGATTAGATAAAAAAAATCAAATTAAAACATTTTAAGGTTGATATGTTACGTGATTTAATAACATTGTCAAGTAAATATCTCTAATATTTATATTTTCTCTCTTACCGACCTCTAAACTAGTTCCTCCCAAAATAAGGGGAATGTTAGATCCCGAGGAAATTAGGAGTGTAATTATTTTTATTTAATTCTCTTTTCTTTTTTTTTAAGTGACCAACATACCCTTGCTTCCACCAACAACAATACAATTGTTACAAGCTAATGACGCATTTGAACAACTACTATGTATTTTGATATTATATTATTATTATTTTACTTGAATTCCCAAATAAAAATAAAAATAAATTGCCAAGACTTTTCATTTTCAACGTAATTGTATTCTCATTAATCTAAGAATCTGCATAGCAAACTCTACTAAACAGTCTTCACCAATATCAAGTGTACCTAATTCCAAATTTGTTTTTCTCAGAGTAAGCAACGAAGCCGAGGCAACAGAGCCCTGGAAGAGTAAAGCTAGAAAATTTTTCTTTATTCGTGAATTAGGTGGGCTGATCCAAGTGTATCGTGCTGGTATCGGTTTCTGATGATATGACGATGACAAGGCATTTAAGCCCTAAGCTCTATAAAATGCCATGCTTTTATTAAGATCTTGTTTGTATGCGAAGCATTTTCTCACCTGAAAAGAAAAAAGAAACAAAGACAGCTGCATTTTTACACCATTCATATTCTTCAAATCAAGACCAGAACAGATCCTGTCTTGGTGTGGCTTTGTTTGTCCTACTATGAGCACAAACATTGTCATTATATACCATTTCATAGCATCCACCAGCTCATAGTTGTTAGATTTGGCACTGATTTGGAAAAATATTCTCGGAGTTAATTATATCATTAAAAACTCACCCGAGTTAATTAGTTTAATCAAATTTAATTTAATTTAAAACTCAATTAGAATGATAGTGACTTACGATTTTCTCATATTAATCTACTGAATCTGGTAATAATTATGATACAGACTATATATTAAAAGGGAATGCATCTTTTCTGATTTCTCTCCCGGCCCGAGTATCCTAGAAAATCTTCGTTTTCTATGAAAAGGAAGGAAAGTCGGTCACAAATCACGATCTTGAGCTTGATGCCAGGATTAAATCAGTGTATGTGGGCAGATGAAACAAAATTAGCACATTTATAGGTGAACAAGCTGTGATGGGCATGGCTGGTTCCACATGACCTAGATTCTTAGATGTACAAAATGGGGGAATCATATATGGCCTTTATGCAGGACAAATTAAATGGGGTTGATCACTTATTGTAATTATAGTTGTTGAGTAAGGAATTGAATTTAAAAAAAAAAGTTTGGGCCACCAAATTAAAAATAAGTTATTTTTATTAAAGTACTAATGTTTTATTAATTTTTACAAGATATTACATCAGATAAGTTTGAAGTGGGTTTCACCTGCTCAACCAAATTATTAAAAATTTAATTAGATTATTTTCTTATCTAATTTAACTAAAAATCCAACGTCTCAGTTCATCTTTGAAGTCTCGGAGTTTCTAGATCAACCCGTTAAATTTTAATAATCATAATTGTAACTACTACTCACGGATCTATTCATTGACTAGCTGAGCAGAGACCAATTCACGACTCCTTTTTTCGTTGGATTCCGGTGTCTAGTTATTTAGAGTGGCAACTCAAATAAGAACTTAATTTCTTGATTGGAAACGGAAAGGCAAGCAGCCACTGTAATGCTAGTTCGAGGAGCCATGGAATTCCTGCTGTTAAGAAGCTTTAGATTCTGACGAGAAGGAAAGGGTTCGCATATGGGAAGGAATTTTATTCCTGGTGAAGATCAGGACTACTGCAATGAATCGCGTAATGATCTTCATGTCTATACAAATATATTAAAGTCTCTTAAGGGGTGTTAACATTTGTGAAATCATAATTATTGTTTTATAAATTTACACATTAAATACGTTTATAACTCTAAAGAATAATTTTATTGATTGAATTAAGAAATTAATATTGCGGTAGAAAAATGCGTGAATTATCTCGGCTGAAGTGAGAAAAGAAAAGGAAAAAAAAACGAAGAAGAGTGATTATCCTATTATTTTCCTCAAAACAAGCATCCTTATGCTTATCCAAGCTAATTCTATTTCAATTAGAATCCCTTCATTGAATTTTTTTTACTTAAACTTTCTTTCATTGATTCTTAATAATTATTTTAGTTTAATCCTAATGCTTTTAATTAAGATCTCTGTTTTTTATTTATTGTGAGATCGTAAAATAATTCTTTTAGTTGATCTCGAAGAAAAAAAAAAGATTGGATAAAAAAAATTCATTGTCTTGGTTAGAATTAAAATAATAATAATTAAGAATTAGATTCCACCTCAAAATGTCACAATCTCTTTGTATTCAATTAAAAAAATTATTATGAATCAATGAAAGAAAATTTCAAAAAACCAATTAAATTGTACTTAAAAACTTATTAGGAATATTAAGCTAATAAGATTTTAAACACACACGTGTGTATTGTTAAGGTCTCCCTAAAAATAAAGAAACTAGAGAAGTAGGAGAGAAGTAGAAGAAAAGGAGATAAAAATTGAGAGAGAACTACAATCCGCAGAAAATCAATTTCTTGTTGCTTGGATTCCATCATTCCAATGCATTTTTATTTATATAATGAACTAATATTCTAACTATCCATTAATTTCCATGTAAAACTATTTACTAACTAATTAATTCAACTAATTATATGCTAATCAACACCTGTAAAATATGCTAACAATGACTCATTGTTATCTACTATATTTATACATGTTACTACTAAGTTCTTTCCATTAATTATTGGCTCGTAAAACAATTCTCCCTTCTTCAAGAGATTTCTATACTCGAAGAGTATGTACAAAAATATAAAAAATTTTCATCGAGTTCTTCCTAGTGACCTTGAGAATTTTATTCAGAGTTGTTCATGATGAAGACCTTCTATCATAAAGCTTGATGTTTTTCATATTTTTGCGAGTATCAAACAAATCAAATGCATCTCTCTTTGACACAAAAACAATAGCCTTGAACTCCAACTAACCTTTAACAGAGAAGTACTTAACAACCAAATAATCCTCTCAAACATTGATCAAGATCTTATAAGAAGAGGCATACTCCTTCTTGGTAATCTCCCTAGGCCTCCATAACCATATAGACTTCCCTCGTTAAAGAACTACCACCAATCCTCCTTAGTCTTCTTCTTCTTGGATTTAGTCTTCTTTTCCTCATCGACTTCTTCAACATCACCCTCTTCTT
>Ga0307511_10002880_pt1 | contig 17844 bp, 11 predicted proteins | sample 13_EM_MG_FD_200266 | JGI IMG/M metagenome (GOLD analysis project Ga0307511, IMG submission 200266) | Populus trichocarpa ectomycorrhiza microbial communities from riparian zone in the Pacific Northwest, United States - 13_EM | ecosystem: Host-associated > Plants > Roots > Unclassified | place... | reverse complement strand
AGGTCATGGGTTTGAAGACCAAGGGTAATAATAATCCATCAAACTAGATTATTTTCAAAAAGGTTACGACAGGCAGGCATATGAACAGCTAGGAGGAACATCTAGGAGCATCGAAGGGGACTGCAGGGGGTTTTACATCCGTCGATCTGGGGCCAGGGTAGTCTGGCACTAACTCTAAAAGGAAGTAGGTACCCCTCCTCCCCACGCTAACTAAACATGGTAGTCCACCACAATCATCACTATCAACGAGAGAGTGATAACGGTATCCATGGAAACGGCTACCACCACCACCACACGAAAAAGAGTCACTGCTATAAGCCGCCAGAGCAGCTAAAATAGTCTGGTTGCACAACCCCTCGTAGCTCGTAGACTACAGCTATAAGCCGAATTCCCTAGGCGAACAACACAAACAATAGCAATTACTTAAGTCACCACCCCACTCCATCTCTATAGTCTGGTTGGCACCTACATCTCTATACAAATACAACCAGCACTAGCACTTGCAAACAATACAACAAACCACTTAGTCCCGAGACTGCACCAAACCACAAACTACACACCCTCAAGTACACAACCTAGCACTGTGATTTGTTTCGATTCGTGAGCTCTAAGCAAATAAAGTAAGTTATATATATTTTCAATTTTCCCTCGACCAACCTCCCAATCATCTATCGCTCTCCCTTCTCCCTCACACATATTCATCAAAACTAACCTCGACCAGCCCCTACTGAAGCAATCAATCACATACTCTCCCCCGCATCCACCACGCCCACCCTCAACCCCAGCATGATGGGGACCACAGTCTCCCTCTACACCTCCCCCTCTCTTCACCCCCCCCGCTCCCTCCCCCGCTCCTCCGCAATCCTCCTCACCATCCTCCTCATGGGGGTCTTCTTCGTTGCCATCCTCCTCCTCGCCACATTCTACCTCTGCCGCGCCGCTACCTTCCTCAACTGGCGCGCCCACCACATCGCCGAAGCCAGGGCAGCCCGAGAAGCAAAGAATAAAGCGAAAGAAGCTAAAGCACAAAAGATTAAAGATGCAGAGGACGCTGCTAGGGAGAGAGCGGAGATTATGGTTAAGGAATTGGAGAATGGATGTTATTGTGATTGTGAGGTGGAAAGATGTAGTTGTGAGGGGAATTAGAGGAGGATTTGCGAAGGAAAGAAACTAGGGAGGGGTGGTGGGGTGGAAAAAATTAGGTAGTGGGAGGGACATGTGTAGATGTATGTTTGGTTCGAGAAGCTAGAGGAGGTCTAAGTGGTGTAAGGGAGGAATATGGAAGGCACCGGATGGTCGACAACCTCAACAGCGAATCTCCAACGCACCAACACGGAAAGCAACACATTCCAGTGGAGCATCGGTGGCCACAACGTGGAAAGCCGTGGACGCTTTTCTGGGGTATGAAAGCGGAAATACTTCAATATTTGCTTGATCAATCTCAGAAAGGACATATGGATGAAAAACAAAAGAAAAATAAACAGTCAAGAACGGCGTTTACATCTGCTTGCATCTATAGATCGGAGAAGGACATCAAATAATTTTATGTAGTTAGCTCTTGAGTCTATCGCCATCCAATTTCCTATTTGCTTTCACTCTCGCTTGGAGATATTCCAAATCGATCGCAATTTCGCCCTTCACTCCCACGTGGTGACTCGGAGCTCGGAACTAATAACCACCCCAGCCATTTCAAGGAAAGAATCTCACCATGCCAGAAAAGCCAGCACATTCCCGCCAAACCTGGTATATATGGGTACAAGCATAAAGCTGCAGGCACCGGCATTGGCTCCGCCCCTGATGCCCACCAAAGGCTCCAGTGATAGATAGTTCAAATCGGCCTAGATCGATCGTACACTGGAGATGCAGGAGCACGTAGTCACGATGCAAATGCAGGTGCGACAGAAGAGCTGCTGCTTTCTTTTTTTTTTGTGCGAGCCACAGGATTCCATAGTTGATAAGCAAAGGGGTTGTGCTCTATTGGCTACTAAATCTCATGAAAAATTCACCCCACAGGTTCGATTTGCCAGAGGCCCGCCTATATCACATGTGTTGCTCAATCTCCTTGACCCGATTGTTAATCCTGGAAAGCTTCAATCCCCTCTGGTGCATTGTCAACAGGGTCACCCCCTTTTCATCGCTGTACGTGCCCAACTTCTGAAGGCCACAATGGTGATATCACGGAGCAGTTCCCAGTATGAACAGCTTCCTTGTTACACAGTGAATTAGATGATTCAACTCCACAAAAGCACATCATGTGACGAGATAGCGAGGTAATCCCAATGCTAACGAGAGCCGCAAATACCTGGGTCGAGGCGTGGTAGAACTAGATGTGAGTCGGGAGGAAAAAGTGAATTCGGGTGAGAACTGCCCCAGAAGCACAGTGGCCATATCGGAAATCGCGCCATTTATGATCCTTCACAAGGTAATCTTGATTGACCGGATTCGGAATCCGACGCCAGGAAAAGAATGACTGACAGGAGGGCTTCCAGTTATGTAGAACTGCAAAGACAAATCTGAATCAGTGAAAAAACTAAAGCCATTTGGGGATGCACTTAGGTAAACCGGGCGACCAAACTACACCTTGTGATAAGTAAAAGCATGTGCATTCTGCTAGGTGCCCGGGAGCCCTATGGAACAGTAGATAGCAGATCTTTAAATGAACGAGCCTGCATATGTACGCTATAACCTTTCCATGCCCTCGTAGGGGCAGATTCGCTGCTCGGTATGGATTTGAGGTAGGTAGGAAGGTATCACGATCGTAAGATCGATAACATTAGAAATTAAAACGCAACTATCCTTGAGCGTCATGTTGACTCAAACCAAGGAAATATCTTGCGAATCTCATGAAGCACGGAGATAAGCGACCTATAGTCAATAAGGTTCTAGTGCTGGCGCTGAAGTCGGCCTATCGAAATAAGTGCGAGGGAGAGTGTTCCCCTGGAGAGTGAGCACGTTAAACATCCGAGCTATCTACTAGTTCTAGCATAGCCGAATTGGTAAGCTTGAGGAAGGGCCGTGGTCTCCGGTTAGTATTGAAAATGAATAGTGCCCACATGAGAAACCATGAAATTATTTCGAGATACTAAGAGCACATTGATAATGTTAGTAATCGATGAATAGGATTGAATCCCTCGCACCAAGTGAAGCCTCGAGTCAACCTCTACTCCTCGCGTTCCCCAATCACCGGTGTACATGTGCAGTTCATAGTTTCTGTGACTAAATATGAACCCAGTTGCCTACTTCCCCACCAGCACACCCTCTAGTCACATTGTAGAGGAATAAGCTGGAAATGGTACAGGCCTCTTGTAGACCGATGTGCGTGTTGCAGGGTGCATGTCTGATCGGGGTTTGGATCAAGACCACGCATCGAAGAAACGAAGGTCGCATATCCATGAACACGAAGGCCTGAGTATCTAACGACTAAACAAGATCCAGAGGTGTGACATCCCTATCATCCCAGGCTGTGGGTGATTCATAGCTAGATTTGAACTGGTCAGCAAACAGTCCTTATAAAAGCTGTGCTCGCACAGCATATATTTTCTAGGTAAAGGAATTAGTCAGATAACTACACTTCTACGAAGAATAATACTCACTCAGAAGCTGAATATCCTCATCAAGCATCCTTTTCACATACAAGACATCAATCAATCTCTTCCCAGGTGACGCCCCAAAGATGCACAAGAAGGACAAAATGAAATCGCGGACGAAGAGTAAACAGCAAAAGGGATTTTTTAGCAGGATATTCAGGAAAGTATTTTCCTGCATTGCACCACCTAATGAAAATCCTAAGCCAGTATCACGCCGCTCAAGGAGGGCTCCGGAGTTGCCGAAGAAACCTGAGAAGCTCAGAGATAGGGGTGAGCAAGTTAAAGCATCCTTGAGAGGCCTATCCAGGAGCCATAAAGAGGGGCCAAGAAGACGGCCACTCTTCGAAACTTCCATACATTCTGCCGGAAGACATAACGTTCGGCTACATAATGAGAGCTATCAGGGCCCTACTCCACAAAATATTCCGTTGTTTGTGCCAATAGTCGAAGCACCGGGATATTCGGCTGAAGAAGTCAGTACTCCGATGAGATGCACTTCATCAGAGATCGATTATAACAACGCTCTAGTCGCATCCAAATATGCCCACGCTCCTGTCATAGAGGCTCCCAAGCTCTTCCCAGGTGATCATGAATGCTTGCTGCCAATTGATGGGATTCACATAGGCACATTTCAGCCAATTAATTTGCCTTATGCGTTTGCGACAGAGGGTGGCAATGGGGAGCAGGGTGTCGTCGGCCTTGGGATTCAGAATATATCATGCGAGCATCCCACCATTGCAGATCAAGATATCTTTACCATACCCGATTCGGTGAGGCGGTCATTATCCCGTGCCCCGTCTACTACCTCCGATACTGGTGCAACCATAGGCGAGTCATGTTCGCGTCCCCAGGGTGGATTGAAGGGTGTGCCAGGATTCAACAGCCTTCCAAGGTATCGACTTGCACCAACAATAGCACCAGATCCGATGTGGCGTGCACCCTGTCCAGCACCAATGCCTCCAGGATTGGGAAACGAGAGTGATAGCAGTAGCACTTCTAGTAACCACACTACAAACAAAAGCGCCGCATCGAGTGCCAGCTCCTTGCCAATGGAGACACGCTCGTCATATACATATGAACCATATCCAGGGCTCCCTCAAGTTGATCGATTGTATGTAAGGAGTGCGGGACCAGTTGAGCCTGGAGGTACCAGGGCATGGACCTATGCTTTCCCCATGCCAGCCTTTATGCTCCCAACGATGTTCACACCACCACCATTATCTCATACCCTAGGCGAGAACCAATCAGGATTCAATGACATGCCGATGAACTCAGAAGAACCCAGGGTATATCCAGTCCAACCTCGGAGAAATGGTGCTCGAAGAAAACGGGAAAGGGGAGCATTGGGTATCGAAGGTAGTATGGCTTTTGTGAAGAGGGATATCAGAGTAACAATTAATGGGCCCGGAGCCAAGCAACAAAATAGGAGGGACAACACAACACAATCAGTGATGGAGTTATCGGTACAGAGGAACGATTTAGCTCCATGCCCTCAGGCTAAAGCCAGAGGCAGGCGGGGTTGGAAGGAAAGGGAGGGAACAAAGTTTGGGGAGATTCGGAACGGAAAAGAAAACCTGGTGCTAGCGGTCGGAGAAGGAACCATAGGGAGAGACAGTACGAGTCATCAGTATGGTAAAGCTGGAAGGAGTCGCAGAACAAGGGCAGAAATGCAACCCACAGTTGAAAGTGCCCCGACCTCCGTTGTGGGCAGCATTGTATAGAGGTCACGGTAGTGCAGGAATTTAGAATATTTGAGGGTTAAGGCGTTTATATTTGAGGACGGTTGCTAGCAAGTACTGTATAGATGACCTGAGCGTGCTGGCATTCTCAGTCAGTGCAGTTAAGACAGTCTAGTCAGTTGGGATAAGCTCTGCTTTCGATAGTTTTGTATATTGTCATTTGATCTCATTTCCGTTTATTTCACCTTGATATCTTTCCCCAACTCTCAAGTTTTATGATTTTAATGTATCGACGGCTTTTCAGTTGTGTTGCAAGGTACCAATGGCAATTGTGCTGTTTTGTCCTTTACTCGAGCTCCCAGATAACTACCAAGTGCTTATAGCTTGAAGCAGAGTGTCTTTGGCGGCAGTGCCTATAGAGGTGTCTATACGGAGTAATACACACACAAGAAATTACTTATGACAGAGTCGTTAAATCTGTTGAACGTAGTCTCGTCATCATGGTCATGCGCAAACGACAACGTGAAGGGACGAAAGACGAGTCAAAGATTATCTGATCTTATCTGCAATCTTATCTGATGCTTCATTTGCTTCTGTTGTCAGCTCAGCCTGCAAGTCTCGGCACTTCGTCACCTGTCTGCGACGACCAGCGCAACCCTCGTCAAATCTGGTGCTAGATCTTCACCCCTCCAACCTCTGGGCGCATCAGGGAAGCTGGAAGAGAACTGCGCAAGAAAAAACAAGGTATGCACTATGCGACAGCTAGCAGTGCTATTGGCTGATATCGAGTACATCTTACATCGTTCTTGAAGTTCTCAAGTTCTCCCGGTCTCCAATATACATCTACTGTTCATTTACCGCTTCACACCAGCGAATCCTCAGCTACTTCTCCCATAATTTAGTATCAGCAAGGGTTCTTGTTTGTAGTCTTGAACGCCACCCCTCGGTACCCACTTAGGCACTCTGTGCTCGTCCACACTCACGCACAAACGCCTCGGTAGCCCCACGTCGTGGTACCTTTCCACCTGGAACGAACGTCAAGACCATCCCCCAACGGCTACGTCGACCTCCACACCACCGCCACCTAGAAGCACCCTATGTGGGAAGACAACAATCCTCTTTCTTACGACCGCCGGTCGTCAACTTCCTCTTTCAACCCCCATGACCAATCCTATGCATCATCACCCCCGGCTTTCTCATCAACTTTGAACAGCAATCACATCAACTATCAGAGCAATATGAGTACACAGATATCTGAACATGATGAGGATGATGTACCCACGCCCCATCGGCCATCATCTCCTCATGATGAAGATGAGGACTCAGATGACGATGACTATCCGGCTGCAAGGAGGTCAGCGGGATATAATTCCCGAGTGGAAAGAATCTTAGCAGAGAACAAGGATCTTGGAATAACCATTATAGATGCTGGGAAGAACGTCGAGGGCGGGGGTGGAGGTTACATCGTCTATACGATTCGGACTGGGGTTTGGGCACCGATTTTTTTCTACAGAGGCCTGATTAAAGAGGCTAACAGGCAGTCTTCTAATCGTTAGGACCTTGAAGTTCGTCGCCGGTATTCGGAATTTGAATCATTACGAAAGAATTTGGTGCTGCTCTTCCCTTGTCTCATAGTACCGCCAATACCGGAGAAGCACTCCCTTTCGGACTATGCCACAGCCCCAAGACATGCAAAGGAAGAGGTCACTACAATAGACTTGAGAAAGAGGATGCTTGGGGTCTTCTTAAACCGTTGTTTGCGGATGAAAGAAATCAGACGAAGCCCGGTGTTTGCTAAATTCCTGGATCCCAATGCTAGCTGGGTAAGATGTGTTCCTTCCGGTGCTCACAGCTTCTTCGTGCTCGTGCTCACAACGTGGTCTAGAGTGAGGTTTTGAACTCTCCCCCAATATCCGATCTTCCAAAAGCCCACCTTCGAGCACCTCCCAGCAATCCCTCGAACCCTACTCCAGGACACGCATTTCTTCCGGTTCCGTCAGCTTCAGCAAAGCTGCGAGCTGCACCCATTCCGCTCCCAGAGGGGCGAGAGAATCCCTACGTCCATCGTTTCCCCCCTCAAGATCTTGACCTCTCAGAGTCACAGCTTGACCCCTACTTTTACAACTATGAGACCGCAACAAAAGACTACGAAAGCCTGCTGACAGGGTCTATTGAAAAGGTTAACCGCCGTATTCTCAAGCGTCTGACAGAACTAGCCACGGACTATTCGGAGCTTGGTGCACGCTACAATGCATTCTCTTTATCGGAATCCGGAACCCTGGCAACAGCTATTGAGCGGGTTGGACAAGCTGTAGATTCTTCTTATATAGCCACAGAAGAGCTGGCCCATGTTTTGAGTTCCAGCTTTGCAGAGCCATTGCGGGAGTCTGCTCAGTTTGCCGGTGTCGTTAGAAGCGTCTTGAAATATAGAACTCTAAAAAGGCTCCAGGAAGAAATGACAAAGGACCAGCTGGCACAAAAGAAGCAAAGTCTGCAGGAACTGGAACGAAGTGAGGCGGAAGCGCAGAGGCTAGAGAAATTTCTCGCAGGGGAAACCTCCCATAGGAAAGGCTTATCAGAGGATCAAGATGATGTGGAGAGCATCGACTCTATAGATTTTCCACCAACACACATGGAAACACCATCGAAAGGGCCTTCAGGAGCCAACACCTCAAGTGCCTCGCCAAAAAGATCGCAATCTACCAAAGCGTCGCAAGGTGGCACATCTACTCCAACCGGTCGTAACGCGAATACCCACAGGAAGAGTGCATCAACAGGCGGTGCTGCATCCGCCCCTGTAACCACGACTACATCACCGCTCAGTAGTACCGCCGGCCTAGCAAGTAGTATGATAGGAAATGTAGGTAATGGGTTATCATCAAAAATATTTGGGCGGTTAAGTTATGCAGTGCATGGGATTGTGGATGTTGATCCGGAGACAACAAGGAGAAACAACATTGGGAAAACCAAGGAGAGGTTAGTGCAATTGGAGCAAGGGCTCGGTGCGGCTGAAAGGGATGTGAAGGAGGCAAGTGCTGGTATACTCAAGGACCTGAAGAGGTTTCAAAAGGAGAAGGAAGAGGATTTAAAGAGAATGATGGTAAGGCCCCTAGCTTTTTACCAAGATTGAATTCCTTGACTGACACAGTAACTGTAGGTAGCCTACGCAAAATGCCATATCGAATGGGCGAAAAAGAACTTGGAGACATGGGAAGAGGCGCAGGCCGAGGTTGAAAAGATCCAGGCAAAATAGGATGATGGTTTGGACCCTGAGATTCATGGCCTAATAGAGGGCTTCAACTTAATATTTGGCCCTACAAGGAGTCGCTAGTGTTCCTTCACCATGTCTCGGCTTGATCTGAGTTGTGTTGTGGGCAGGCACCAGGTTTTATCGTCTTGTATAATTTATTGGGAGTTTTTATTGTACTTTTGAGCCCTTTGTGCCCGACGCTGCACTTACTTGTATCTACCGGCTGATGTTTCTGAATCAAGCGTTGGCAAGTCCATTCCATTAGGTACTAAGGTAGTGGGGTTACCCTGATCTGAGTCGAGTCACGGGAGTTGCTCCAAGTTATGCAGATTAAATTCACGTGCAGAAATCAGCCTTACTACCCCGAGACTAGCCTTACTTACCTCGTGTGCGTGGTGATACAACCTCACTGGAGTCATTGAAGATTATTCATCGCTATCCTACGGGTCTGTAGTATATTGATCTGGCTGCCGTTTCACTCCTGGTATATTAGTCTGGTTGGCACAAGAGCGGACTACTGGTATATATATTTAGGCTTCACCCCGACACGTGAAACAGATCGCCTCCCGCCTTAGTATGGCCAGGCAACCATCCCCATTATTCACTCAGGAACAAAAGGCATTGAACGAATAGAAGGCCTGTTTTGACTTGCATCTACATGCGCCTGCTGTGCTCAACTGTTCCATATAAGACTACTATTCCATTTGCTATTCGCCGGCTCCCGTCATCCTGCAACCCATTTTCGCGGTTTTCTCCATCAGCTCGTAATCTCTAGAGCATACTCGCGACGTGCAACGAACCAACCAGACTAAGGCTGAAGGCGACAGTGGTCCCAGGTCACTTGAAAGGCGAAGTCAAATTCAATCGGCATTGTCACAGCGTGGAAAGTCCTATTGTCTATCGCTACTTGACATCTATTAAACAGACCAACATCTATTCTATCGACCGGTTAAACAACTCTATTCTCTGAGAGTACCAAGACCCTAGCCCCACTTTGATTCTTTTCTTAACCAGCGTCATCGTCGGAATCCTCCCCCCCCCCGGTGCTGCCAGCCAGCAGTCCCAACGCCGATTCAAGGAAGGAAGCCTGGCTGCCCGGTTCTGGTGCCTAACCATTCCAACGAAATCCACACGTGAGGACTTCGACGCTTCGTTTCTGATCTTCACGGACGACAACGCATCTCTCACTTGCATACCGCAAAGGGGTGGCCAGCGAAGGTAGGCTACCTACTCAGTCCCATGAATTAGAGGAGGTCGTTGCGTTGCGATGGTGGACTTTATTCAAGGGTATGGAGCTGGGATGATACTGACAAAGGTTGTAGGTACACGAGATATCGAACCATCGAACGGTGCCTTATTGAGTTATAAAAGTAGAGTGCTTCTTTCGCCTACATTCTCCGAACAAGATTTGTTCTTTTGGACGGTTTTATAGCAGCCTGTAGCGTTCGGTAAGGAAGGGTGTTTCTCTTAGGGATATTTCTGTGTTCCCAATATCTATACTTTCACAACGACGAAAACTAACATCAGAGGTTGACGTTGCTCAGCTTCACAACCATTTTCTCAACTGGACAAAACGACGGCGACTTTGGACAATCCCCGCCGGTACGCCAGCTATGTCTGAGACGAACCCCACAGACCTCACGGCGACGCCTGCTGGTCCTGCCAGTGAAGCGATAGAGTCAGGAACACAAACACAGGACCCCAGGGTGGATGGGAATACAACACAAGAGACCGCTACGAGTGACGCGATGGACACTTCCGCAGATCCCGTACCAGTTACAACAACCACTGTTCCTCCTCCAGCCACAGGGGGGTTGTCACCTCCTCCAATGGGAATCCAAGATGCGAATAAGCAACCACTTGGTTTTGTCAGATCCCAATCCCCAGCAAAAAGACCTGCAAGTGAGATGGATGGAGAAGATGAGGCAGTGGATTACCCGATGTCACCCATGAGCATCAATAATGAGCATGGAGGGGTCTCGTTGGGTGAAACTGAGATAGCCTGCGCCGGTCCTGCACCATCCACAGTGCCAAACTCAATCCCTTTGGTTCAGTCGTCATCAGCAACAAGGGCCCCAGAGCCTGCATCCGAGACTGGAGTATCGACAGCCACAGCCACGACCGCTGACACCCCTCTGGTACCAACATCTACTACAGCAACAGCTCCGGAGCTACCGTCTAGGCCTGCCTCCCCCCAGCCAACTCTCGACCAACAAATCCAAACCGTTCAACTTGGGATTTATCGGCCAATGCAAGAGGGGGAGGAGTACTGTGTTATTAGCGGGAAATGGCTCAAGAAATTCTTGTCCAATGATAAAGGATCAGATATTGTGCTGACCAAGGAAGAGGCAGAAGGGCCATTGGGGCCTATTGACAACTCGGATTTGGTTGACAAAGTCGCTCAGCAAAAGATGGTGACTGAAGGCGTTATTCTGCTAGACCCAACCAACGCTGGAATCCCCGCAGATGTTAATGGCACTGCTGCAGAGGCAGAGTTTACCCCGTTGCTGCCAGGTACTACGGGAGAGGACTTTGAAGTCATTCCACTTGACACCTGGGACTTCCTAGTGAAGATACATGGGGTAGCTGTGAATTCCCCTCCACCACTTAAGCGGAAGGCAGTCAATACACAAACGGATACACAGTTAGCATCCAATATACAGGTCGAACTCTATCTTCCCACATATACCGTCTATCGATTGCGAGATCCGTTGGCGGAAACAACACATGCTAGCCTAGGAGCTGGAGTGAAGCCCCCCGCCAAGATCATCGCAGGGAGGAGTGAGAGGATCCATGCCCTTTTAAAGAAAGCTAAGAATCTTACTGGGATCGATATGTCACGAAAGGTGCGAATTTGGAGGTTAATGAATAATGGCGGGGTGTTCTTGGACGGTTCTAGATCACCATCGCCTGCAAATGGCAAGAAAGGTGGGAGTAAGGGCATGATTTACGATATGGCTGCATTCCTAGAGCTAGAAGCCGGTAGTGAAAAGGAACTGGTGGAGATAGTCGTGGACAACACCAATAACCAAAATTACAATGGGAGAATGTCCATCAACCTAGCCGGGCTCGGAGATGGCGGAGACATTCTACTTGAGGAGCAAGATCCGCACGGAGACTGGATCAGCGAGAGGACGAGTAAAGTGGCGAAAAACAATGGGGGCATTCTTGCCACAGCCAAAGCGAAGCTTGGGAATATCGTGAATCGTAGGGCCAATTCGGCGAACTCCAGCAGAAGCTCCAGTCCGGCGAGGGCTAACCATGCTACAGCGAGTGCGGGTATGTCCACCAGTATCATGTCCAGAGGGCGGGAGAAGAAACCTGGGCGACCTCTTGGATGCTGTGGGCTACAGAATTTGGGGAATACTTGCTATATGAACTCGGCGTTGCAGTGCTTAAGGAATTGTGAGGAGTTATCGAAGTACTTCTTGTGTGAGTGGAACCTGCAACCCTTTCCATTCCAGTGATATTTGTCTAATGGTACTTAATTTGGTCGGATAGCTGGGCACTATAAGGGGGAACTAAATCCGTCCAATCCTCTTTCCCATGGCGGTAATGTCGCTAGATCCTATGCTGAATTGCTGGGCCATATGTTCAGCTCCACCTGTCCCACCTCCTACGCCCCGCGTCAATTCAAGAACACCATTGGGCGATATGGACCTGCGTTCTCTGGTTATGGACAGCAAGACACACAGGAGTTTTTGGCTTTCTTATTGGACGGACTGCATGAGGATCTGAACCGCATCCACAAGAAGCCTTATATGGAGAAACCTGATTCTACCGATGAGATGGTCGACAACGAGGAACTGATCGCGGAGCTAGCAGACAAGTGCTGGGGTATTTACAAGGCCAGGAATGACTCTGCGGTCGCAGACTTGTTTGGCGGTATGTACAAGAGCACTTTGGTCTGTCCACAGTGTGAAAAGGTCTCTATTACTTTTGATCCCTTCATGGATTTGACGCTACCATTACCGGTGGAGAATGTTTGGAGCAGGGAAGTTGTATTCTATCCCGCGGGGGGGAAAAGTCTACTCAAAATCCCAGTTGATATGGATAGGAACGGTACAATTAAGGGATTGAAAGAGTATATTGGCAACAAATTGAAAATTGACCCAAAGAAGGTACGTTTCTGAATTCACACTACTAACAATGCAATGCTGACGAGATGATAGATTATGGGTTCGGAGATGTACAAGTACAAGTTCTTCAAGCATTACGAAGACTCTCGCCCTATTTCAGGGGAGATTCAGACAAGGGACCAACCTATGTTTTACGAACTTGAGGAAGTGCCGACAAATTTCCCACCACCTACAAAGATTCGCTCCCTACTCAGTAGGAATGATTGGGATGATGAGCAGTTGTTGGACCAGATGATAGTGCCAGTCTTCAATAGAAAGAGGGTCAGGGGGGTGGAGTACTTCGGCCTGCCGTTCTTTATTTTACTCAACAGACAGGAGCAGAAGGACTACAACGCTATTCTTGCCAAGGTGTGCGAGAAGTATCAGAGTCAGACCACGATTCAGCTCTTTGATGATAGTGATAACACTAGTGGCTCTGAAACACCCGACCAGGTCGTGGTGAATAGCGAAGACGAATCTATCAATGAAGGAAAGAGAGTGAGCGAGAATGATGGAGAGGAAGGGTATGTAGATGTCCAGATGGAGGACGTTGGAGAAGTGGAGGCCCGGAAGAGGCCAAAGAGATACTCCCAGCGTAGCCTGGACAAGCTAAGACCCTTATTTACGATGAAAGTGGCCACCAAAAGTCATGGTGACAGAGCCTTGCAAACCGGGTGGACTGATCTCAATGCCCCCATTGACCTAGCCTCCAGACTGGTAAGGGTGCAAACACCACCTCTACCAACGCCACCCATGAGGAAACCATATGGGTCAGGACTGCAGGCTGGAAGTGACGAGAGTGATGACGATTACGACAAAGAAGTGGATGTGGATGAAAACTTTGCAAACCCGCCCGAGGCTCAGGATAGCGATGATGAGACACCACAGGTGGATGACCGGGCAGGCTATTCCCTCGACAAGCGGAGAGGCGATTTTGGGGCACTAAGCCCGCAGTCTTTCTATGGCATGAAGGTGAACAATAAGAAGTCAAAGCTCCAAAGAGAGACAACTCCAGGAAGTGCACCCTCCTCACCTCCACACTTCATTCAGCAGGAAGAGCAAGGGCCGTTGATCCGACTGGGAGAAGCCATCGTCTGCGAATGGGAAGACCAAAATTGGGAAAGCATATTTGGAGGACGAAACAGACACGACGACATACGAGGGTACCCACTCTGGGAAGAAAGCGACATGGAGCTTTTCAAAGACGAAGAACTTCTTGCAAGGCGACGAACGAGAGAAAGTCGTCGCAAGCGGGGGATTCACCTTGAGGACTGTCTTGCGGAGTTCGCTAAGGAGGAGATTCTATCTGAGACTGACCCATGGTATTGCCCAAGATGCAAAGAATTTAGGAGGGCCCGCAAGAAGTTTGAGTTGTGGAAGAGCCCCGATGTGCTAGTGATCCATCTCAAGAGGTTTGCGAGCTCAAGAATTAGTAGGGATAAGATAGATGCTTTGATCGAATTTCCCGTGGAAGGCCTTGATTTGAGCGATAGGATCGGGCAGAAAGAGGATGGGAAGGAGTCGCTCTATGATTTGTTCGCGGTGGATAATCATTACGGTGGTCTTGGAGGAGGACATTATACTGCTTATGCCAAGAACTTTGAGAATGGGCAGTGGTACTATTTTGACGGTAAGTGCTAAGTAAAGCTCAATGAATTGACTAGTCCATGAGATGCTGATATGATTAATAGATTCCTCCGTGACATCAGTCGCAAATCCGACGGCTGCTGTTACTACCGCCGCATACTTGTTGTTTTACCGCCGCCGCACTAACAAGCCTCTCGGTGGAGCCGTCTTCGAAAAGATTTTGGGGGACTCCAAGACCTCCTCCCCGGAGGAGTCGGGAAACGGCGGAGCGGACAATGGGAACGACTCTGGAATCTCCGACAACTCTACTTTCTCATCCCCTCGAATGCCGGGTGGGAGGATTGGAGGGAGAGATTCGTCGGACAACTCAAGGTCGTCATCCCCGCTGGTCTCTGGCCGGGCTGGTAGTTCTTCCACCGGATTTAAGAGCTTTGGTGGTGCGGGAAGCAGCTCGAATCTCTTTGAAGCAGCCCCATTGTCGGTACTCCCCCCTAGTCCAGTGAGTGGAAGTCAAGGGTCTAGTTCGTCTTCGGTGTTGCCACCGAGTTATACGGAGACTTTTGGACCGCAGTTACCGACTGAGGATGTTTATGGACCACAGGTGGCGCCGAAGGTTAGCTTTAGTTTTAGTGGGAAATCCCCTGGGACGCCGACTTCTGTTACGGGGGAATTAGGCGATAGTGATAGAGATGCCGATGCAGAGGAGGATGTAGACATGTTTGCTGAATCGGACGATGCGAGGGAAAGATTTCCACCGGTGGAGCATGACGGGGTTACGGTTGTGATTAGCGCAAATGAGGGGCTGGGTAGCGGGGATAATAGAGATGACGATGGGGGGGCGGGGGTAGTACATGATGTGGAGCTGAGTCCGGAGAGGGATGATGACAAGGGGGGGATGGAACTAGGTGCTTAGGTGCTTGGTGCTTGGGTGTTGAGAAGGTGTAGATGTTGAAAGGCGTTTGTATGTTTTTGTAGTCGATGCCATGGTGGCTTTATTTGACGTTTGACGGACGCACATCAGTGATGGGGGGCAGGGTCATCTATACATATAGATTCGGGTTTTTTCTGGCTTTTTTTCCTGCCCTTTTCTTAGGGGTTATCACAAGACTCAGAAGGACGAGGATATGTTTGTGAAGGGAATGAGATGACGACTTGAGTTTGAAGGGGTTGTGAACATGAGTTACGTGGATAGGATACGATACGGTCGTTCATTTAGTGCTTTGTAAATGGCTGCTTGTTGCTCAAAAGAAATACATGTATTTTTGCTGGTTACGTTGGATCGAACCGAGGCTAGGTTACCCTCAACTTGTGATAAGCGATTTCCATTGCTGTATTTTCTAAACATCATGCATTTTTTTTTTTTGTTAATAAACTTATTACTCATGTGGCCTCACGTGGGGCACTTTCTAGGTACAGTACATATGTACATATATAACCCCCAGTGAGGTTGTACCATGCTAGGTAATCCACATGATCATGTCAAAGGCAGAATACATAGAAAGAACCAGAATATCAGAAGATTCCTAGGCTCCGCATTAGATAACTAAACGTTCGTAAAACTGTAAGCTCAAGCTTTTGGCACGATGTTGAATATTTAGTTGTTAGCTTGCTTCTCATTATTGCGATTCAAAATTAAAGACGGAATTTGGAGGTACCTGTTCTCGAGGTATCTGCTAAGCAACAGAACCCTGAACCTTGTTGAGACGCCATGATGACGATATCGGCAGGAGGATAGGTGGGCAACGAGCCCACATACTGCATACTCTTTGGTTAGTCTAATCTGGGCGGGGGGGGAGACCTCCCCTCCAGAGGGGGAAGGAGAGGGGGCGGGGGGGTCCATAGCTCCCGTCTCACATCAATAAGCCCTCCTCCTGGAAGAGACCTAGGACGTACAAAGGCACTTCCACATGCGCAACTCATTAAGCCTCCAACTATAACGGATATAGTCAATATCGACACCAAAGTGCTAAGCAGCTGTCGTGAATGGAAAGAGGAAGCCACGCCGAAGGCGGGAAAAACCATCTGCGATGCAAATCAATCATACATATCCGTCTAAAAGGAAACTGTTCGTGCAAATGTACTACTAAACCATTTTTATGACCACTGGAGAGCATAAAGATGCGCCCCGTTTCAATTCCTGATGGTGCAAACCTACTTGGTACCCGAGATCTTACTTTTTTGGTCTAGTTGGTTCCAACAGATCTAAATAATATCCAGCTACAGCTTCACCGACTGCTAAGTGTGCTTAACGCTACTACGATGGTTATCTGCGGTCATGAGCAAAATTGAAGTCGTAAAATGTATGGAAGCCAGTAGTAAGCCGATGTATGCTTGCATGATATTAGTGTCTATTTTTGATCATGATTATAGATCATATATGTATAGCTGAGGAATGTGGCCCTTGAATGCAGCAAGCACATACTGTAAGTAGGTATCTAGTGGGGAATCCGGATGTTCAGCTGTGATGGGATGGGGATGGTATGGAAGGGAAGGGGGTTCGTGGTGATGGGGCGATATTGGGTGTTACTATTTTTCCTTGTTTTTATGATCTGCCTCGGTCTTAGTTGGGAGATATGGAAGTTTAAAGTTTTTGATATTGAAAGATTTAGGTTTGGTATATTGGGACTCCATAATGTGATTGGGATATATGCATAAACTCGTGTAGATACCGATACCAACGGAGATACAAATTTAATTCTTCTACTTCTCAGCAGGCAGGGCTCTCGTGACACCTTCATCAGCCATGACCACGTTAATGACAGCTACAGCTCCCAAATCCCTGGCACCATGACCATCTCACCTCACCCTTCATACTTGTGTTTTCTACTGGATAATGGATAATGGATAGCTTTGCTTTTCTTCAAGATAACGGATAAGGTATGACGAGAGCGAGAGCACAGTATCCGATGCGCTGCCAGCGGAGCCGGAGCATGGTTAAGTTGGCAAGTACCGGTACTTGAGTAAGTGTTGTGGAACAGGAGCATCAGGGAAGGATATTGCCGGTATGTACTTGCAGAGAGAGAGGGGCTACTGTACAGTACTTACCTAGTTGTTGCGTTGACTTGTGTGCATGGCCAGCATTACTGTATCCTTTAAAATAGAGGATATTGGTACCGAGAGAAGTGTGGTCGGTCGGTTCCGGGTTGCTTGGCCATGGAGGCAACCTACGATGCGCGATGAGTTGTGGCAAGCAAACTTGTTACGATCGGGCCTGCTGGCAATGCCGGGTAAGTACGCGGGTATTGAAAACTTTCTAAACTCGATCTCGAGCTCTTGTATATTTTCTCGGGTTAAAAGAGAGTAAGGGGGGACGTAAGTACAGAATACGCAAGTTGTTGGTTTCATGGCTTGCAAAACCTGCTGCGACTCGAAAGTGGGCCTGGGTCCACACTGGCCGTGCTCGCGATTACTTTATTATTTTTTGTTCTCAAGTATATTGGTATAATTTGTAGTCCAAATAGGCTTAAAGACATTGGGGTTCAGCCTCCCCTCGGTTTTGCTTGCCAGCCAATGCCCTTTTGTCACTGCTGAGACCCTTCAGATCGGACAACGGCCAATTCCACCGATCGGTTCTTCTCTCCCCAAAATCCCCAAATCCCAGCCCAGTCAGCCAGTAGGCGGGG